>Ga0268299_1001057_pt1 | contig 59440 bp, 53 predicted proteins | sample NOBtaG_FD_193484 | JGI IMG/M metagenome (GOLD analysis project Ga0268299, IMG submission 193484) | Activated sludge microbial communities from bioreactor in Nijmegen, Gelderland, Netherland - NOB reactor | ecosystem: Engineered > Bioreactor > Aerobic > Activated sludge | place: Netherlands...
TTGCTTGCTGTAACCTGTCCATTAACCAAATCACCTTTTAAGAAATTAGGATCAATAAATTGTGTTCCTGCTTTCGGTAATGTATCTAGGGTATATCCCCAGCGATTTTGTAGCATTGTTATTGCTCGGTTGTCACCTGATTTAGCTGCTGCAACTACATCACGAAAAGTTTTAGTGTCACGTGTAAATTGTTGAGTAGTTGCATTGACTCCAGTAATACTACTAGAAAGTGATTGTGCCGCTTCAGCAATTTTGCCCCAAGTTCCATCAATATAACCAGTTAAAGCAGAACTTAGCTCGTTTGTTCCTGATACCATATTTCTAGTTGAATATTCGGCTGTGTCTGCTAAACGATTAACACGGCCATTAATTGTACTATTAATGCTACGTGAAATAGAATTAGCTGCTAGTAAATCTGCGCCTGATAATTGATTATGGTTATTTTCTAAGACAGAATTAAAATTATTGCTTGCAGATTCAATTGTTTGCAGACTTTCGGCAACTAGTTTAGATAGACTTTCATTAGCTCCGCCAATATCAGCTAAAGCTTGCATAATTTGGCGTTGTCCGCCTTGTAATTTAGCTAAACCTTCGCTTGAGTTTGTCACCATACCAATTAAGCCAGATGTTAAGGTTTCTATTCCTTTGCTAATACGCCCTTTAGCTGAATCTGCTGTAGTTGTATATTCATTTAAGACATTTTTTAGAGTACTAATTGCTTGGTTGGTTTGAGTAGTAAAAGTTTTAGTCGCTTCTCCAACTTGGCGGGCGGCTGGATTGCTAGAAGCCATTAGACTAGAGGCTTTATCATTAATTTGTGTAAGGGTGCGGCTATTATCATAGGAAAAATTATTAATACCAGATTTTAAGTTGCCTAAGCCAGCTTGGACTAAATCAGTCATTCCTTGGCTAGCATCAAAAAGGGCTTTTGCCCCATTTCCTAAAGCTTCAGCTACAGAAACACTAAATTTAATACCACTAAGACCAAAGTTTTTTACTCCTTCAAGTAATGCTTTTCCAAGCACCATAATAGTTTTAGGGAAATCTATCATTCCTGCTGGGCTAGGAATACGGGGAAGAGGCAATGGAAAGAGTGAAAAACTGTCTTGTATTTGGTCTTGAACCATTGCACTATCAAAACTAGTTCGGGATTGGGTAAATTGTGTTTGCAAGCGTTCATTATGTGCTTCAGAAGAAATATTATTAGTTAAATTGCTAACAGGGGTTTCTGTGCTTTTTGGTACATCAGCAGTTAATTTAGTTTGGTTTTGAACTTCGGTATTAAGATTTGTATTAAGATTATTGTCAATATTGCGAATAGCCATAAAAGCTTGCTCCTTAGAAACTTACACTGTAGAAATTAAAATTGAAAAATTAAAAGAAAAATTAAAGAAATGTGTTGCATCAATTATCGGAATTGGTTAGACCAATGTTGCTATAAGTTGACTGAGCAGTCAGTCATTTTTCCAGCTTATTATATAACTTATTGAATAATAAGTAAGTTGACAGCTATATAAATAAAGAAATTTAAAAATCGTAAGGGTAAGAATTATTTTCTTACCCTTATTAAATACTCTATTAAATTAGCTTAAATGAATTAGCGAATACCGACTTCTAAAGTAAAGCCTTGTGCTTTATATTGGTCGGTAAAAACTAAAATTTGAGTATCTCCGCTTTCTGGTAAAGGGCCTTCCCAATCTTTAGTAAAACCACTATCGTTGTGTGTGACATCTTCGCCGCTAGCAGAATAAACTTGGAATGCTACAGAATCACTACCACTAATATGAACAGTCATATATTGACCTCTTTTAGCACCAAGTAAATACCTAATATCATTGCTGCGAACAACAGAACTTTTAATAACAGCAGTTGTGCGACCCCTTTCAAATTTCACTCTTTGGACTGTTTCATCTGCATTAACTAATGGGGCAACTACTAAGCAAAGTAAGAATAGCAAAGAATATTTTGCTATAAATTTTAGTCCTATTAACATAAAGAAATGTTCCTCTCTTTGATTTTTGATGGAGATCTAAATTTTAGCTAACAAATTAAACTACTTTATTTATTAGGTTGCAACAGCAAATAATTGTGTTGCAAGAATAAATAATTTTTATTTTAATAAACCATTCCATCAAATCTTTATTTAACTAAAATCTTTATTATAAGCTGGTTAGGAAAAACCATGATTATTTATGATGATAAATTTAAGAATATAATTTTAGCCTTACGCAACATATTATTGGAGTGTAATTATGATCTTTTAGTTCAGGAAATGAAATTACCACTTTGGTATTTTCGAGATCCTGGTTTTATCCATTATGGACATAGCATTGATAATCGGCTAAATCGACTAAAAAAGCCTTATGAACTGGTTTTGCGACTATTTTCATTAAATCAAACTATTAGTTATCAAGAAATTGTTAATAACTTGTTTTCTAAAGAGCTAATAAAAGATTTAGTGAATCTAGGCTTATTGTTGGAAGAAGACTATAAATTACGCACAGACGCTTATGCAATAGTACCATTTTTAGGAAGTTATTTAATTGCTACTAGTGGAACTGCTAGATCTATTGGTGCTTATATTGGGCGGCAATCTTACTTTTTAGCAACAAAGCTCTTTGAGCAAGACTTTAATAGCTTTTTAGATATGGGATCAGGTTGTGGACTGTTGGCTATTTTGGCTGCTCGTCGTGCTAAAAAAGTTGTTGGAGTTGATATTTTAAGTGAAGCAGTTGAAGTAGCAAAAACAAATGCTGTTCTTAACCAAGTTGATGATCGGGTAGAGTTTTTTTGTGGTGATATGTATCAGCCTGTAAAAGGACGCAATTTTGATGCGATCTTTTCTAATGTTCCTTTTCTTGCTCTACCAGAAAAATACAATCTGGTTTCTATTTCTTCTGGTGAAGATGGACTTAGATTTCTCCAACCATTAATTGATGGGTTATTTAGATATCAACCTAAAATTGCTACTATTATTGCTAATGGACTTGGTAATGAGCAACAGCCCTTACTAGTTAATTTGCTAAAAAATAAGCTACTAAATAAACGAGGCTACCAAGCAAAATTGTTTGTTTATTCTAAAGGTCTAATTGATGATGCTTTTATTAATAGTGGTGTAAAAATGGTAGTAAGTGCTTGGCGTGATCGAGGTGAAAATATTTCTAATGAAGAAGTTATCAAGGAACTAAAGGAAAATTACCAAAAATTTAAAGTAGATCATTACTATGGAATTATTTTAGAGATCGAAAACAAAACTAATGGTGCAGAGATAGAAACCATAGATATTTCAAATAAATATAACTTAAATATGTCGCCTTCTTTGCGACAAAAAATTAGTATTGATCTAGCAAAACAGGTCTTATTAAAACGTGGTAGCAGTACTTTGCCAATAAATGATCAAGAAAAAGAAATATTTTTAGCAATAAAAAATAATGAGATTTCCTTAAAAGAAAAGACTACTAATTCATTGGCTAATAGGTTAGAACTAGTTTTAGGTGCCAAATCAATATAAGGTTATTAAGTTTATAAATAGTATTTTTTGCTAAATTGTTGTTTATAAAAAGGAAAAAGCCCAACCAATTGGTTGGGCTTTTGAAAACCTTTTGTAGATGCTTAAGACTATACTGATAAGTTTTGAGCAGTGGTCTTTTGAGCGTCTGATTGTGAACGGGAAAGGTTGGTCACTGTTTCGTTCACGCGGTTTAAGGTTTGTTGAATTTGTTGTAAATTGAAAGTCAATTCTTGAATCTTTTGATTCATAGCTGCGGTTGGGCCACCACTTTGACTAGCAGAATCAAGTTGTTTTGCTGCATCTTGTAATTGCTTCATTGTGGATTCGATAGATTTTACTAAGATACCGCCAACCATTGCTAATAAAGCACCCAAGGACATTGGGCCGCCACTAGCACCACCAGCAGCTTTAGCAGCAGCTTTCTTTTCATTTTCTTGTTGGGAATTGAAATCTGTACCAAATAATTTGGACATATCAGGCATTGGGTTGGATTTGGAGACATTACCAGGTTGGCTACCAACTAGGTTGCCTACTTCTTTGAACATAGTGCCGATATCTTTAATCGCACCAGCGACATTGCCGCCTTTTAAGTCAGCAGCTAATTTAACTGCATTGTTTACTAATGATGAAGCTGAATTTAGAGTTGAAGCAAAATTATTGTTAATTCCACTGATTGCCATTTTTTTAATCTCCCTTAGAATTTTAGATTTTATAAAATTTAATGATTTAATAATTGCGTGATTTGTAAGGATATTACATTTGACTTACACCTTAATTATCGAGATGAGCTTAAAAAAGTTGCTTAGAAATTTTAAGTTTTTGGAGAAAATTTTTACCTTTTTTCCTGGGCTAACTAAAAGCCCTGCAACCTTTTAGCGGTATTTAATAGCCCTTGTGCGCGTCTAATGGCCTGGTTTCTCATGCCTAGGGTCGTACCAATTTTTATAGCCATTTCTAGGTCAGCTTGGGCCTGTTGAAAGCCTTTTTGTTTCATAAAAAGTTCTGCTCGGTTAATATAGGCCGAAATGTCCTTAGCATCTAATTGTAGGGCCATATTTAAGTGAGTTAGGGCCTTTTCGTCCTGCTCTAGGCGCATATAGGCCGCACCCAATGCACTATGACAATAAGCATTGCGTGGGTCAATAGTGACAAGACCCTCAAAAATGATAGCTGCTTCTTCTGAACGGCCTTGCTCATGCAAAGTAAACCCTAGCATAAGCAAGAGTTGATATTCATCAGGCTGCCATTCTTTAACACGTGCTAGCGTTAAACGGCCATCCATCCAAGCTTGTAGGATAACATCATTCATTGTGGTGAATAGTCCCTTATCCTTTGGTTTGTGAACCCATACGAGCTAGGATTCTATCTTGAATTTGTAGCAAGTGTTCAACTAAATTAAGCATTCTAGCTTCTTTTTCAAGCTGGCTAATTAATTTTTGTTGTAGTGTGCCTGTGCCAGGAGCTTTTTGATTAATTTTTTGTATAAGCTGGTTGGTTTTTCCTTTTTGGCCTTTAGCAATTTTTTCAAAGGACATTTTGCGTTGAGTTGGGTCGCCAAAAGCATAAAGGACAAATTGAATAGAAGGAGGTTCAAGCTCAGCATGTGTTGGAGGTGCTTGATCTAGCCTCATAGCCTCCTTAAAGCTTAAAGCTTCAGGACTATAATCTACAGATATACCTTCAACCGTAGTACGTCCGCGCAGTTCTGCTTGTTGGACATCATTATAGAGGACTACTTGAGTATCAAGGTCTTTTTCTATACGTTGATCGAGTACTCGGTCTAAATTTCCACCTAAACCAGTATTATTTAATCTACTTTTAATATCATTAGCCATAACTAGCACCTTTCTTAAACAGTTATAAAATTATCGATTATTATTAGAATTATTTTGTTTTGACATGCGATAGACCCAATTTAGCACTTCTGCAACAGCTTCATATAGTTCTTCAGGTATTTCTTCACCTTCTTCTAATTTATTAAGTGCATGGGCTAAAGGTATATTACGCATTATAGGAATATTATTTTCACGAGCAATTTCTAAGATTTTTTCTGCCATCAACATTTCGCCCTTAGCAATAATTTGCGGGGCAGGGCTTTCTTCTTTATTGTATCTGACTGCAACGGCAATGTGTGTTGGATTCACGATGACTACGTCCGCCTTTTTTACATCTTGAACCGCGTTGTGTTGTAACAATTCGCGGTGCAGGCGTTTACGAGCCGCTTTATTATGCGGGTCGCCTTCATCCTGCTTATATTCTTGTTTTACCTCATATTTAGACATCATTAGATCTTTCATCCACAAATGTTTTTGCAGACCAAAATCTACAACACCAATGACTAAAAAGAGGCCACCAATTTTTACTGCAATATCAAAAAGAATGCTACCTGTTAGGCTAGCAGAATACCAAAGTGAGCGACGACCAGAAACAATTAATTCTGGTAAGTTATTTTTGAAAATAACATAGAACATCGCGGTTAAAATCACAAGCTTAAAGATGGTTTTTAGTAACTCAATATAAGTTTTTTTCTGAAAAAACATTCCCTTAAAACCATTGACAGGGTTTAATTTATCAAATTTAGGTTTTAAGGTTTCAGTAGTAAACAGTGCGCCTACTTGCATAAATTCTACTGACATAGCCATAACAAAATTGACGGCTAATATAGGTGCAAGTACCTTAAACATTGCTATACCACCGGCTGCTAAAGCATCAGTAGCTTGAGATAAATCTATTTGTTTTATGGAAAAGGCTAGTTTAAGAGAATCTTGCATATAATGTACAAGCACATCAGCATTAAAACTATTAAGTGCTGCTAGTAACATTACTGTAATAAGAAAGAGAATCGCGCTAGATAAGTCTTTACTTTTAGATACATTGCCTTTTCTGCGAGCATCTTTTATACGCTTAGGCGTGGGTTTCTCTGTCTTTTCTCCGCCTTGTCCTTCTGCCATTAGACTATTACCTCAAAAAGTTATCGGCAAAATAAAATAATTAGTTCCCAAAAGTAGCCTTAGCAATAATTGTATAAAGCACTTTTAGATAAGCAATAAATCTTTCTTCCATTTGAGCAATAATTGATGTCCAAATTATAAAGAGCATTCCACAACCTACTATCATTTTGATTGGTAGGGAAAGGAAAAACACATTCATTTGTGGGGCGACACGGTTAAAAATACCAAAAACAACATCTGTTAAAAATAAACAAACTAGGACAGGTGCAGCTAATTGCATACTAACTACTAAAACATCGGCTGACATATGAATTATGTCACTAAGAATTGGGCTAAGTTCTGTGCCTACTACTAAACCAGTAGCTATTTTAGGAAAAGCATTAACAGGCAAGCGTTCAAAACTATAAAAAAGTGCGCGAATATAAAGCAAGTGTCCATCTAAGCAGAAAAAAAGCACTATTGCTACTTGTAATTTCATTTGACCCAACAAAGAAGCTTGAGTATTAAGTTGTAAATTAAGTAATTGAGCAATAGTAGCACCACGAGCATTATCAACCATTTGTCCTGCTGATTGTATACCATAGAAAATTAATGATGTTATATAGCCAAGGGTTACGCCAATAAGAGCTTCTTTAATCATCATTAAAACAAAAGGAATAAAAGCTGTAGGAATTGCTTCTAAAGGAATAGCGGCGGCCATTGCTGGGTAAATTAAAAAAGTAAGAGTAAAAGCTAAGGCGATTTTAACAGGTGCGCTAATTGCACCACCGCCTAAAAATGGAGTGTAATTTATTGCAGGGACTAGACGTGCCATTATTAACCCATAAAGTGAAAGAAATACAATAGGGGATTGAGTAATCCCCAATGCACTTAAAACTAGCTCTATAATGTTATAAATGGTGTTGTCCATAAATTAACTTTAGTGAACTTATTTTACTTAATTTTTACTTAGCGAATTCCAGGTATTTCGCTAAAAACAGCTTGGGTAAAGCGAATTAAGGTTGCTAACATCCAAGCACCTGTTACGGCTAATACTACAAATGTAGCAATAATTTTAGGCACAAATGTTAAAGTTTGCTCTTGTACTTGAGTGACAGCTTGAAATAAGCTAATAATAAAGCCTATTGTCATAGCTGTAATCATTGCAGGTGCAGAAAGAACTAAAATTAATAATAAAGCTTGCTTAGTAAGTCCAATTACTAGTTGTTCCATAACTTACTCCAAAATCTATTAGTTATACTGTTATATCAGAGATAACTTAAAACTAACCCTTTAACTAGTAGATACCAACCATCAACTAAAACAAAAATTAGTATCTTAAATGGTAAAGAGATAGTTACAGGTGAAAGCATTGTCATACCCATAGAGGTAAGAATATTGGCAACAATCATGTCAATAATTAGAAATGGGATAAAAATTAAAAAACCTATTTGGAAAGCTTCTTTTAATTCGCTAGTAACAAAAGCAGGAATAATTACCCGAAAACTACCAGCATAAATAAAGCTTGTATCGCCTTTGGTCATTCGTTTAGATAGTTCTAAAAACAATAATCTATCCCGGTCATGACAATTACGTACTAGAAATTCCCGTAAAGGTTCTTGACCTCTTTTAGCTGCTTCATATAGAACACGCACATTGGCTTCAGAAAGTAGTGTGTTAGTTTCTGGAACTTGACCAACTGCGCTATAAATATCTTGTGCTACTGGAGTCATAATAAAAATGGATAAGATAAAAGCTAGTCCAGTAATTACTTGATTAGGAGGGGCTTGCTGTGTACCAAGCGCACTACGTAGAAGTGATAGCACTACAGATATTTTTACAAATGAGGTCATTGTAATAGCAATAAAAGGTGCTAGTGATAAAGTACCTAGCACTATTACCATTACTAATGGACTAGGGATGCCACGATTGCCATCTTGGGCTAGTGTGATAGTAGGTAGAACTAGCATCACAAAAAGTATTGATAATAAGCTTATGGCGCGGCGACTGGGCCTATAGCTAGTAATGGTTTTGAGTAAGTGCTGCATTTTACCTCCTCAAATATTTACTAAATTCTTTAATTGCACTTGATCCAAGGCTAGGTTTAGTAGTATTTGCTAAACTAATTATTTCCATAGCTTTTTCTATAGAAGCAGATTCTAATTCAGAAATTAGCTCGATTTTTTCTTGTGTAACACCTAAAAGTAAGTGTTTTCCTGCTACTTCTACAACATAGAGAGATTTTTGCGGCTCTAGAGTGTAGCGAGCAACTACTTTCATTAGCTGGCTTTCTGCTGGCATTCCCATTAATTTAGGTAAGTAACGTAAGCTAAAAAAGGCCAACAGACAAACAAAGCCTAGCATTAAAAATGTTTTTAGTAGCATTACAAAAAGCGACCAGCCATCTCCAAGAAGAGGGGCATTTATGGGCCCAGGCTGTGTTGGGTCGATTTGTTGCCAAAGAAATAAATACACTATGGCTAACACAACAATCTATCCTCTCATTATGAAAAGTTTTTGGCTGGATAATTTAACTTGATTTTGGAATGTTAATGCGCTTTGCTTGATAGGGCAAGAGGAGTTTTTAACTTATTGATTATTAAAGTATTACTTAAATAACCTTAAAATTCTAACTCCTAATTCACCATCAACATCAACTAATTCACCTTTACCAATAATTTTTCCATCTACACTCAGTTCTACTGGTTCCGATGGGGTACGGTGTAAATCTATGATTTGACCAATACGTAGTCGTGTTACATCCGAAATCGTTAAATTACGTCTTCCTAGTTCAACTACTACTGTAACCGGTACAGATTGAATAAACTCTGCACTTTGTGACAGATCCTCTTCTTCCATTTCTTCGCTTTCACCCTCCAAATTTCTTTCCTTTGCTTTAATTTCGCTTTCTTGGCTATGTGGTCTGGGATTATAGGAAACCACATTAAGCATTACTTTTATAGCTGATTCTTCTGTAATTATTTCACCCTTAAAACCTAGCTCACCCCATAAGCCTAGCCTAACATAAACCTCACCTGCAAGTTCTGACCCATATAGTTTTAGTGCTACATCCGGCAAAAGTATAATATCAGAAGGCTCTAAAGAATAGAGATCTAAGGATGTTAGGTTTATTTCTCCTATTTCCACGATCAGCTTGGTTTTAAGCATTTCTAAATTAGGAAGCCAATCTCTTAACAACTCTAATTTGTTTTGCTCATTTATTTCTGATTTAGTTACATCATTAAGTAGACCATATGGTAAATAAAGATTTAAGTATCCTAAGGCTTCCCCTACAACTACTCTAGTACATAACTGTAATACAGGCTCATGAGGCTCAGCTAAGCTATCCATAGCCTTAAAAGCTTGTCCACCTTGAGTAAATAATTGCTCAAGTCTAATTGTGATACCAGCAAACTCGGCCATAGTATCACTCATAGCTTTAATAATACGTAAGATAAGAAACTCTATTACTCCAGTTTCAATATTAGATAAAGCTCGTAGCAATTTATTAGTGCTAGCACTTTCACTACCAAAAATTTGATCCACCATATCAATAATAAAATTAGGATCTATTTCTAGTAATGATTTACGCCCTGAAGGTTCAATCCCTACAACTGCTAGAGGCACAGGAGTTGCGAGCTTTTTTGCTACCTGTTCAAACGGCACTTCCACAACATTTTCAATCTTAAAATCAATATGAGTATCTTCATTAGAAAGTGTTTGAGAAAGACTAAAAATTATTTGAAATGGATAAATACCTATTAAATCACCTTGAGAAAGGGGAGTTAATGTTTTAGGTGCTATTTGTCTACCATTAAGGTATGTTCCATTAGCACTTTGATCAACTAGAAAAAAGCTACCCTTACTAGCAACTACGCGAGCATGTTGGCTTGAAACTACACGGTTATTTAAGTGAAGGTCACAAGCAGAGTTGCGACCCATTAAAAAAGACTCTTTTTCACCAGCAACAAAGCTTTTTTCCCAAAGGTCACTTGTTTCATCACTGCTAATTTGAAAATTAATATTAAGTTGACGTTTTCCACGAATATATTTACGTAAGGTATTACCTAGTAAATCGCGGAACGTTTCCTCCCATCGTGGCCCAGGTAAACAACATGACATAGTTGCTGATAGTTTGACACGTTCAGGAGAAACTTTTGGTAAATTAGTAAAACTAAACGGTGTAATCCGTTTCATAAAATAAAGTAAAACACCTTGTTAATTTTTCGTAAGACACAGAGAATTTTTAGACTGTATAATCAGTGTTAGTAGTACTTAAAGAAATTTGGCTTTCATCAACACTATTACTAGTTTCATTGTAAGATTGACGACGTTGGTTTTGTTGTTGGTTAGATTCTCCTTGGTTAGAGCCACCAAAACCACCACTTCCGCCACTATCAGCACCAACAGAAACTTGGAAGTTAGCTACTTCTAAACCTTTGTCTTGTAATGCTTTAATTAATTCTTGCGCGCCTTGGTCGATATTATCTTTTACATGAACATTTTCTGCAATGAAAGTAGCATAAACTTGACCATCTTTAGTGCTAATTTTTAGTTTTAAGCCGTCAAGAGCATCTGATTTTAAGTCAAATTGGAACTCTGCAACGCCTAATTCATTAATGCCTAATCTTACATCTTGAACGATTTGTTCCATCATTTGAGGAGGAATTACTGTATTAGTAGGTTGGATAGGGGCAGGGCTAAAGCTACGTTCAACAGGTGTTGGAACAGAAAATGCGGCTAAAGGATTTACTTTAATTTCTTCATCCTTAAGCTTTTGCGGTTGTTCTTCACCAAAGGTGGAAAATTTATCAAACTCAGCTTTTGGTTTTTGTTTTATTTTATTGGCAGGTTTACGAGCATCAGTTTCTGGTTCTGAAACATTGCGATCATCAGGACGTGGACGAGAAGAATTGCTTGGGCTAGAGCCACTATCATTATTTCTGCCAGAAGAAGATGAACCAAAACCAAAAATAGTTCCTAAATCATCAGCGAGTCCTCCTAGATCTTCTTCTGAAGACTCGGCTTGTGGGTTGATATCGTCGTCTTGATCTTCAACTATAAATTCTCCAAATTGTTTAGTGGTTGCAGTTTTTTCTTTTTTAGCTTCTGATGAATAAGGGTTGCTTGCACCAAAAGGGCCATTAATTCTATTAGTCATAAATTCCTCCAATAAAATGTTGAAAATAAAGTGTTAAATAATAAATGATTGTTAAAAATCATCATTTTGCCGATTCATTTTTGCTGAGGTATACATTATTTGAGCAATTTCCTCTAATTGTTTAGCTTCTTTCTTTCTTTCTTCTTCTTTTAAGGCTTGATGCCAGTTTTCTTTATGTTTTTCCATTACTTGAACTTCTTTAGATGCAGCAATTAAAGCATCTTCTGCCTTTCGTACTTCCCCTTCTGCACGTGCTACGGCTTTACGTTGATTTTCTACAGCTTGCTTAATTTCTTCTATTTTTGAGATCATATCTTCAATATGAATTTTACGAATTTTAATTTCATCAACCGTATATTTTCCGCTAAACATTTTATCGTTATACTCTTGAGTCATTTGGTTTTTGCGCTCAATAGCAGCAGTTAGCTCTTCTTTAATTTGCTCTAATTTTTTTTCTTCAGCTTTAAGTTCATCTTTCTTTTTATTAAGAAATTGTATAGCGTCTTCTCTAAGACGTTCTTTTTCATCTAGTATTGGTTGTAATCTATATTTAACCTTGGACATGAATGCTCCTTAAAGAAGTCTGCTACTTGCCTGCTGGAAATAGTTTTATCAGTTGATTTACAGCATCATCAAAGCGAATTTTGTCATGAGTACCTTGTTTTAAGTAATTATTTACTGCATCAATACGATCAATAGCAAAATCAACTTTAGGATCGCTACCACGTTTATAAGCTCCAATTAGGATTAAGTCTTTTTCTTTTTCATAAGTTGCAAGAACTTCTCTAAGTTTAGCAGCAGCAGCAATATGTGGTTTACCTGCAACAAAATTTTGTACACGGCTAACACTATCAGAAATATTAATTGCTGGGTAATGGTTACGTGCAGCCATAGCGCGGGAAAGAATAATATGACCATCCAAAATTGAGCGAACTTCATCGGCTACTGGTTCATTCATATCATCGCCTTCTACAAGTACAGTATAAAAAGCAGTTATAGAACCTTTGTCAGAATTACCAGTGCGCTCTAATAGTTTAGGAAGTTCAGAAAATACTGAAGGGGGGAAACCACCTCTAGCAGGGGGTTCGCCAGTTGCTAAACCTACCTCACGTTTAGCACGAGCAAAACGAGTGGCAGAGTCCATCATTAACATTACTTTTTTGCCTTTATCGCGGAAATACTCAGCAATTGCTGTTGCAACATAAGCTGCTTTTAGACGAATTAATGACGATTCATTAGAAGTTGCAACAATCACAACAGAACGTTTTAAGCCTTCTGGCCCAAGGTCATTATCTAAAAAGTCTCTGACTTCACGACCACGCTCACCGATTAGTGCAATAACATTAATTTCAGCTTCTGTATTACGGGCTATCATTCCAAGTGTAGTAGACTTACCAACACCAGCAGCAGCAAAGATTCCAATACGTTGGCCTTGTCCAACTGTAAGCAATCCATCTATTGCTCGGATGCCTATTTCCATTGGCTTTAATACACGTTCCCGTTTCATTGGGTCAGGTGGGTCATTATGAACAGGATATTCCATTGAACAATTTAATGGGCCTTTAGTTGCTACATCTATAGGCTCGCCTAAACCATTTAATACACGTCCTAATAATTCATCACCAACCTTAACTGTTAAAGAATAGCCTGTTGGGATAACTTCGCAATTCATACCAATATTGGTAAGATCTCCTAAAGGCATTAATAAAACTTCGCTATCACGAAATCCAACTACTTCAGCTTTAACAGGTTGTGAACTATGAGGAGTGTTTATTAAACAAAGTTCCCCTACCCATACTTCTGGAACTGCGGCTTTAACAATTAAGCCGACTAAACCAGTTACTCTACCACGCACTTCTACTGGGGAAATGGTATCTATATCATCTAGATAGCGCGAAATGTCAATACCTGTATCTGTCACTGGCATAAATAACCTCGCTATTTACAGAATATTACTTAATATGACCGGCACGCTTAAGAAGCACTCTTTCCATAACTTCTAATTGTGTTTTAAGTTGTGCGTTTACTACTCCAGCATCGGATTCAATAATACAACCGCCTGGTTGCACTTTAAGATCACTTTGAAAATCAATAATTTTTGACTGTCCTACTCGATTAAGTAATTGATCACGTGCTTTAACTAAATGTTCTAAATCATCAGGATTAACACGAATAGTAATTTTTGTTTGACTTCGTACTGTTTGAATTGCTTGTGTAACAATATCTGCAATAGTATCAGGATGTTGACGAAGTTCACGTCCGATAATACGTGCTGCTACACGAATAGAGAGCCGAATCATATCGGATTCTGCTTGAACTAAGACATCGCGTTTTTTTTCTGTCAAATCATAAATTATTTCATTAACTTTGGTAAAACCTTCTTTATAGCCTTCTTCGCGGGCAGCTTCTAGGATGGATTGGCGTTCTTCTTCAATGGCAAGGCGTTCTTGGTCTAATCTTTGCCATTCTTCTTCTATTTGAAGGCGTTGGGCTTCGATTTCTGGTTGCGCACTTTCAATAATTTGTTGGGCTTTTTCCTGAGCGTCTCTAATAATGCGTTGAGCTTCTCCTGTAGCATCATAAACAACGCCTTTAATTACAGAAGATTCCACAGCTTTGCTAAAGGGTTCCTCTGGTATAGAAGGACGTTCAGCACTTTTAATTATTTTACCTTTAACAATTCTATTTTCACTCAAAGTTTTAAAATCTCCTTATTAAGCTGATGCGCTGGTAGTTTCACTTTTAGCAGTAGCAGGGATTAAAGGTTGGCGTGTTTGTAAAATATTTGCTAATGTTTGGTCAACTTGTTCTTTAGAAAAATCTATTAATTCTGGGTCTGCTTGACGAAGCCTAGAGAGCAAATCATAAAAGCGTCCAGATTCTTCAATAGAAAACTTTTGGGTTATAAATTTCTGTAAAGTTTCACTTTCTTTTAATAATCCGCCTGCTAGCATTGTTAATCCAGCATCTTCAGTAATAGAGAAATTACGTAATTGTTGCGTAGTTAACCAAACTAAAGATTTTTCTGCTAATAAAACGTTTTTTGTTTCTACTTCACGAAGTAACTTTAATCGTCTAACAATTTCCTTGGAAAAAACTCTAGGAAAGCGTTGGAGTGATGCAACTAATTCATCTCGGTTTATTCTTCGCATTGCTATAGAAATAACTTGCAAGCTCATTTCTCTTAACAAAGTACGTAGTCGAGGTGTGTTAAGGCGGGTAAGGGGGTTTTCTCCAGGCAAGATAAAAGTAAACTGACGTACAAAAGCATCTTTTACTACATCTAGCAAATCAGGAGCAATTTGTGGGGGTTCTGTATAGGTTGAGAGCTTACGAATAGTTCTTTCTGGCAAATGCTGCATTACTTCATTAACTAATTCTGCTGGTAAGTGGTGAAAAATTACTCGAATAATCGTTGCTGGTTCATTAGCTAGGACAAGAGCAATATGTGAAGGGTGAACATCTGTAATTTGACGTAGTAGAAACTCACTGCGTAGTGCTTTAAGTCCTGAACTTGAAGCATTGCGACGAGTTTCTTCGGGAAGATCTAAAAATTTTTCTATACGAGGTTTAATTAATTCTTGCTCTTGACTAGGTAAAAACTTAAAAAGTGATACTGCCTCATCTTTATCTAAGATAAGGGAAATAGTCATTAATGCTTGTAAGTGGGCTGGAAATTGTGTTTCCATAGTTTATTTTGCTGCTGCTTGGGCTGGTTGACCCTTAGCTCTAAGTGCTACGCTACGTTCACGTTCTAGTTGTGAAACTGTTTCTGCTAATTTACGCATACGAATATAGCTATAAATAAAAAGTCCAGCAAATACAGCAATTGCAGCCATTGCACCTAAGCCAATATATTTAATCATATTATTTTTTAGATTATCAAATTGAGCCGCATTTGGTGCAGCTACGGCTTTCATTACTACTTGAACTCTTGTTGGATCTAATCCTTCAATAGACGGAGCAATTATATTACGCACTTCTGCGACATCTAAAGGAGGTGTTGCAGTATTATACTTTAATAAAACTGATGCGCTAGGTTGTGTTTGTTTACTTTCTTCAACCAAAGGGTTTGGATTTGGTAAAACTACGTGTATTTGCGCACTAACAATACCTGTAATTCTTTCTAAACTTAGCTCTAAAGATTCTTGAATTGCAGCTAGTTTTCTTAATTGCTCTTCAGTAGGAGTAGGAATTAATGCACCTTCCTTAAAAGCTTCTTTAAGAGGATCTCTTTTAGAACGGGGTAAATCATTTTCATTAAGAATATTTAATGCTTCTACTACTGCTTTATCACCGATTATATAAGGAGTTTCCAATACAACTGACCAAGTTACTTGATCTTCTGCTCCTACCTTAACTTTATGCGCATTTAGTCCATTACGTTGTAATAAGACACAAATACGTTGGGCTTCATTTTCTGTTATTTCGGTACAAAGATCTTGATTACGGTTACAAGCACTATTAATAAAGGTAGCAAGCAATATAAATAAAATAAGACTAAGCTTTCTGAGCATGTTATCTTCCTCTTATGAGAGATTACTAGGAATAATTTTAAGGTTATTCCTAGTAAAAATTTCAGGATTAAACATTCGTTTGCAAGATAGTTTTAATACCAGAAGAAATTTGATCAACTACTTTGCTAATGATAGTGACATGTTCTGTGATATGGTGCATTTTGGTTTGGAGTTTAAGCATTTCCATACTATTTACAGGAGTATTAGCATCAATATTATTTAGGATACCTTCTAGAGAAGCCATTTCCTTGTCAATACCTTCTAAATAATTACCTACTTTGCCGGTTTCACCTGATGCGCCAACACGGTCTAATTCGGCTCTAAGGTTTTCTAATTTAGAGCGATTATCATAAAAAATGCTTTGGTAGCCATTAACTTCATTACCTTGATTTACAACGCGGTCAAACATTTCTTGGGCCTCACGTGAAGACATTTGTAAGAGGTCGCCATTTACATGACCGGTTTCTTTTAGGTTTTCAACATGTGTTTCTAGCTCTACGCCTTTGGTTCGAGTGGTTTCAAAATCTTCATTAGTAACAACTTTTTTAGTTTCGGTTGCCTGAGAAGTTTCTGCTACTCTAGTAGCATTACTAACACTAATAGGGTCTACCATACTTTTTCCTCCAGTTAATATTTCTGATTAAATTTAAGTAAATTAAAGAATTTTTCAATAATTAGGAAATAATTCTTAATACAACTGCAAATTCAGCAGGTGCTAAATCTAGCACTTACTGAATTTATATTTGCATTAAGTAGCACTAACAATACCCCGATTTTTTAACATTTGGCATAAATGTTGGAGGCATTTAGTATGCAAACGAGAAGTCCAAGATTTAGATAATCCAAGTTTATTTCCTATTTCCTCCAAAGTTAATCCTTGATAGTAATAAAACTCTATTAATTTTCTTTCTGTATCTGGTAACTGTTCAATAGCTTCACGAATAATTTGACTATATTCTTTAGTTTCATAATCTTGATCTGGAGTAGCGCGATTTTCAGGAGTATTAAGAGATTCAGATGATTCTAAAGAAAGCATATAGGCTGAAACAATACCAGAAAACATAGCTTCAATTTCTTTTATTTCGTCTTCTGCTCCTTGGCTACGTAGTTCACTATTGGAATCTGAATAATGGTGCATTAGCTCATTAGCACTTTGTTCAAAGCGAATCCGAGCAAATTCAGAGCGAGAAAACCAACCTATCTGACGTAGTCCATCGTAGATTGCTCCTTTGATTCGGTAATAAGCAAAGGTCTTAAAACTTACTCCACGACTACGATCAAAACGTTCAACAGCTTCAATCAAACCAATACGACCATACCCAATTAGATCATTAATATCTATTTGGGAAGGAAGTTTAGATACAACTGATTGAGCAATTGAGCGTACATAGGGTAAATAACGCTCAATTAATTCGTCTCGCTCATCTTCATTGTTGAACATTAAGGCTTGACCCATATAGCGCGCTCACCGCGTCAAAAAAAAATTATGGGATAAAAATTTTTTTCCCCAACATTTTGTTGAATGTTTTAATAAATTTTAGGGAATTAAACACTACTTGGATTTTAGTTGTTTACTAACCGCAGTATAACCGCAAGGTTAGGTAAACGCAATAACTTTGACAGCAAAGACAGGGATTAAAAAGATGATACCTTCTAATTTAATTTCTTAATTTTGCTCCACAATACCAACAAAATTCTGGTTCTGAACCACTACTAGCATAATCATTAGCTGCTGCTTGTGGGCTACCACAAAGTGAACAAAAACCATCAACTAAGTTTCCTTGCTGTCCTCTATTAATAGCTGCTTGCATAGCTGATGGAGCAGGTGCCTTAAAAGATGCTGCTGAAGGTACAGATGTAGAAAGAGGAGCAGTAGCATCCATAAAAGCAGGCTCTTCAAAACGCTTCATAGGTTGGGGAGTTTTAGATAAAGAAAGGCCCATAAATGTTTGGTAACGCTTACGTACACCTTTTGTTGGAGATGGTTTAGGGACAGGCATATTAATATTTGCTTGTTCATTAATTAAGTCTTCTTGTGAAACACCTGTTGCTTCAGTATTTTTAGAAAAACCTAAATTAGTAACTGTAGATGGAGTTGCAGCTTTAGAAGCGGCTGGGTAAGGAGCAATAGAATTTTTAGCTAAATTTTCTGCTACTTTAGGAGGCTCGGTTAAGGATAAACCAGCAAAAGTGCTATAACGCTTCTTTTTTAACTGACTAGGTGGAGGTGGTGCAGGAGGTGGAGTTAAAAGATCTTCTTTATATTGATTTAGATCTTGACCACTTTCATTTAAGGATAGACCAGCAAAAGTGCTATATCTTTTCTTAATTTTGCCATGAGTTTTTGAAGGTGTTTTTGGCTGTTCTAGATACTCATTAACTCGGTTAAGATCAACAGGTGGTATTGGACTTGAGGCAAACCCTAATGTTGCATCAGGGGAAAGATTTTCTGAAGTCTCAACAGGGGGATTGTTATTAGGTGCTGTCCAAGGTGCTTGGCTAATTGATGATGAGGAAGGCAGAAAAGATTGTGTGCTTTCCATATCATGGCTAGATGTATGGCTAACAGCTTGATTAGGAGATGTAATTGTACTTTTTGGAGCAACAGAAGCATTGGTGCGATTTGGGTCATCTAAATTTAAGTTAGTGGTATTTTGAACTGGTTGAAAACTAGGATTGTTTAACATTGGACTAGATATTTCTTTGGCTGGAGTTTGAGTAAAACTTTCTTTACGAGTTGCTACAGGGGTGAAAGTAGGTTCAGGATTAGTTGATAGAGGTAGACTAATCACACCACTATTTGTTGGTTGCGTTGAAATATTCGCCACTGCACTAGATATAATTTCAGAAGCTTTACTACTAAAATCTAATTTAAGATCTTTAGTAGAATTTGCTAAGCTAGAAAAGTTACGAGTAGCTTCTTTTTGTAACATGGCTATATCTTGGCGAAGTTCCTCTATTTGATTAAGAACATTTTGCACTGCAAAAAGGGCTGAAGCAAGCCCTACAGTAATAGTGACTACTAGCAAAGCATAAGCTATACCATTGCTAAAAATTAAACCAGTGGTGACTAAACCCAAAAGGACAACTGCTATAGCCAAAAAACTAGCGGATGAGCTTTTCATAAAAATTTCTCCAAATAGCCATAATAAATAGATAGTTTATAGTAAACAATGAATTTATAAAACTATTGCCAACAGACTTAAATTATCAATAGGTAAACTTAGACAAAGATTTTTCTTAGATTTTATTTATGAAACGTTGGAAATATATTAGAAAATTGAAAATGTAATCAAGATAGTCAAGAATTATAATTAAATTTAAAGTTTGATACTAATATATTTTCAATAGTTCTTTAACTTACAGAAAATCATAGAGTTAGATTATTTATAAATAACTTGATAGAGCCTGCTGTAATTTTCTTGCATTTCAGATTCTATTATCGGTTTAGCACGAAAAACATTTCCTATTAACTGATAAGTGCTATTACTAATTAATATTTGTTGTCCTTTTGCTTGAGACATTAAACGATTAGCTAAATTTACAGTATTACCTATAGCAGTATAGTCTAATCTCTGTTCTGAGCCAATACAACCTACGGTTACTTCTCCTGTATTTATACCAATACCTATTTCAATAGGTGCAAAGCCTAGACGTTTAATTTCTAGATTTAGTTTGCTTAAGCGTTTTTGCATGCCAATTGCAGCATTAACAGCATTTATAGCATCGTCATCATTATGATAAGGTGCGCCAAAAATTGCCATTAATCCATCTCCTAGGTATTTATCTAATGTGCCTAGATTAGCAAAAATAATCTCTGTCATAGCACTAAAAAATAGGTTTAATGCCTTAACTACTAGTTGAGGGCGACTTTTTTCCGCCATACTAGTAAAATTACGAATATCGGCAAATAAAATTGTAGCAGGTTGTATGGTTCCACCAATTTTTAATCCTTCAGGGGATTTAAGGATTAGATCAATAACATGATTAGGCATAAACCTTTGATAAGAAGCGCGGGCAATAGCTTCTTGGGCTAATTGTTCATAAGCGCGGGCATTATCTAATGCAATAGCAGCTTGTGCTGCAACAGCATTAAGCAAATCTAGATCATCAGAGCTAAAGCTATCATGTAGGTCTATTTTATCAACATAAATAACTCCAAGAACGTCATTTTTCCCTAAGAGAGGGGCGCACATTACAGAATGTATATGTTGAATGGCAATACTTTCTGAAGTTAGACGACGATCGGTTTGAGCGTCTACAGAAAGAAGTGATAGCCGATCAGAAATTACTTTACTAGCAATAGTACGACTAATGGCAAAATCCGTTTTTTGGGATTCAGTCATTTTTTTGTTTGGATTTATTTTAATTAATCTTGGCTCTAGTTTATTAGTATTTGTTTGGCAAATTAAAATAGCACATCGATCTGCTGGAGTAAGCTTAAAGAGTAATTGAGCAATTTGGACAAAAATTTCATCAATATTAAATACAGAACTAAAAGTTCTGCCTAGTTCATAAAGAGTTTCTAATATTTTAATTTTTTCAGCCAAGCGATTTTCTAAATCACCTTGTTCAAATTCCTTGTCAAGCATTCTAGTTTGATAAGGATCTCCTGATACTGAGCGAGTTAAAACATTTTGTCCAATAGGCGATTCTTGGTAGTTAATGTCATTATTGCGGGCTGAACGATCAATTAATTGTATTGTAAAAGTACCTATAGAAAATAAATCGCCATCTTTTAGGGAAGCTTCTGTTATACGAGAATTTTTAATTATTGTGCCATTAGTACTATTGAGATCTATTAGTAAATATTCTGTTCCAATTCTTTTTAGCAAGGCATGAGAGGCAGAAACTTGTTTAGTTGGCAAGACTAAATCATTTTGGCTTGGATGACGACCAATTTTGATTTCTGATTTAGAAATAATATACTCAGAAGTTTGATTATTTGACTCATTTGTAATTATTAGTTTGGCCATAGCCAATAGAAAAGCCTTATTTTTTTGGATGAAGCAAAATTCTACGCCACTTAGCTAAGAAATGCACGAAAAATATTTAGCCGCCATTAGGAAATTATTCTTAATGGCGGCTAGTTCCTTAATAAATTAAAGCTAATTAAACATGAGTATCATCAAAAAAAGTTTTTAGTTTACGGCTTCTGCTAGGATGTCTCAGCTTACGAAGTGCCTTAGCTTCAATTTGTCTAATACGTTCTCTAGTAACAGAGAAATGACGGCCAACCTCTTCTAATGTACGTTCATGACCTTCAGCATCTAAACCAAAGCGCATCTTTAGGATTTGTGCTTCACGTGGTGTAAGTGTATTTAGCACTTCCATTGTTGCTTCACGAAGACTTTTACCTACTACCATTTCAGCCGGATTTAAGCTAGATTGATCTTCTATAAAGCTACCTAAAGAAGATTCTCCATCATCTCCAATAGGAGTTTCTAAAGAAATAGGTTCTTGGGCAATTTTTAGAGCTTGACGCACCTTTGACACAGGTAAATCAGTCCGTATTGCTAATTCTTCGTGAGTTGGTTCACGTCCTAATTCTTGCACCATAAGTCTAGCGGTACGAACAATTTTATTAATTGTTTCTACCATATGAACTGGTACGCGAATAGTGCGACCTTGATCAGCTATGGCACGAGTAACAGCTTGACGAATCCACCAAGTTGCATAAGTAGAAAATTTATAACCACGACGATAATCAAATTTTTCTACTGCTCTCATTAATCCAATGTTGCCTTCTTGGATTAAATCAGCAAATTGCAAACCACGACTACGGTTAATATAATTTTTAGCAATAGAAACAACTAAACGTAAGTTTGCTTCTATCATTTCCTTGCGAGCGTCTGTAGCTTGCTCATGAGCTTGTTTAATTTGTTGTAAACTACGTTTAAGTTCTGTGTAATTGCTTAGGTAGTGTCTTTCTATGTCATTTAGACGACGACGAGCAATTCTAGCTTGCTTACGTAGTTCTTCTTCAGATGAAGGAGTTTTTTTCTTACGAGCAGAAGTTTTTTCTGGAGAAAGAGAGCTTTCTAAATTTGTACTTTCTGGTGCTTGTCTAACAATATTTTCTTCTCTCTCTATTTCATTAACTACTTGTTGAATTGAATCAATAAAACTTCGTTTGATTTCAGAAGAAAAAGAAATAGTGCGAATTTGCTGGCTTAATTTAATACGTAAACGACGAAGTTTTGACATATTACGTGAAGATTTAGCCCTTTTATCTTCAAAGATTTTTTCACTACTTTTTCTTATTAATACAAGCAGCTTCATAGCTTCTTGAAGCTTAGTGATAGTTTCTTCTAGGTAATTATTTTCATTTTCTGCTGTAATATCATCAAGTTCTGAATCCGAAGTATCAATAACTTGACGTATAGAAATTTGACCTTTTTTTAATTGAATAAGTAAGTTTTCTAGGTCTTCAGCTACTACCATAGAGCGAAACAATGCTTTATCCATACGGCGCGTGCCGCGCTCAATACGTTTTGCAATATTTACTTCATCTTCACGAGTTAGTAAACTTACGTTGCTCATCTCACGTAAATAAAGTGTCATTGCATCTAAAGATTTATCTGCTTCGGCTGCTAAATCTGTTCGACCAGCAACAACTTCTAAATCTTCTTCTGCTATTTCTGGAGGTTCAGTTTCTTCAACCCAAAAATCACCCTGTTCTTCAGCAACAGAGTCCATTTCGGCAAGAAATTTCTCCAAGTCGATGCCAGAAACCATTGATTCACCCCCCGATGAATCTAAGTCTGTTTCTAACAGCTTGTCATCCAAATTTGTTCTCATAGAGTTTCGATCCTTCCCAGTATTCCCATTATAGTTTGGGATTTTGGCTTGTTTTTTGTTATTTCTTTATAGTATCCTAACAATTTAGGAAATAATACCAAGACTAGCAAATGAATTATATCACAAATTTTTGTAAATATCAAGTTATTTATTACAGTTAATTTTATTAGTAAAAGTTATATTGAAATGGTAGTAGGTCAAGTGACACATATTAGGTAAGTTACTTTTATTTATTTAACCTCTTTACCAAAATTTAGTTTCTAAAAACATATAATAAATTTGCTTTTTCGAGGAAATTAGATGAGGCATTCTAAACTTCTAGTTGCAACAAAAAATGCTGGTAAAATCAAAGAATTAACAGAGTTACTAACTAATTCTGGGTTAGAAATCATAAGCCTAAGTAGTTTTCCAAGTCTAGTTGATGTAGAGGAAACAGGGCTGACATTTACCGAAAATGCTTTAATTAAAGCTCATTACTACTATAAGGAAACACAAATACTTTCTTTAAGTGATGACTCTGGCCTTTCGGTTGATGCTTTAGATGGTGCGCCAGGGGTTTATTCGGCTCGTTATGGCGGGCCAAATGCTTCTGATAGAACACGTTATGAAAAACTATTAACTGAGTTAAAAGACACACCATTAGAAAAAAGAACTGCTCGTTTTACTTGTAGTTTAGCTTTAGTGGGCAAAGATTTAGAGGAAGTTTTTAGTGCTAACACCGAGGGCCGAATAATATTTTCTCCACGTGGGGAAAATGGTTTTGGCTATGATCCAATTTTTGAATATTTACCTTTATCAAAGACCTTTGCTGAATTAAACAGCCAAGAAAAAGCTAGTGTTAGTCATCGTGGTAAGGCTTTAGCCAAACTACGCGAATATATTACAAATAAATTATAAAGTTAGTTAATTTTTGTTCTTAGTCGTTCTTAACATGACGCAATAAACAAGCAGTCAGTTCCCAAATTTTTCTGCTTTTTTTAGACTATTTTGCAGTTGATAAAGTTTGGTAAAGATTTGCAATTTATAGAAAATAAAAAACAAATTGCGAACTTTTTAAGGAGTATTTTTTATGAAAGCTATTTGGAAAGGTGCTGTTTTGGCAGAAAGTGATCAAACTATTGTTATTGAAGGAAATCATTATTTTCCACCTTCTACAATCAATAAAACTTATTTTCGTGATAGTAGCAACCATACTTACTGCGGTTGGAAAGGACAAGCTAGTTATTATGATGTAGTTGTAAATGGAGAAGCTAATAAAGATGCTGCTTGGTATTATCCTGACCCAAAAGATGCAGCTAAAGAAATTAAAGGTTATATTGCTTTTTGGAAAGGTGTTAAGGTTGAAGCTTAATTAAAATAGATTAAGTGTATATTCTAGTCTAGCCCTAACATTTACTAATTTTCCATCTTTAGTTGCAGGAATAAATTTAATTTGTGAAGCAGCTTTTATAGCTTCTTCATCTAATCCATAACCTAAACCTTGAATTATTTTAATTTCTTTGACTGAGCTATCTGTAGCAAAAATTACTGACAAAATTATTACGCCCTCTATTTTTTCTTCTATAGCTTCTTTAGTGTATGAAGGAGTCTTTTTAGATAAAATTCTTGGAGGTATTACTCCAGTATCTTTGATGTTATAAACTTCCTCAGCAGGAACAATTTCAATTTGTAAACTACTAGTATTTCCAGTTCCTGAAGCACTTCCAGAACTAATTCCACCACCATTGCCACTACCATTAGCTGGAATTTCTTCTAAATTTTTATTTGCCAAAGTTAAAAAATCATTGCCGCTACCACTAATGGAAGGTAATTCACCTGGTAATAATACATTTGGTAGCACCACCGGCTTGCTTTTAGCAATGGAGTTTTTAGAAGTCACATTGTTTTTACTAGTTATATTACTAGATGAATTATCTGTATTGTTATTTCCTGTAGAAGGTTTTTTAGTTAAATTTTGAGGAAAAGGAAGAGGAGATAAATCAATAATTTTTGTTAATTTTTTGGACTCGGAAAAACCTTTAGGTATTTCCTGTAAAATACTAACATAAGAAAAAGCACTAAATAACCAAAGTACCACTGCAACAGTTTTTCCAACACGCCAATACTTTTCATCACGTCTAAGAGAATCTTCTATTTGGAAAAGTTGCTCAAAAAATCTTACTGGGTTACTAACAAAATCTCTATAACTACTTAATAAACTTGATGTTAACCGACTTAAAAAACTTGGAGTTGTTAATAAAGACAAATTATTAAAAAGCGTTGGTCTGATAACACTAGAACTTGTTGTTGTGATAGGTCTTGGTAAATTAGGTTGAGAAATATTTTGTTTAACATTTTCCCAAAGTTTAGGACTAACATCAATATCTACAACATTTGTTTGATAATCAAAAAACATTGCATTTTCTTTTAGGATTAATTTATATTCTTTTTGGCAACTTAGGCATTTATCTAGGTGTGCTTCAATAGAAACATTTTCTTGTATAGATGTTTCTTGATAGGAATAATCAGCTAATTTTAGTAGCACTTCTGCACACTTCATAAATTTATCCTAGAAAATTAATAAAATCGGTTTTCTAATTTGCTTCTCACCACAAGTCTAGCTCGATGTAAATCAGTTTTAATTTTACCTATTGACCAACCAGTTATTTCAGCAATTTCTTCATAGCTTTTTTGCTGGAGTATTTTTAGTGTAAAAACTACTCTCCAATCTTCTGATAGCTCTAAAATAGCTAGTTTTATAGCCTGGTTAAGTTGTTGGTTAAACACGTCTTTATCAGGAGTTTGTTGATTAGTTAAATTAACTTGGTCTAACTCAAGATATTGATTACCAGTATTTTCTTTTAAGTTTTCTCTAACAGTATTTTTTGCAATACCAAATAACCAACTAGAAAATTTATTAGCGTCTTGAAGCTTACTTAAATTTTGATAAGCCCTAACAAAAGTTTCTTGTGTAAGTTCTTCTGCTAGAGCTTTATTACCAGTTAAGTTATAAATAAAACTAAGAATAGGTTTGCTATAACGCCTAAACAAAACATGAAAGGCTTCTGGATCACCTTGTTGACTTAAAGTAACAAGGTCTGATGCTTCATCAGTATAAGAGGCTTCAGCTTTAGCTAGTAATGTTACTTTAAGCAAAATTTATCACCTAGTAGATTTATAACTTATCAAACAAAATTTATCAAAAACTCTCTTTATTAAATTAGAGCAATTGGAAAACAAACTCTAAACGTACCCTTACATTGATGGGTTGGTCATTTTTTTTGCCAGGTATAAATTTAATTAAATAAGCAGCTTTGATTGCTTCTTCATCTAGTCCATATCCAAGACCACGTACAACTTTAAGTTCGCTAATAGTTCCATCTTTACTTAATATTGCTGATAAGATAACGCTACCTTGAATTTTATCTCTTTGTCCCTCTGTAGTGTATTTAGGCTTTTGTTTATAAGTAATTACAGGATTAATAATGCTTTTACTAGGGTTATAAACTTTATTATCACCTATTCTACTTGGGCCACCTCCAGTATTATCACCGATGCCAGGGCCATAACCATAGCCAATTCCAACACCTACAGCACCACCACGATTTGTTCCAATTCCACCACCAATTCCAGGGCCATTAGAGGATAAATCACTAGTAGCATTAGGAATACCAAATGAGAGGTTTTTATTTTGTGCTTCAATCAATTCAGGTTGTACTTTAATAGTTGGCAAAACAGGCAAAACAGGGTTTTTTATTTCTGGAGGCTTAATGCTAGGAGAAACAATTGGATTCTCAAAAACTGCTTTTGGCAATTTTCCCTTGCTTGGTGCGGTCATAGAATGATTTCCACCGCCGCCACCGCCGCCAGATTTGTTGCTAGCTTTAACAGGCTTGGGTTTTGCTGCTGGAGGCAAGGCTACAAACATAATAAGTTTTTGACTTTGAGTTGTTTCTACAACTTCTTGAACAGGCGAATAAAAATAAATTCCAATATAAATAACAATCATTAATAACCAGCAAAACATTGCTCCTGCCAAACCTACTTTAATATATTGTCTTTGTTTACTTAAGTTTGGATCTTTAGCTAAAAAATTACTAAAAAATTGCTTAGGGTTTGTCTTAAAATCTTGATAGCTCTCGCTAGCTACTTTAATAAATCTTTGACCCATAGTTTCTTGTTCAATAAAAGTAAAAATTTTTTCTTGCATAAACTCTCCCCCTAAATAATTTTGTAACTAAATTGCTGTTAAGTAGGTGGAGGTTTTTAAGAAAAGGTTTCAAACTTTTTCCAAAAAAATGGATTTTTTCTCCTGCTTTAATTTAGGTCAATCAGTTTTTCAAACTTTCCTAGCTTATGCTAACATCCGATTACTTTTTCTTGCTTCTTATTAAGCTTAAGTATTTACTATAGGATTAATTTTATGGATAAGTTTAGAATTGTTGGAGGTAAGCCTTTAGAAGGTCGTATTAGCATTAGCGGTGCAAAAAATTCTGCTCTACCTTGTATGGCTGCTGGACTTCTCACATCAGAAACCGTTGTATTACATAATTTACCTTATGTTAGAGATATTATTACAATGCGACGCTTGCTTGAAGATATGGGTTGTATGGTACTAATGCCAGAGCGAAATACCTTAAAAATAAAAGCAGACGACATAGAATTTTTTGAAGCACCTTATGAGCTAGTAAAAACAATGCGTGCTTCTGTGCTTGCTCTAGGCCCGCTAGTAGCTAGATTTGGACAAGCAAAAGTTTCTTTGCCAGGAGGTTGTGCTATAGGTCAACGTCCAATTGATATGCACCTTTCAGGACTAGAAAAACTTGGGGCTAAAATTGAGTTAGTAGGCGGAGATGTACTTGCTTCTGCTGATAAACTACAAGGTGCTGAAGTTACTTTTGATAAAGTTACTGTAACAGGAACAGAAAATTTAATGATGGCTGCTGTACTAGCTAAAGGTACTACTATCTTAAATAATGCTGCGCGTGAACCAGAAGTTGTTGATTTAGCAAAGCTTTTAAGCCGAATGGGAGCAAGAATCATTGGAGCAGGTACAGAACAAATACGAATTGAAGGAGTTGAAAAACTTCGAGGTGCAGAACATACAATTATTCCAGATAGAATTGAAACAGGTACTTTTATAGTTGCTGCTGCCATTACAAATGGAGCTTTGGAAATAACAGATTGTAATCCAGAACATATTAGCTGTGTAATTGACCATCTTAATTTAAATGGTGTAAATATTGAGCGTTTAAGCGATGTAACTTTACGAGTTGAAGCTGGAAAGCAACTTAAAGCTAAAGATATGATAACAGAGCCTTTCCCACTTTTTCCCACAGACCTTCAAGCTCAATATATGGCTCTGATGACACAAGCTGAAGGCACATCAGTAGTTACAGAAACAATTTTTGAAAATCGTTTTATGCACGCTAGCGAAATGATGCGAATGGGAGCTAATGTTGCTATTCGTGGCAGTCAAGCTGCTGTTACTGGTAAATCTAAACTAACAGGGGCTAAGGTTTTGGCTTCTGACCTTCGGGCTAGTGCTTCGCTGGTGTTAGTCGCGCTAGCTGCTGATGGAGAAACCACTATTGACCGTGTTTATCATATTGACCGAGGCTATGACAAAATAGAAGAAAAACTTCAAAGCCTTGGCGGACAAATTGAGCGTTTTAGAGAAGCATAAAAATCTACAAGAATAATGTGAGGTAATAATGTCTAATACAGATTGCATTTTTTGTAAAATAATTGCAGGTCAAATCCCAGCTAAAATTGCTTTTGAAGATGATAAATGTCTAGCTTTTCATGATATCAATCCTCAAGCACCTACACATATATTAATAATTCCTCGCCATCATATTGCTTCATTAAAAGATGCAACTACTCAAGAAAATGAACTTCTAGGACATCTTTTAATTTCTGCTGCAAAAATAGCAGGTCAACAAGGAATTGATGAAGGAGGGTTTCGCACAGTAATCAATACTGGAGCAGGGGCAGGACAAACTGTTTTTCATATTCATGTACATCTTCTAGGAGGACGTGATTTAACCTGGCCCCCGGGTTAGCTATTTAAGTTAACTATTTGATGAATATGAGGTTATTAAATAGTTAATAAATTTAGAAAATTTTTATAGCAATTACGCAACTTAAATTCTAGTCTAGCGATAATATGAATGGTTATTCATTCAACACTTCCTAATTTTTGAAAGTCCTTAAAATTTAATGAAAAAAATCTTACTAATCCTGTTAATTTTGTTAGTTCCAACATTAATATTTGCTGAAACCAACAGAAATAAATCCTTAAATCAACAAAAAGACATTTCTGCTAGTAAGAAAAAAGCTAAAGAAGCTAAGGAAACTAAAGAAGCCAAAGAGAATAAATCAGATAGTAAATCTGCAAATCAAGAAGAAATAATAATAGATATAGTAAATTACCCAATCAATTAATTACACCTCATAGGAGATAGCCATGTCTGCCCTTGCAACAGCAGTAAAGAAAGTTTATGAGTCTCGCGCAGCAACAAGAGTAAAAATAGCTACGCCTTTTCTATTACGTTATGAAAAATCTGCTCCTTTTGAATATGAAACAGTAATGACTGAAAATGTTAGTAAGACAGGACTTTGCATTACTACTAAAAACCCTATTCCTGTACAAACAAAAGTTTATTTAGAAACTCCTAATCATAGATTTCGTGCTTTAGCTGTGGTAGTTTATACTAATAAAACTAGAATGGGATTACATCTTTTAGCTAGTAAAGGTGCTTGGCTTGTAAAATAAATTCTTCTACCAAAATATAAGGACAAGAAATTAATTTAGATTATATGTTTTGTTAGGATTTCTTATTTAGATTAAAAATATTTTTATTAGAAACATTTCTTTAGGTATAAAGATAAACTAAATCTTTATACCTATTTTTAGTTTAGGGTTAATTTAATTTTCATTACACGAAACGACTTGACACTACAATCAAGTTTGCTCACAATGACAAGGCTATCTTTTTTATTTTTCAACCAAACTATTCAACTAAAATTTTTGTTACAGGTGGGTGGATGAGGGCAAAACTTCAAGTTACCAATTTGACCTCCAATGAAAATGTATTGGAAAAAGTTGTTCCGCCAGAGTTAGATATTGTTACAATTGGTCGTCATCCATCTAGTTATGTTTATCTAACCTCAGCACATGTCTCTAAAGAACATGCACTTATAATCCAAGATAATGATAGCTTTTATTTAATTGATAAAAGCTCTAATGGCACACTGCTTAACCAAGCTAGAGTGGAGCGAGATAAACGTATCAAACTAAAAAGTAATGATGTTGTTACAGCAGGAGAGTATCAAATAACTTTTACTATTGAAGAAGATCAAGCTGTTCCACAAATGATGAAAGCTCCTGCTGCTACACAAAAGGCTGCTAGTCCAGCTACAGTATCAAACACAACAAATACAGGGTTTGCTGCTGGAGGTTCTCGACCATTAGAAGCAATCAAAACAGATGCTTTAGGTGCAAATGATGATCCAGGAGCTACTTTTGCATCCTTACCTACAAGTTTCCAAGATGTTATTCGTGGCTTAGAACCAGGTGAAGAAAGTTCTTATTTAGTAATGGTAGGTGGAAAAAGAGATGGTCAAAGAGTTGAATTAAAGGGAAGCACAAGTGAAGTATTTGTTGGACGTGGTGCTAATTGCCAAGTACAAATAGATCATGCTTCTATTAGCCCTACACATGCTAAAGTTAGAATGGATTGGGCTGGAATTACAGTTTATGACCTAAATAGCCAAACAGGGGTTTTTATTAATGGGGTACGTATTGCTAGTAGTCGTAAACTTCATAATGGAGATGAAATTTCTTTTGGTATTCCTACTAGTGCTGGTGGCATAAAATTAATACTTTATGACCGCAATTCTATTTCTGGGGACAATTGGATAGGTGTTCCTCCACCAATCACAATAAAAAATAATGAGCCAACAGAAAATAAGGAAAGTAAAGGTTCAGATAAAGCTAAAGTAGAAGAAAAACCTATCAGTAAAGATGCTGCTTCAGCAGCAAAAGCAGAAATTACTGCAAAAGAGCCAGAAAAAGCAGAAAAAAAAGTAGAAAAAACAGAAGCAAAAGCTGATGAAACTCAAGTACAAGCAGGAGAAATAGAAGAGCCTGCAAAAAATATGCTGGATATGAACAGAGTATTAGTTGCTGGTTTAACTATCAGAGATATTTTATTTATTAGTATGCTACTGGTTTTTGTTCTAATTTTCTTTGTTATAGGCTTAAGCTTTTTATAAATTTTACTTGCTTTGCTTTGTTAGAATTTCCAAAAGCTCTGTATTTTCTTCATTTAAGTTTGAAACAATAGAAAAAACATCTTCACCTTGAGAAGTTTTATAACTTGTAGATGCTCCATAATTCAACAATATTTGCATCAATTCTTTATTACCAAAACTAGCTGCAATCATTAGTGGGGTTTTTTCGTTTGTATTATTCTTGAGTTCTGTTACTGGGTTATTACTATCTACTTTAGCCCCTTTAGCAAGTAAACTTAATACTATTTCAGGGTTTTGATTTACTGTTGCCCAATATAAAGCTGTTTCATTTCGATTGTTAGCCATATTTACATCTACGGGATACTGAAGTAGAAACTTTATATTTTCTATTTCCCCTCTTTTACTTTCATGTATTAATGGAGTCATTCCTTGAGGATCTATTAAGTTTGGATCTGCTCCATACTTTAATAACATTTCAGCAATATCAAAACGTTTATTTTTTAATGCAGTAGTTAAAGACGTTGAGTTTAGGGTAGTGTTAGGATCAGCATTGTGTTTAAGTAAAAATTCTACTATATCCAAATTTCCCCTAGAGACAGCTAAAAATAAAGGGTTATTAATTCTAGTTAGGTTTGGATTAACATTAGCTCCTGCTAAAACCAAAATTTTTGCTAACCAGTTTTGTCTTCTATCTACTGCATAAATTAAAGGTGTTTGGCGAATATTATCAGGCTTGTTTAAGTCAGCACCAGCTATAATTAGCCATAAAGCTGCATTGTAATTTCTAGCATCAATTTGGCAAGCAAGACAATTCTTACTTAAGAAATTTTGCCCAAATAGCCTCATTCCAATTACACTAGCACTCAACATTACAAACAACATTACTAAAACAACAACAAAACGTTGAAAAATATGTTTAATAATAGGGGTTGATTGTTTATCTTTTGTTTCGGAAATAGGAAGAAATTTTTGTGTAAGTGATTTTAAGATTATGCTGCTAGGTAACATTGCAAGCACTATTACTAGTAACCAAATAAAAACTATATTTAACCAACTAGCTGAACCATAATAAACTGCTGGAATAATAGCAAAGATACTTATTGTTGCTAATAACATTTTTTCTAAAAGAAAATTTATTAATCCACTTGAATTATTGCTAATTTTTTTTGCTGTATTCATAAAATCCTCAAAATAAATGGAATACCACCCACACTAAATTAAAACAAACGGCGAATTTAAACTAATCTTAAGAATATTTACTTACTAAAAATAAGAATTGCTATTTGAGATATGTTAGTTGAAACAAAGTTTATCATAATTTATATGCTAAGCGATGATTAAATCTTAAATAAATGGATGAGGAATAGAATATTAATTAAAAACATCAGAAATTGGTTAGCATATATTTACACTCTTATAGAATAAGAGTTAAATTAGAGGTTTTCGTACTGCCGGCCCCATCATTTTAGCTAAATTTTACTTGCCCTAGAAAAATTTAGTATCCCAGTCTAGCTAATGCGGTTGTACACAGAATAAGGAGGTAATATGTCAAAAAGTAAAAACACTATGACTCCTGATCTGCTAGCGCATCTTCGGGAACAAGTTAAATCTAATCCCCAAACCGTTACAGAAGTTATTGATCAAATTAAAGCTCCTGATGCAGCAGAATTAATTAATGAGCTTAACTTAGAAGATGCAGCTATGACATTGATGATGTTACCTATAGAAGAATCATTAGCCATTTTTAATGAACCCAGTTGCGAACGTCGGCATGAAATAATGGAAATCCTAGAAATAGATCGGGCAGCAGAAATCTTAAGAAGAATGTCTTCTGATGAACGTACTTACGTAATTAGAAGAATTTCCCCAGAAAATCGCGCAAAGTTAGTTCCTACACTTCCAGAAAATTTACAAGCTGAAATGCGCTTATTGTTGCAATTTCCTCCTACTACTGCTGGGGGAATTATGTCTACAGAATATGTGCATCTTAGCCCAGATAGTTCTGTTGGAGAAGCTATAAACCATGTTAGAGCTAATAGTAAACAACGCCTTCATATCTATTCTTGTTATGTTTTAGATGATGATGGGCAACTTTTAGGGGCTGTTTCATTACGGGATTTAGTAGTAGCAAATCCATCTAAATCTATTCGGGAAATAATGCGTAAATATCCTATTTCAGTACATTGTTTAGATGACCAAGAAAAAGTTGCTCGTGCTTTGGCTAAGTATAATTTATTAGCTATTCCTGTGGTAGATGACAATAAAAGAGTGCTAGGATTTGTAACTATTGATGATGCTTTAGATGTGATTATTGAAGAACATACAGAAGATTTACATAAGATGGGAGGGATGCAAGCATTAGAAGAGCCTTATTTAGCTAATTCTGTTTTTGATATGGTAAAGAAAAGGGCTGGGTGGTTAGTAATTCTTTTCTTAGGTGAAATGTTGACGGCAACAGCAATGGGATATTTTGAAGAAGAATTATCCAAGGCTATAGTCTTAACTTTATTTATTCCTTTAATTGTATCTAGTGGAGGAAATTCTGGCTCACAAGCTACAAGTTTAATTATTCGCGCTATTGCTCTAAATGAGGCTAAAGCAAGTGATTGGTGGCGGGTAATGTGGAGGGAAATCTGTTCTGGCTTAATGTTAGGTGCTATTTTAGGTGGACTAGGATTTATCCGAATTGCAGCCGTCTCAATGTATTCAACTGCTTATGGCCCATATTGGTTTTATGTTGCATTAACTTTAGCTTTTACTTTAGTAGGAATAGTTTTACTTGGAACTTTAGCTGGCTCAATGCTCCCATTTGTACTTAAACGTGTTGGTTTTGACCCAGCAGCAGCCTCTGCTCCATTTGTTGCTACTTTAGTTGATGTAACAGGTATAGTAATTTACTTTACTATTGCTTCTTTAATTTTAAGAGGAAAACTGTTGTAATATTTGTTAGTTTTTGCTATTAAGCTTGTAGCCTCAACTAATTACAAGCTTAATAGCGATATGAGTAAAGACTTAATTTTTATCAACATTAATTGGGTTTGACTGGTTTTGTACTGTAGTATTTCGTCTATGCCAAGATCTACGAACTAATTTAAAGACAAAATATAAAGGCAAAACAATAAAGATAAATAATGGAACTAATAAGCCAACAAAGCGAATCAAACCTAAGAAAACATCTTGAGCTATTTCAATAGCATCTGAAACAGCATCTTTTAATTTGTACATAAATCCCCTGCTTGTGCCGCTTACCAAAGGCTGAGGAGTTTGTAATGTTATGGTAATAGTTGAAAGACTAGCTTGATTTTCTAAAAAACGCATTCGTCCTTCAATACGTTCAATTTCTGTACGAACATTATTTAAGTTATTTTGCACTTCTAACATATCAGAAACTTTAGTAGCCTTTTTAAGAATCTCTAAAAATTGGTCTTCTAGTGCGTGTTTAGCTTTAAGACGCGCTGTTAAATCAACAAACTCTTCTGTCACATCTTGACCAGAAGCTTTTTCTCGTAACAATCTACCAGCTAAAGCGCGAATCTGCTTTAATGTGTCGTCAAATTTGGCAGCAGGAACACGAATAATTACAGTCATTCTTTGACCATTTTCCCCTATTTGCTGACTTTCAGAGGTGACAATAAAACCGCCTTGAGTATTGGCAATGGCAGAAATTTGAATATAAGCTTCCGCAGGTTTTTCTAATTCTAGGTCTAATTCAGCATTACGAATAATTTTACGCTCAATAACTTGATTGGTTGATGCTTGAGCCGTTGAAAATGAAGTAGACTCTTCATTTGGTGCAGGCATTGCAGCAGGGCCGCCTTCACTTGCTACACCACCTATAACGCCTTCCGCTTTACCCATAGGCGCAGGCATACTTTTTGCGCCACCGCCGCCTTTACCATAAGAACTATAGTTTTCATTTGAAGGTGAATAAGAATCTTTTGATGAACTACCACAAGAAGTTAGTAAAATTATTAGTGCAATAAAAAGAATGAATTTTTTCATGTTTCCTCCCTAGAAACCTAACTGTAAATCTGACATTTAGGATTAAACATTTTAACCATCTTAAATTATAGTTAACTTTTCATATAGTCGCTTAAGTAAAAAAGTAGTTCCTAGTTTATTGCAGGAGAATTTATGGATATCTTAAATAAAATTATTGCTAAAAAGCGAGAAAGATTAATACTTGCTAAAGAAAAAATGCCTTTGGATGAATTAAAAGAAAAATGTGTAAAACGTGATAAAGCACGTTTTTATAATGCTTTAATAAAATCTCAAGTAAATATAATTGCAGAAATAAAAAAAGCCTCCCCATCAAAAGGCATCATCTGTGAAAATTTTGACCCTACTATGATTGCTAAAGATTATGAAAATGGGGGTGCTAGTGCAATTTCTGTGTTAACAGAAGAAGATTTTTTCCAAGGCTCATTAGATATTCTAAAAAATGTGCGTAACACAGTTAAATTACCAATTTTGCGTAAGGATTTTATTTTTGACCCTTATCAAGTTTATGAAGCTGCCCTTGTAGGAGCAGATGCTTTTTTATTGATAGCAGCAATTTTAGAAGAAAAAGGAATCATTGAATTAGTTGAATTAGGTATAGAACTTGGATTAGACGCATTAGTTGAAATTCATAGTGAACAAGAACTAGAAAAAGTGCTAGACTCTCAAATAAAGATAATTGGTGTTAATAATCGCAACTTAAAAAATTTTACTGTGGATATAGATGTTTCCTTGCAACTTGCAAAACGAATGCCAAAAAATGCTATTTGGGTAAGCGAAAGCGGGATAAATAACGTAGCAGATATAACTAAATTGCAAGAAGTTGGCTACCACGCTTTTCTAATAGGAGAACAGTTGATGCGCTCGCAAAAACCAAAAGAAGCTTTGCAGGAATTGTTACCCAAAAAGCATCTATAGCCAATTAAGTTGTAAGGAGCTAAAAGTATGACAACCCCAAACACCCCAATTCAATTTTCTGAGGATGACCGTCAACTACTAAGGCAAGTTTTAGGAATAGTTCAAAACCTGGATGTAAGACTTTCTATAGTAGAAGAAGACAAAAAATATCAAACTACACCTAGTTTGTTAAATGCTTTTCGGCATGTTTTAGAGGAACAACTAGAAGCACAATTAGAAGCACAACTAGAAGCACATCTAAAACCTATCAAAGAACAATTAAATAAAGTAGAAAAGGAATTTCGTCACTATAAGACACAAACTAGATTAGAAATAGCCAACTTGAGTGCAGATCTAAGTATTGTAGAAGAACGTGTAGGAGTCTTAGAAATAACTAATAAATCTTAGGTATATATAATTAGCAATGACTAATTTTATGTACTATTAACCTGTCTGACAAGGAGCAACTATGGTGAAAGTAAAAGTCTGTGGAATAACTAGTTATGACGATGCTATAGCTGCATTAGATTTAGGTGCAGAAGCAATAGGTTTTAATTTTTATAGTAAAAGCTCTCGCTATGTTGCTCCAGCAAATGCACGCGAAATTGTAGATAAACTGCCTCCATTTGTAAATTTAGTAGGCGTATTTGTTAATGAATTTAACCTAAGTGCAGTTAAAAGTATTGCAGAAATGGTTAAATTAAGCACAATTCAACTTCATGGAAATGAAAGTGCAGAATATTGTTCACAATTAACAGGTTGGCGAGTAATTAAAGCATTAAGAGTAAATGAAAATTTTGATCCAGGGCATGTTAAAGATTTTCGTGTTAGTGCTATTTTGTTAGATGCTTATTCAGCCGACACTTATGGAGGAACAGGAACGCTTTTTGACTGGCGTTTAGCTTTGGCAGCAAAACATTATTGCCCTAGAATAATTCTAGCTGGTGGCTTAAAACCAGAAAATGTTGTAGCAGCAATTAGAACTGTAAAGCCTTATGCTGTTGATGTTTGTAGCGGTGTAGAAGAATCTCCAGGACGTAAAGATAAAGTCTTGCTTCATACTTTTATGCAGGAAGTCCAACGTGGTCGTCAAGAAATGATGAAATCAACTACATCAAAATTATCCAGAGCTATTATTGATGAAGCACTTAGGTAGGTTTATTTAATGGACATATTAGAAAAAAATACTGACAAGGAAATAAAAGTTAATGATTTTACTAGCTGGCCTGATAGTAGTGGTCATTTTGGGCGTTATGGTGGTTGTTATGTCCCGGAAATCTTGATGTATCCATTAGAAGAGCTAATTTTAGCTTATCAGGAAGCACAAAAAGATCCAAAATTTATTACTGAACTAAGACATTTACTTAAGGTTTATGTTGGTCGTCCTACCCCATTATTCTTTGCTAGCCGTTTAAGTGAATATGCTGGTGGTGCAAAAATTTACTTAAAACGAGAAGACCTTAATCATACAGGCGCACATAAAATTAATAATGCACTCGGGCAAATTTTGCTTGCTCGTCGTATGGGTAAAGAAAGAATTATTGCTGAAACAGGTGCAGGCCAACATGGAGTTGCTACAGCAACAGTTTGTGCTTTAATGAACATGAAATGCCGTATTTATATGGGTACAGAAGATATGCGCCGACAAGCATTAAATGTTTTTCGTATGCGGTTATTAGGTGCAGAAGTTGTAGGAGTGGAGTCTGGTAGTCGTACTCTAAAAGATGCTATTAATGAAGCTTTACGTGATTGGGTGACAAATATTAATTCTACTTATTATTTATTAGGTTCTGCTCTAGGCCCTCATCCTTATCCTAAAATGGTTAGAGATTTTCAAGCTATCATTGGTCAAGAAGCTAGAATGCAAATTTTAGAAATAGCTGGACATCTGCCAGAGCTTTTAATTGCTTGTGTTGGTGGTGGAAGCAATGCTATAGGGCTATTTTCTGCTTTTTTAGCTGACAAGGAAGTTTCTATTGTTGGTGTAGAAGCTGGCGGACGAGGTGATAAACTTGGCGAACATGCTGCTAGGTTTCATACTGATGGAGGTGGACGGCCTGGAGTTTTGCAAGGTACTTTTAGCTATTTGCTACAAAATGAAGAAGGTCAAATTGCTACTACACATTCAATTTCTGCTGGGCTAGATTATCCAAGTGTTGGCCCTGAACATGCTTATTTACACGACACAGGACGTGTTAAGTATGTTAGCGCATCTGATAAAGAAGCTTTAGAGGCATTTCAATTATTAGCTAAATTAGAGGGAATAATTCCTGCTTTAGAATCTGCTCATGCTGTTGCTTACTCAATAGAGGCAGCAGCAAAATTAAGTAAAGATGCAAGTGTAATAGTCAATTTATCTGGACGCGGTGATAAAGATGTTCATACTGTGGCAGATGTTTTAGGAGTAGGTTTATGAGTAGAATTTCAGCAAAATTTCAAATGCTAGCAGAGAAAAAACAAAAAGCTTTAATACCTTATATTACGGCTGGAGATCCTGATTTAGAGACTACAGAAGCTTTGATACTTGCAATGGAAAGGCAAGGAGCAGATATTATTGAGCTAGGCATTCCATTTTCTGATCCAATGGCTGATGGGCCAGTAATTCAACGTGCTACCGAACGAGCATTGACAAAAGGAGTAAAATTGATAGATATTCTCCGTTTGGTTGAACGAATAAGAAAAGTTAGCCAAATACCAATAGTTTTATTTAGCTACTTTAACCCATTGCTACAATTTGGTTTGGAAAAATTAGCTCAAATGGCTAAAGAGGTTGGAGTAGATGCTATTTTAGTAACAGACCTTGCTCCAGAAGAAGCAAGTGATTTTTTAGAAATATTAAAGAAATACCAATTAAATATGATTTTTTTACTAACACCAACTAGCAGTGATCAAAGAATTGAAAAAATAGTAAAACTAGCTAGTGAGTTTCTTTATGTTGTTTCTCGTACGGGTATTACAGGCATACAACAAACTCTTTCAGATTCTATTATTCCATTAGTTAAAAGAATTAGACAATTTTCTTCTCTACCAATAGCAGTGGGTTTTGGTATCTCTTCATCAGAACATATAAGAGAGGTTTGGCAATATGCTGATGGGGCAATAGTGGGTAGCAGAATTGTTTCAGAAATAGAAACTTGTCAAGAAACAACAAAAGTAGTAGAAAAAGTAGAAATATTAGTTAAAGAGTTACTAGGAAAATAGCCTAGGTAGACAAATAGAATCGTAAAGTATTAAATCTATATTTATCTATTAATTATAATAAAGAAGGTTTTTTAGTATAAAGATAAGAAAATTTTTCTCGCTATTAGCAGGAAAATAGTCTAAATTCTATAGTTTCAAGCTTGAGTCTAGAAGTTTCTAAAATTTATTTTAAGCTTGAAGGCATTATTGAAAAGTTTACAAAATATCTACCAGCTAGTAGGTTTGCGTAAAGAAAATTAATAGGCAGCATTTAGCTTTGAGGTTATGACTGGTCAACAAATCTTAAATTACAAGATGGGCAAAAAACTAGGCGAAGGTGGGCAAGGGCAAGTTTACGAAGCTGAAGATATAAAGCTACGCCGCAAAGTTGCAATTAAATTTCTTCCCTCCGAACTGGTTGCCGATGAAAAATCCCGCAAACGTTTCTTAAGAGAAGCACAACTGGCTTCTGCCTTGGATCACCCAAATATATGTACTATTTATGAAATTAATGAGTTTGAAGGCATGCATTTTATTGTAATGCAATACCTAGAAGGCAAACGACTAAAACAAATGGTACGAGGTAATCCTTTAGAAATAGAATTTGCTATTTCTATTGCTTTACAACTAGCTGATGCTTTAGCTGCTGCACATGAAAAAGGGGTTATCCATCGAGATGTTAAAGCTACAAATATTATGGTCAATGACCGGGGTCAGGCAAAAATCCTAGATTTTGGTTTAGCTAAAGCTACTACTAATATTGGAGATCATGCAGTAAGAGATTTAACACAACAAGGAGTTCCATTTGGCACTGCTGGTTATATGTCTCCAGAACAAGCTAGAGGGCTTAATATTGATAGCCGTACAGATGTATTTTCTTTAGGTGTAGTTATCTATGAAATGGTGACAGGTAAGTTGCCATTTTTAGGCAAAAGTAGTGTAGAGATAATGCATGCTGTATTACATAATGAGCCTGTGCCAGTAATGCAAATAGTTCCTGACTTACCATTACGCTTACAGCAAATTATTGAAAAAGCAATGGCTAAGGAAGTTAATCAACGTTATCAATCAATCAGAGAACTTTTTAATGACCTTAAAGCACTAGAACGAGAACTAGGTAAAACAGGAAAATATTATGAACCCACACAATTAGTTAGTCCAAGACATAAAAAGAGTTCTTGGTTAAAAGATGGGATGATGAGTTGGTTATATAAACGTTTTCGTACTTCACGCGAATCAACTATTCCTTCTCAACCTACTCCGACACCTTCAGGTATAGGGGCAAGCAATACGCCTCCAATTCCTACAAATCGTTCTACAATTGATGAACTGCCACCACTTTTTGATACTAGCCCACCATCACAGATTAGGACTAATGATGTAAAAACTAGTGGTACAGAAAAACGTCGTACAGTAGCAATAATGCCTTTTAAGAATTTAAGCGGCAATCCAGAAACAGACTTTTATAGTTTTTCTTTAGCTGATAGCGTTATCACAGAACTAGCTTCCTTAAAATCTTTAGTTGTCCGTCCTTCTAGTTATATTGCTCGTTATCAAAATCAAGAAATAGACCCACAACAAGTAGGAAAAGAATTAGCAGTTGATGCAGTGCTAATCAGCACCTACTTAAAGGCTGGAAATAGATTTCGGGTAACTCCACAACTTGTTGATATTGCTAATAATGAAATTTTATGGAGTGACAAGATTGATGTTGATTATGAAGACATCATTACAATTCAAGATAAAATTTCTCATCACATAGTCCGAGGTTTATGTATAAATATTAGTGATGCAGAAAAAGGAACTCTATTTAAGGCTAGTACTACAAATGCAGAAGCCTATGAGCTTTACTTAAGAGGTCGTAGTAGTTACTATAAATTTATTTCTCAAACCTTAGGTAAAGAAGATATTGATGTAGCAATAGATTTGTTCCAAAAAGCTATTTCTATTGATGAAGGTTTTGCGCTAGCTCACTCTGGACTAGGAAATTGTTATGTTGATTATGTATTAAAAGGTATTGGTGGGGCTAGTTACTATGAACTTGCAGAAGAAGAGTTTAATAGGGCTTTAGAACTAGATTCTCGTCTAGTTGAACCACAACTAGGAATGGTTTATGTCTCATTACTTAAAGGACGTAAAGCCCGCGCACGTGAACAAATTAAAGTTTTGCTACGAACTGCTAGTAATGATTCTAAAGTCCATGAAACAGCAGCCGACATTTTCCGGTTAGATGGACTTTATAAACCAGCAATGCATGAATATGGACAAATGTTAAGAATGAACCCTAATGATATTGTTATGGTTAGTTATAACCGTGCTAGGGTATTTCTTTATCAGCATTTGTTTTCTGATGCTGTTGGAGAGTTAGAGTCTTGTTTAGCCATAGAACCAGGTCATGGATTTACTAGAATGTTTTTAGGCCAGGTTTATTATCATATGGGTGAAGTAGATCAAGCCATTGATTTACTTAATGATGTGCTAGATAAAAATCCTGCAATGTATGGTATGAGGCCGCTTCTAGCTGCATGTTATGTTTCTCGTGGTGAAACTGATAAGGCTAGAGCCTTAATTACTCCTCAAGTTATTGATGCTGCCTCGGCTGATCAAGATGTATCTTATTGGCTGGCTTCGGTTTATGCTTTAGAAGGTTCAAAAGATAAAGCATTAAAATGGTTAAGAAAAGCTATTGAATTAGGTAATGAAAACTATCCTTGGTTTACTAAAGATCGTAATTGGGGAAACTTACGTAAAGATACAGATTATAATCAAATTATAGATGATTTACGTAAGCGGTGGGAAGAGCTAAAAACAGAATTTCAAGAGTAGTTAAGGTTTTATTAGGAAAAAACGCGGAAGTAAAAAATAATTTTTCGTGCAATAAGTTCCAAAAACCGTTAGAATAGCGATAATTACACTTTTCTCAAAAAATAAAAAATCAAAAAATTATTATTTATAGTATATGCACTAGGGGAATCCTGCATGAGAACCTACGTAATCGGTGATATTCACGGCAGATTAAGCCAATTTAAAGCTTTAGTTAATAGTTTAGATTATGATCCATTAAAAGATAGAATAATTTTATTAGGAGACTTAATTGATCGTGGAGAAGATTCTCCTGGAGTTGTTAACTATGCCATAGAATTACAGGAACAAAGCCCAAATTTTATTTGTTTACGAGGCAATCATGAACAAATGCTTTTGGATTTAATTGAATATGGGGATTTACTTTGGCTAGTACCAGAAAATGGAGGTTCAATTACAATTGCCCAATATGGTTGTAAATATATTGAAGAAACCTCAACACTTAGCCTGCAAATTCCTGTTGCCCACCTAGAGTTTTTTAGTTCCACTCAGCCATATTTTGAAGATGAAAATGCCTATTATGTACATGCTGGAATTGCTGTTGGTAAACATCCTGGTGATTGTGATGAAGATACTTTAAGATGGAAACGAGACCCAATGTTTTTCCGACGTTATAATGGGAAACCTTGCTTTTTTGGTCATACTCCAACTCGTTATTTACCAGCTAATGGACGTAAGCCACATGATATTTATATCTGTGGTTCAGCCGTAGGTATTGATACAGGTTGCGGGCCTGAAGACCCTTTAAGTTGTGTTAATGTAGAAACTATGAAGGTTTATCAATCTTATATAGATGGGGAAGTTGTTAGCTATCAAGCTAAAACACTTAATATTCCTCGTGTTGCAGTTTCTTAAAATAATTAAGAAAACATAATAGCAATTAACAGAGATTTTATAAAAAACTGAGGCATACACCTCAGTTTTTTATTTTTAAGTCAAGTTTTATTGAAAAAGTGACTTTACAGCACTATTAAATTAGTTGTTTAATGTCTCTTTATTCTTTTTAATATCTAAAAATAATAAATCCCCAAAATTTTGTTTAGGAAGGTCTTTTTATGGCTAGCAATAATAGTCAAATTTTGTCCTCTATTGAAAAATATATTACTGATACTGTACGCCAGAATAATTGCTTAAATTTTGATGATATAGATCCTGTTTTACTTGTACAGCATTTAGCTAATGATTTAGTTACAAAACGTTTTATTTGGTTAGGTAATGAGACTTATGTTCCAAGTAAATTGCTAGGCGTTTTGCCAATACCAGATGCAGATAAACTCGAAGAATTAGAAGTAATGTTTAACTCTAACAAATTTGTTACATTGTTAAATGCGTATATTTCTCAATCAGGATTTAAGATGTTTGGAGTGCTAAAAATAGAAATAAAGTTTGGTTCTCATGAAAGTACTAGAGATGGAAAATTTGCTATGGAATTTTGTTGGCCAGGTGCTGAAGAAGCTGTTGAAGATGTAACTGTTAAACTAGATGAAAGCCAAGGCCGAATATTAGAAGTCTATAACCTTAAACCAGAAATACCTCGTCTAGCTCGTTTGTCTTTAATTAGTGGTGAAGTTTATCGAGATAATTACTTAATTACTAAACGAATTACTAATATAGGTAGATTACGTAATGTTGTAGATAGAGAGACAGGAAATTTAATTAGACGAAATGATTTTGTGTTTGCACGTAATACAGATGATAGTTCTCCAAATAATTCTGTTTCTCGTCAACATGCTACTATTAAATTTCAATCAGAAAAATTTTATGTTTATGATAATGGAAGTGCTAATGGTACTGCAATTGAACGGGCTGGACTTGAGCCAATAGATGTACTTCCAGGAAACCCTCTAGGCATACAATTAGAACATTATGATATTGTTCGTTTTGGAACTGCCTTAGTACGATTTGAAGATAATGCAAAAATTGGAGTTACTATTGATAGGGATGCTGTACAACCACAAGCTGAAAGCGAAGGGCCAGTAGAAACACAAACAACTATTAAGTTGACTAGAGAACAAATTGAAGCAGAAATGCGCAAACTACTTGATTCTGAATAGTAAAATGGTTGGAGTAATAATGCCTAAAAAACCTTTCAAAATTGAAGAAGGCAGTTGTGTTGTACTACATTTACATAACCCTAGGGAAAAGCTGTGGGGATTAATTACAGATATATCTATTTCAGGTATACAAATAAGAGGTATTGATCTACATACTTTTGATGATTGGGTGCGCATGATTATGCGTAATGAGCATAATATTGCTTTAACACATGTATTTTTCCCTATGTGGAGAGTAGAAAGAATAACTTTAGATGAAACTGTTGGAGAAATACCATCTCTACAAAAAGTTTTTGAGCTTAGGGTAGGTATGAGTTTAAGAGACTATTTAGGAGAAGATGACCTAATTAGCTAGAGAAAGATTTTTACTCTTAAAATAATTCTAATAAAAAAGCTCTGGATTATATTTTCCAGGGCTTTTTACTTTTTTATAAAAACCTTGGGAACTTTTTTACTTACTTAGTTGTCTATTGGAAGCAAATAGAAAAACAATCTAACTATTTAATATTGGAGGATTTATGGCACGACGAAGTATCCGACTAGAAAATATTAGTGTATCTGCACCTTGTAAGGCTGACTGGAATAAAATGTTAGGTAATGACCAAGTAAGATTTTGCCAAGAATGTAAACTTAATGTTTATAATCTTTCTGGAATGTCTAGCAAGCAAGCAGAAGATGTTATTCGAGCTAAGGAGGGTAATTTGTGTGTGCGGTTTTATCGTCGTGCTGATGGAACAGTGCTAACTCAAAATTGCCCTGTAGGATTAAAAGCTATAAAACAAAAGGTTGCTCGCACTGCTACAGCTATTATTTCAGCTACAATAGCTTTTTTTACTGGTTTAGGTGGTTGGTATAACTTGCAGCCAAATTTAGAACTAGAAAGTCCTTCTTCAGAACAACTTCTTATTCTAGGAGGCACAACAGTTCCACTCTCACCTTCAGAAAATAAGCAAGCTGATGAGCCTCAAGGAGAAATGCTAATGGGGGTTATAGTTGACACTTCTGTTCCACCACCTCCTGTAGATAATACTAGTGATGAATTAGTTAATGAAGTCCCTAGTCTTGTACATCGTAGCGAAGGCATTATCAGAAATAATGCTATTAAGAGAGTTAATCCAGTATATCCAGCTTTAGCAAAAACAGCGCATGTTTCAGGTGATGTAGTTTTGAATATTGTTATTGATGAATCTGGAAAAGTTGAAAATACTTATGTAGTGTCAGGACATCCATTATTACAAAAGACTGCTATGGATGCTGCGCAAAAATGGCAGTTTAGACCAACTTTACTTGAACATACTCCTGTAAAAGTGCAGGGTAAATTAACCTTCAGATTTGTTTTATAAAGCCCAAAAGTTTGCTAATTAGTGACTATTAAAAGACAATCGACTAAGCATTGAGCAAAGGTAGATAGAGCAACTATCTACCTTTTTTGTTTTAAAAACAGAGTTTTGAAAATAATTAAACTAGATAGATATCTTAAAAAATTATAATTAATTATTTACATAGTTATAAAATACTTTATAGAATACTTTAAATATTAATAATTTGTGTTGTTTCTTAGTATAAAATGTTTATACTAGTTGTCCAGTATACTAGCATTATGTTAGGATTTTTAGTAATTTAAGTAGGGAAATAGACTAAGCGTTATGGAATTATTTTAGGTGTTATAAACAAAATTGTCTAACTAAAAGTAGAAGCCATTACACAAATAAAAAATAACTTGTCTCCAAAACTAGGTATTTTAAGTAAAGAATATGAGCAAAACCGCAACCTTAAAGTTGTGGTTTTCTTGTCTAAGGAGGATGAAATAATGATCATCAATCCCTTGCAAATAGAATTTATTGAACCTGAAGAAGAACTTTTAATACGTCAGTCAAAGATAGAATGGAGAGAAACAGTAGATACAATTAGAGATTTAATAATAGTAGAAAATATGGATGGGACAATAAGACGATGTAACAGAGTAGTGTGTAAATTTTTTAACCTTAATTTTCAAAGACTTATAGGCTTTTCATTACTAGAGCTTTTTAAGAACCATTTGCAGATTCCAATGGATTTTATAGAAGCTTTTTGGCCTAATGGAATATTTCGTGTAGGAGTTTGTCAGGTTCAAAATATAGAGGGTAATAAATGGTATGAAATAAATAACAACTCTATTGTTCATGGAGGATTTAAAAAAACTTCAGTTAACGGTTGGGTACATGTAATAAAAGATATAACTGCTCATAAAACGGCTGAAATGGTTATGAAACACTTAGGTGCAGCTATAGAACAAACTGATGATTCAATATTAATTACAAATGGATGTGGGCATATAGAATATACAAATCCCTCATTTGAAAACTTAACTAATTGGGAATTTGAAGAGGTAAAAGGGCTACATTTTCTTTCCTTATTAGCTCCTTGTTCTGGAGCAGCAAAAATTGAAGCTCTAAACCAAGCTATTGAATTTAAGCAAGTTTGGCGTGGAGTTTGTGTTTTGCTTCGCAAAGATGGTTCAACCTATCAGGCTGAGATGACTGTTTCACCTGTACGCAATGAAAAAAACGATTTATTAAACTTTGTTGTTGTTGGCCGTGATGTTACAGAAAAATCTAGACTTGAATCTATGGCTGAAGCGGTAAATGCAATGGATAATGTTGGTTATATTTTTTCTGGAATTAGACATGAATTAGGTAATCCTATTAATTCCATTAAAACTGCTTTAACTGTTCTTAGAGCGGATATAGATGCTTTACCTGCGGCGCGAGTTGCTGAATTTATTGATAGAACTCTTATAGAAGTTGGCAGAGTTGAGTATTTACTAAGGTCATTAAAGACTTTTAGTATGCATGAAAATCCAAATATCCAAAGTACATCGCTTGTAGCCTTTTTTGAAAAATTCTTATCTCTAATCAAAAATGATTTTATAAAACAAGGGATCTTTATTAATTATTTTATTGAAATACCCATTGCAAATTGCCTAGTAGACCAAAGAGCCTTACATCAAATACTTATTAATTTAATAACTAATGCAGCAGATGCTCTAAAAGAACAGTCTGAGCCTATGATTAATATTGTTGTTTACCCATCTGGCTCTCAGATTGAAATAAAAGTTAAAGATAATGGTTGTGGTATGAGTGATAAGCAAATAGCGAATTTATTTAAACCTTTTTATACTTCAAAACCGCATGGAACAGGTCTAGGGCTTGTTATTGTTAAAAGAATGATAACAAAAATGAATGGAACTATAAGTATAAAAAGTTTATTGGGGATAGGAACTGAAGTAACATTATCTTTGGAGGCTTCATTAAGTGACTAAAAATCTTGTAAAAGCAAAGTTACTTATTTTAGATGATGATCAACTATTTTGTGATACCTTGAAATTGTTTTTTCGACAAGATCCAATATCTATTTCATCTGCCCATTCTATTAAACAGGCCCAAGAACTTTGTTTAGAAAATAAGTACGACGTTGTACTACTTGATAATAACCTTCCTGATGGTAATGGACTAGATCTTTTACCTAGTCTTTTTAAGGTCAATGAAAACACTAAAATTATTCTTATTACAGCTTATCCTAACTTAGATAATGCAATCGCTGCTATAAAGGTGGGAGTATATGATTATGTTTCTAAACCTATTCAACTTGAAGAATTGCGTGTTGTTGTTCAAAGAGCAACAAGAATAAAAGAACTTGAGCAGGTAGAACAAATACAAAACTATAAAGATAACTTTGAAAGTGAAAATAGTATTTTAGTAGGCGGTTCTTTGGTTTTTGATGAGATTAGGCAAATGATAAAAAAGGCTTCAAATAATCTTGCTCCTGTTTTAATAACTGGTGAAACAGGAACAGGAAAAAATATTCTTGCTAAAGCAATTCATTTTGGAAGAGCAGAAAAAACAAATGCTTTTATTAGTGTAAATTGCGCAGCATTACCAGAAAATCTTATAGAAGCAGAACTTTTTGGTGTTGAAAAAGGGGCATTTACTGGGGCCATTCAAACACGTAAAGGTGCTTTTGAAATAGCGGATGGAGGCACTCTTTTTCTTGATGAAATAGGAGAAATGCCATTTTCCTTACAATCAAAACTTTTAACTGTTTTAGAAGATAACAAAATAAAGAAAATAGGTGGAGAAATAGCAAGAAAAGTAAATGTAAGAATTATTGCTGCAACTAATGCTAATCCTGAACAAGCTATTGCTAGAGGACAATTACGTAAAGATATATTTTATCGTTTAAGTGTTATACATATACATTTGCCTCCTCTTAGAGAAAGAAAAGATGATATAGAAGACTTATGTAATTTTTTTATTAGGAAACTTGCTCCAGGACGTAATGTAAGTTTAGAAGAATCGGAAATAGAAATCCTAAAAAATTATTTATGGCCAGGAAATGTAAGAGAGCTAAAAAACTTAATAGAACGTTCTTTAATTCTTCAAGAAGGCGACTGTATTTATCCATCTTCTCTACTATTTAATAATAAAAAATCAGTGCGAAAAAATAAAATAATACAAAAAACAGATTCAGAAACCTTAAAACTTGAAGAAATAGAACGTCAACATATTCTTAAGGTGTTTGAGCTAGAAGAAAAAAACTATTCTCGAACAGCAGAAACCCTTGGAATATCTTTTTCAACTCTAAAAAGAAAATTAACCTTATATGGAATCCGCATACCTGTTCAAAATGAACACCTAGCAAAATAGCCTACTCATTTTGAATAGGTAAAACCTAATAAAACAAGCTTTTATTAAATTCTGGAAAATTCTATAACTTTAGCTCACAAAAAATAGTTTTTATTAGCCATTATTAATCAATAAGTTACACTGTTAAAACTTAAAAAGTATTACTATGTTTTATCTATGGCATAAATATTGCTGTAGGTAATGATATCATTAAACTAGCAGATTATATTGTAGGAAAAATAAATAATGATTACTGTCTTAATAGTAGATGATGAAGCATTATTCTTAGCTAGTTTAGTGGAGGGTCTTTCAAAATACTCAAATGAGTTTCAAGTAAAAACAGCATCAAATGGGCTAGATGCCTTATCAATCCTTGATAGCTATAACATTGATTTAGTAATAACAGACCTAAAAATGCCAACAATGGATGGCTTTCAATTAATAGCAGAAATGATGGAAACCTATCCGCTAATTCCAGTTGTTGTAATGACAGCTTTTGGCACTAGTACAATGGAAGATCAGCTTTCTCAATTTGGAATTCTAGGCTTTCTTGAAAAGCCTATAGATCTTTATGGGCTTACAGAGAAAATACGAAGTTATCGAGCTATTGCAATAAAAGGTCATATTCAAGGAATAACACTTTTTAGCTTTCTTCAACTTGTTGAAATAGAACAAAAAACACTTTCATTAAAAATCTTATCTGAACAAAAAGAAGGATATCTTTTTTTTGTAGAAGGAAAGCTTATACATGCTCGGTATGAAATTTATCAAGGAGAAGAAGCCGCTTGTAAAATAGTTTGTTGGGAAAATGTTGAAATAGAAATAATAGAAAAATTTAAAAAGGTAAAACCTACAATCCAAAATTCTCTTACCAATCTTTTGATGGAAGCAGCTAGGTTAAAAGATGAAGCAGATAGGCAAGCAGAAAATTTTGAAGAAAAAGATTTAATTTTTTTGGAAGATTCTCAAATTAGTACAGAAAATTACTCTAAGAGTATCAGCGAATTAACTTTAATATCCGAAAACACAATAGGAAAGGAAATAAACATGGCAGGCAATATTAATCAAACTCTCAGCGAATTTATGCAAATAGATGGAGCAATGGCAATGGCTTTGGTTGACTCTAAAAGTGGAATGGCTCTTGGAACAATAGGTAGTGGTATAAATCTTGAACTTGCAGCAGCAGGTAATAGTGAAGTAATTCGGGCTAAAATGAAAGTTATGGCAAATTTAGGTCTAAAAGATAAAATTGAAGATATTTTGATTAGTTTAGGAAGCCAATATCATCTTATTAGACCGCTATCAAACCACCCACATCTATTTATTTATATGGTACTTAATAGAGCGCAATCAAACCTTGCTCTTGCACGTCATAAGCTAGCAGAAGGTGAAAAACAACTTGAAGTTTAATTTAATAATTGTAAAAAATAGACCAGTTGAAACTGGTCTATTTTTAGTTTATTTAGTTTATTTAGTTTATTTATTAACACTTACTCTAGCTAAAATCCAATCTCCAACTTCTTTTAATGCTACAGGAGCAAAGGTTTCCTCTATTGAGCCATATTCAGTTGGCGAACCTGTTTTAGCAGTTTGAAATAGGTGATTTAAGTTAGGAAAACTTTTTATTTGAAAATCCTTGTTTTTAGCTTCTTTTAAGGCTTTTTCAATTTCTGATAAGTTTTCTTGGTAAGGAACTTGTAAATCTTTCTCTCCATTAACAGCTAAAACAGGACATTTAACGTTTTTTAATGTTGGTCTAGGGTCATATTCTAAAAAGAAACGAAACCAACTAGAAACAAAACGCCCAAGACTAGACTCTATTTGTGCATCAGTTATATCTGCTGGAATACCAAGAGCTTGTTTTTCTTCTTTGCTAAATTTAGCATAAAATTTCTTAGATTCTTCTACTAGTTTCTTTTTAGCTATAACGTCATCTTTTTCTGCTTTTAAGATTTGAAAAGAAATTTCTTGTAACTCTTGACTACTTGCAATGGCCTGATCGCTTGCTCCACCTGCTTTAGCAATTAATGCACCTTGAAGTTTGATAATCTCACTACCTGTTAAACCAGGGCCAGCTAGCAAAACTATAAAAGCAATATCTGTTGACTTAGTTGCTACCATTGGAGCAATAATGCCGCCTTCACTATGACCAATTAGACCTATTTGTTTTGGGTTTATACTTTTATGAGTCTTCAAAAATTCAACACCAGCTAAAACATCTTCAGCATAATTTTCGCTAGTTTCTGTAGCAACATTCTTGGATGAACCTCCAACACCCCTGTCATCAACCCTTAATACTGCAATTCCTTGACGAGTTAAATAATCAGATAAAACTAAAAAGGGCTTATGTCCAAAAATTTCTTCGTCCCGATTTTGAGGGCCTGAACCAGTAATTAAAATTACTGCCGCAAAAGGAGCTTTACTTGCTTTTGGTAAGCTAAGTGTTCCTGCTAGCTTGATTGCATCTTTTTTGTTTTCATAGCTAACTTCTTGTTCCTCATAAGGATAAGGTGTTTTAGGGTGTTGAGGGCGATTTAGTGTAACTGGCGCGTCTTGACGCTTAAAAGTAAGTGGGAATTTACCTTGGCCTTGCTTAAATTCTCCCACAATTTCGCCATTTTCTAACTTTCCAGTAAAAGTAATACCAAATTGCTTGGCTTCAAAATTTACTGCTCCTTCTTGATAAGTAATTTTATCTATTGCTAGATCTTTTGCTCCTTGATCAATACTGTCAAAAGTTGCTGTAAAACTTCCATCATCTTTAGCTACAATCTTTAGCCCTAATCGCAGCTTAATAGCATTTATCTCTAATGTGCCTAACCAATTACCCGCAATCGTTTTCTCTGCTGGCTGTGCTAAAGCTATATTACCTAAAAGCAATATTGTAGATAATATAAAGAATAATGAAATAATCTTAGATATTGCTACTGAACTAGTTATTTGCATTTGCTTTACCTCTAATTTTTAATTGCTATTTTGTATAGTGTATACGGACACTATACACTTAAAATAATTAGAAGGCAATAAAAATATAGAAAAATTATTATAAAGTCATAAAATATTTTTAGTACTTAAAATAAATAGTTGATTATTAGGGGTTTAGTATAAAGATTATTTTTCAAGAATAATCCATTTAGCATCTTTAAGTAAAAACCGCTTTTTCATTTTTTCTAAATCACTTCCTTTGTCAACAGGAATACCAGCTTTAGGTAATTCATTTTCTTTAGGTACAAAAACAGGTAGGTCATCTTTTTCAATTACTATACCTGTAACACGAAGTTTTTTACCTTGACGAGTGCCTAAATAAAATCCTGAGGGCCAAGCATCTAAATTATCAATCCAGATATCTGGGCCATCGCCTATAAGTAAAGCTCCTAGCTTAGCGTCTACTGCTGTACCTTCTACAGTAATTTCTTTATTAAGATAATTTGCCCAATTCATAGGCCAGGCGATCAAGGATGCTCCATTGTTAATATTATTTACAGGTTTATTATTAGCACAATTGCTTAAAGACATTGCTAAAACAGCTATTAAACTAATAAAAAGTAGTTTCATAAAAATTTTTCCTTAAAATTTATCTATATTATTTTCATAAAGTAACAAAAATTTAACAGTAACAACAAGGAAAATATCTGTTAAAATCTTTTTGTCATATAAAAATTTGTTGGGCATTAGTTGACAAGGAATAAATTTAAATTGTAAAACTTACTTTTCATAAGCAACCTTTAACTAAATCCAATAATATAAATAATAACAACTAATAAATTGAGATATTACATGAAGATTTATAAAGTCGCCTTGGTAATATTATTTTTATGTTCAATCATCGCGTTAAGCGGCTATTTTTGGCATTATCATCACATTCATCAATATGATCCAATGATTACACGTATTGCTAGCCGATATGGACTTGACCCATTGCTAGTAAAATCACTTATTTATGAGGAATCATATTTTAAGAAAGATGCTCGTTCTAATGCTGGGGCCATAGGATTAATGCAGGTTACTCCAATTACAGTTAAAGAATGGACTAGACAAACCAATCAAGATGACTTAAATAAAGCTTTTCCTAATGCTAGTGAAAATAGAGATATTAAGACAAGTTCTTCAGATTTGGAAAAATTACTAACATATCCAGAAATCAATTTGCAGTTAGGATGTTGGTATCTAGATAATTTGATGAAAAGATATTCTAATTTAGATGATGCTTTACCTATGGTTTTAGCTAGTTATAATGCTGGGCCATCACATGCTCAACGTTGGCAACAACTTACTTATCAAAAGGAAAAAAATAAAAAAAATAAATATAGAGATCTTTACTTAGAACAAATAGACTTTCCAGAAACAAAACGCTATGTTAATAGTGTTTTAGTACGCTATAACAAACAAAAACAAACCTTTGAAGATTCAAATACTATTAGCTGGATTTTTAAGCAATAGGTTTGTCACCCCATTCTAAGCTATGCTATATTAGCAATTTAACTAAATAAACACTTTGTAAATAAAAGAAAGAAAAACTAGTGTCTAATAGAGTAGAGATTCTTCCAATTGGTGGCCTAGGTGAATTTGGGATGAATTGCCTAGCAATTCGTTATCAAGATGAAATTATTATTGTTGATGCTGGGCTAATGTTTCCTGACCCTCATTACTGGGGTGTAGATATTATTGTTCCAGATTTTAGCTATTTAGAAGAAAACCGCGATAAAGTGCGTGCATTAATTCTGACACATAGTCATGAAGATCATATTGGATCAGTTCCTTTTTTGCTAAAAGCAATAAATATTCCTGTTTATAGCACCCCTTATACTGCTGCCGTGCTTGCTTCTAAACTGGACGAGCATAATTTATTAGATGAAGTATTAATACATACTGTAAAACCAAAGCAAATTATTGACCTTGAACCATTTCAAATTGAATTTATTCGAGTTTCTCATTCCACTACAGATTGTGCTGCTTTAGCTATTCGTACACCTGTTGGAGTAATTATTCATACAGGAGATTTTAAGTTTGATGAAACTCCTGTTTGTGGCAGTCCAATAGATATTGCTTCGCTACGTCGATATGGGGATGAAGGAGTTTTGGCACTGCTTTCAGATTCTACTAATGTTGAACGTCCTGGCCGGATGTACTCAGAAAAAGATGTAATTCCTGCGCTTGAAAATATTTTTGATAAAACTTCAGGTAGAATAATTGTTAGTTGCTTTACTTCAAGTATTCACCGAATACAAATTATTTTTGATTTAGCCAAAACCTTTCGGCGTAGGGTGACTGTTATTGGCCGTAGCATGATCCGTAATATTGATACAGCAGAAAGCATGCGTTATTTAGATATACCTGATGGAATTTTAATTACTCCTGCTGATGCACAGCGTCTTGCACCACATCAAGTAACAATGCTAGTAACAGGTTGCCAGGGTGAACCAATGTCAGCACTTTCACGCATGGCAGTAGATAATCATAAACAAGCCAAAATACTTGCTGGCGATACAGTTGTTCTTTCTGCTAGACAAATTCCAGGTAATGAAAAATCTATTTCTCGTCTAATTAATCATTTATACAAACATCATGCTAAGGTTTATGACTCAACAAGTGGCCGTATTCATGTTTCTGGGCATGGTTCACAAGAAGATTTAGAACTAATGCTAGATGCTGTAAGACCAAAATATTTTATTCCTATTCATGGAGAATATAGACAACTTTACCAACATAAACAATTTGCTTGTCAGCTTGGTTATAAATCTGACGAAGTTCTACTGGTTGAATCTGGTGATGTTATTGAGCTACAAAAAGATTCTGTTTCTGTGGTAGGTAAAATTGCTGTTGGACGTAGATATATTGATTCTACAGGTGTTGGAGAAATAGAAGATTTAATTGTTCGTGACCGTAAGCGTTTAGCTTATGATGGAATTGTTGTTCCTATTGTTGCAATCAATAAAGCTACAGGTTTTATTGATGGAAAATTAGAAATTGTTACTAGAGGAGTTAATATTCCTGATCAAGAAAAAGAATATATAGCCAAACTATCAAACTTAATTACTCAAACAATTGCTACTTCTAGCAAAGAAGAAAAACAAGATGAAATAATAATTAAAGAAAAAATTAGAGTGGAGCTAAAACGCTTTATTCAACGTGGAACAGGATATCGACCAATGATTATCCCTGTTATCTTAGAAACTTAAAAGCCCTAGCAAACTTACTAGGGCTTTGCAAAAAAATGTTAATTTCTAACACTTCTTAGAAGAACTTATGGGGCGTTTTCTACATTAGCTCCCTTGTCATTTTTCTTACTATCTTCAGAAGTTGAATCTGCTGCTACACGAAAACCTACTTTAACATCTTTATAATCTACAGTATTCCAACTACGAAAAGTTGTAGTAACTGATTCTGTAGGAGACTTAAAATGACCTCCACGAACAATTTTATTTCCCTTAAATTTATCCTCTGCTGTAGCTTTTGAGCCTGGATATATTGAATAATCTGAGTTTGTCCATTCTGCTACATTGCCAGCCATAGCAAAAATACGGAATGGACTTTGATCCTGAGAAAGGCCAGAAGCGTTTACTGGTGCTGCTTCACCTTTTATTGCAGATTCACCAGATACGGTTCGGTTAGAAGCCCAAATTTTACCCCAAGGATAAACTCTTTCATCTGTACCACGTGCAGCATATTCCCATTCTTCCTCTGTAGGTAAACGGAACTTACGACCAGTTTTACCTGAAAGCCATTGACAATAAGCAGTGGCATCAATCCAGCTTATATTTACTACAGGATTATTATCTGTTCCTGGCGCAAACTCATTATTTTGCCACCCTTCAGGAGCTTGATATTTAGCTTCATCTACAAACTTCTTATATTCCTTATTAGATATTTCATAAGCACTTAGCCAAAAGTCTGACACAGATATTGGATGAACAGGAGTTTGGATTAATTCTTCTTTAACTGCAGAATCTTTACCCATCTTAAAAGTATTACCTTTGATCCATACCATACCTAATCTATCAAACTCTGGTGGTAAATCGTTAGACCCACTTGTTTGTGTTGTATTAGATTTAATAACAAAAAAATAAACTCCTGCTGCACCACCACCCAAGAATAATACTAGCAGTATTACTGCTATAAGAGCTTTAGAACCTTTCTTTTCCTCTACTGCCTCTATTTGAGAATTAGTTTTAGTAAGCTTACCTGTTTGACGTGGTGTAGGCAGTGGTCGAGGTGTACTAATAGGTTGTAATGGAGAGTTACCAGTAGTAGGTGGGCCACCGCTAGAAGTAACTGCTGTTAAACCTCCTCCTGAACTAGTAGTTGCTGATTTACCACTAGCAATTAAAGCTTTGTCAAGTTCATCTGAAAGCTCATCTGCTGTTTGTTGACGGTCAGTAGGACGTTTTGCCATGGCCTTCATTACCACAGTTTCTATTTCTAGTGGTATTTTGGCGTTTACTTCTCTTAGAGGGCGAGGTAAAGCATGAATATGTTTTAGTGCTAGTGCCATAGAAGAAGCAGCAGTAAAGGGTAAGCTGCCTGTTAAAACTTGATAAAGTGTAACTCCTAAACTATATATATCTGCACGTTTGTCTAAGTCTAAGCCTTGTGCTTGTTCTGGGGACATATACTGAGGAGTTCCTACTACTAAACCAACTTCTGTAAGTGCGGGGGTGTTAGCATTTTTGTCTGGAGAAGTAACTTTGGCAATAGAGAAATCTAAAACTTTTACTTGTTCATCTGCTTTACCATAATTAAGAATAATAACATTATCAGGTTTTAAGTCTCGATGAATAACATCTTTGTTATGGGCCGCAGCAACAGCAGCACAAATTTGCTTAAAGATTTTAACTGCTTTTGAAACAGACAAAGTTTTTTCGGTTTCTATTACTTTTTGTAAACTAACACCATCAAGCAATTCCATTACAATAAAAACTGTTTGGTCTTCCGTTACCCCAAAATCCATTACTTGTATTGCATTAGGATGGTTAACTGCTAGTGCTGCACGAGCTTCACGACGAAATCTTTCTACTGCTTTAGCATCAGAAACTAAACTAGCATGTAATATCTTTATAGCTACATTAGTTTCCATTTTAGTATGTCTACCACGGTAAACATTACCCATACCACCAGCACCTATACGAGTAACGATTAAGTATTTACCTTCTAGGACTTTGCCTATAAATGGATCACTTTCTGTTGGGGCATCAATCAAAGGTGTGCCATCATTAGCACAAAATGTGTTGTTTTCAGCATAGGCGGTACTACATACGGGACACTGTTTGCTCATAGACTCTCCTGGCTAGAATCATATAGATAAGAGATTTTTTAACTAGCTAAATAGAAAAATTACTAACTTATCCCTCTGTTATGTTGCTTAATAAAACGGTAAATATATGTTTTAGAAGATTTAATAAAAAACCATAAATTGATTTGGTAAAAATTACATTTATTAAATAGGCAAATATAATAATCTATTAAAACCTATATTGCTACTTTAGTTTGTATTTTAATTAAGCGTTAACCAGTTTTTTATCATAATCTAGGTAAAGATTCTTTTCAAAACAAATTAATAATAAATTAAGCTTTTATTAAGCTAAAAATAAGGGCTGGACAAGCTTTAAAGCTCGCCCAGCCCTTATTAAATTTCTAAATCTTACTTATATTCCAAAAACAAATTTTTCACGTGCTACAACAACATCACGTAAACGGAAGCTAAGATCTCCAAAAGAAACATCATCAGCTATCCAATCATTCATTCGATCATTTCCTAAAGCTAGATTGTAGGTTTTGCCATCACTACGTCTAAATGTTACATTGTCAGAGCCTTTTTCATGTGTTGCTGTCCAAGTTGCTCCATTAGCTGTAAATGTGCGGTTAAAAGCATTACTTGCAGGACGTTCACGCAAATTAGTTCCACTAGCTTTTGGATCATTTAGTTTGCCTAAAAATTGACGGAAAAAGTCATGAGTAACTTTTACGGTTTGAGTATCTAGGCCCGGATCAATCTTTTGATCATATTCAAAACCAAATGTAGAGTTTTGTTTTGAGAAATCTTGTAAATTCCAAGTAGGAACAGCTAAAACAAATGTTCCTGGTTTAGGACGCATTGAATCATGAAAATCTCTTTGATCTGTTGCGGCTTTATCTAATAAATCTAGTCCAATTTTGGCATTTCCTATTGGATTACCAGAAATTAAATTGCCTGGAGGGAATGGTTTAGGACTACCAACATTATTTGGATCTTGATTTGCTCCATTTGGCCCATTTAATGATACTGCAATTTGAGGTAAGTTGTTTTTATGAGAATTAACTGGAAGATTGTCTAATACCCCACCATCACATAAACGAATTGTACGACCTGTTGCAGGATCAACCATTTCTACTGGATCAAATGCTCCAGGTATTGATGTAGAAGCTACAACAGCCATTGCTACGGGAGTGTTTGGAGTGTTTTCTTTGCTAAAAATAAAGAGCCGATCTTCAAGTTTAGTCATATCATTAGTTGCTTGGCTATCAGCAAGCTTGGTTGCTGTTAAATAAAGTGGCATTGGTAAATCTGCAAAAGTGACGGGACGATCTGTAATACCAGTAATTTCTCGTAGTTTTTGATCCATATAACGATAAAGCTCACGGCCTTCTAATAGTCCTGGCCCAGCTAAAGTAGCATCAAAGAATTTCTTGACTGCTGGATCTTTAGCTACATCATCAACTTGGCGTGGATCAATTCCGCCTGCTACTAATGCTGCCGCAATTGCACCAGCAGAAGTTCCACTTACACTAGCTGGAACAACACCTAAGTTATACATTTCTTCAAAAACAGGAGCATAACGCTTACCTTTACCGCCGCCGCCTTCTAAGGAAAGCTGGATAGGAATTGGTTCACCACCTTGAAGCGGCATCCCTAATTTAGCGCGGTTTTCCGCTACTACTTGTTTGTACTCATTCATTGAACCAACTGCGCGAGTTTTACCATCTTTATCAATTAAGGTCATTCCCTTAGAAAATGTTAATGAAGATGTATTGCTGTCATTTTCAAATAACATTTTATTGATATCAGCAGGTTTATGAGGATCGCTAACAGTTGCTCTTTGACCTGCTCCACTAGTTGGGTTACTGGTTGGAAAGTTATTAGACGTTACTTTGCCATTTTCTAGCTCACCAGCAGCAAAATTAGCTGCTACCCACATTGTGCCAGGCTTAGGAAATGTTGATGTATTGTAACCATAAACACTTTGTAATTTAGCTGCCGCGCTAGCATTACCATTTTTAGCAGCATTAAATAACTCTCTCATTTCTTTGGTGTTATCTACTAATTTATTTAGGTCTATTGATTTTCCTACAGGATTCTTATCAGAGCGGAAAATATTAATGATACCTGTTCCAATAGCTTTGCTAATTGGGCCTACATACTCGTCAATATAAGAGCCAGCCTTTTCCTTGACGTTGTAGACAAACTTAAATGCTTTATCTGCTAGATCACCTAAAGCGTCTTTAGCTTTATTAAATACACCAGTTACAGCATTTTTAGCTTTATCTACTAGGCCCTTAAAACTAAATGAATCTACATCACTTGCTAGGTTTTGAGCTTGAGTAGCTACCGGTTCAACAGCAGTTTGAACACTTTGGGCATAATTTTTTGCT
>Ga0268299_1001058_pt1 | contig 59371 bp, 70 predicted proteins | sample NOBtaG_FD_193484 | JGI IMG/M metagenome (GOLD analysis project Ga0268299, IMG submission 193484) | Activated sludge microbial communities from bioreactor in Nijmegen, Gelderland, Netherland - NOB reactor | ecosystem: Engineered > Bioreactor > Aerobic > Activated sludge | place: Netherlands...
GCCGGGCCCGCCGCCGATCAGCAGCACCGGATCGGCCGCGCGCGGCGCTTCCGGCGCCCTGAACACGATGATCGGCAGGGTGATCAGGCGGCTGCCCGCCCGCCCGCGGTTCTCGGGCACTCTGAAGTCGTAGCAGACCATCGCGCGCCCGCTCTCGGTGGCGAAACCGCACGCGCGCTCGACCAGGGCGCTGCGCGCCTCAGGCCCGTGGAGCGTGTCCACCACCCAATCGCGATGGTAGGCGAGACCGTAGCCGATCGCGCCGCCCACCAGCAGCGCCGCGATGAAAATCGCGGCGGCCCGCCGCCAGATCGCCATGCCGGGGGTTCCGCGGCGCCTAGTTCAGCCGTTCGATCGCCACCGCCGTCGCCTCGCCGCCGCCGATGCAGAGCGAGGCGACGCCGCGCTTGCCGCCGGTCTTGTCGAGTGCGTTCATGAGCGTGACGATGATGCGCGCGCCCGAGGCGCCGACCGGGTGGCCGAGCGCGCAGGCACCGCCGTGGATGTTGACCTTCTCGTGCGGCAGCGCGTGCTCCTTCATCGCCGCCATGGCGACGACGGCGAACGCCTCGTTGATCTCCCAGAGATCGACGTCCTTGGCCTGCCAGCCGGATTTCTCGAGCACCTTCCTGATGGCGCCGACCGGCGCGGTCGTGAACCAGGCCGGCTCCTGGGCATGTGTGGAATGCGCGACGAGGCGATAGCGCGCCTTCAAGCCGCGCTTCTCGGCCTCGGAAAGCCGCGTCATCACCAGCGCCGCGGCGCCGTCGGAGATCGAGCTCGAATTGGCCGGCGTCACCGTCCCGCCCTCGCGGAACGCGGGCTTGAGCGTCGGGATCTTGTCGATCTTGGCGGTGAAGGGCTGCTCGTCGCGCACCATCTGGCGCTCGCCGGCGCGGTCCTTGACCGCGACCGCCACGATCTCGCGCGCGAACGAACCGTCCTCGTTGGCTTTCTTGGCGCGGATCAGCGACGTGATCGCGAAATCGTCCTGCTGCTTCCGCGTGAACTGGAAATGCTGGGCCGTGTCCTCGGCATAGGTGCCCATCAGGCGGCCCTTGTGATAGGCGTCCTCGAGCCCGTCGATGAACATGTGGTCGAGCACGCGGCCGTGGCCCATGCGGAAGCCGCTGCGCGCCTTGTCCATGAGATAGGGCGCGTTGGTCATGCTCTCGAGGCCGCCGGCGACCATCAAATCGTTGATGCCCGCCGCGATGCTGTCATGGGCGATCATCGCCGCCTTCATGCCCGAGCCGCACATCTTGTTGACGGTCGTCGCCGGCGCGTCCCACGGGATACCGGCGCCGTGCGCGGCTTGGCGCGCCGGCGCCTGGCCCATGCCGGCCGGCAGCACGCAGCCCATGATCACCTCTTGCACCTGGTCCGGCTTGACGCCGGATTTCTCGAGCGCGCCCTTGATGGCGACGGCGCCCAGCACCGGCGCGGTCACGTCCTTGAGCTCGCCCTGAAACGACCCCATCGGGGTGCGGGCGCCATCGAGGAAGACGACGGAGTCACGGGCGGATTCGCGGGCGGTCATGGGCGGTCTCCTAGGATGCTGGTACTGGCGTCAAAATGTTTGTGCGTTGCACAATATCTAGTCCGTCGGCGCCCGCGTTGCGAGTCCGGCGTTGCATCCCCGCCTTGCCGCAATGGCACCCCTCCCTCGAAAAAATGGACATTCATGGACATTCGAGACCTCAATGGTTCGGCTCGCCGCCGGCGAAATGGCTGGCAGCGTTTGATTTGTTCATAATATGTTCTTTTGACGGCGCTGTTGGGAATCAGGCTCCGCCTCTTGCCAAATGCCGCGCGCATTCCCGGAGAGCTTCCGCAAGATCGTAGCGCGGTTTGAAGCCGAGTTCGGCGGCGGCGGCGCGCATGTCCGAGGTCGCGGGGCGGATCTTGGGGAAACCTGCGAAGCCTGCCTTGGCAGTTACTCGCACGTCGGCCTGGAAGCCCGGATAGAGGCTGCGCACCGCGTCCACGAAATCGGCAAAGCTGTGCATGCGCCCGAACGTGACGTGATAGACGCGCTGGCGCGGCGCCGCGGCCTCGAGCGCCGCCACGTTGGCGTGGGCGACGTCGCGCGCATCGACGAAATCGTCGCCGCCCTGCCACACCAGCAGCGGGTCGTCGATAATCACGGTTTTTCCGGCGATCGCCGGCAGCAGCAGCGCGCGCACCAGGCGGCCGGGAATGCTGCGATTGGGCCCGCCCCACTCGCCCACCACGGCGCCGTAGCGCAGCAGCACCACGTCGGTCGCGTATTCGGCCGCGTGCACGAGCGCCAGATGCTCCTGGGCGAGCTTTCCGGCCGAATAGAACGTCGTCGGCCGCTCGCTCAACACCGCCATCCGGAAATCCTCAGGATAGAATTCGCCGGGATTCGACGCGAAGGCGGCGTAGCTCACCGTCGACGAACTGGCGACGACGACGCGTCCGAGGCACAGCTTGCGCGCGGCCTCGAGCACGTTCATGCCGCCGATGATGTTGACGGTCATGCCGCGCGCCGGATCGGCCTTGATGCCCGCGGTTAGCATGGCGGCGGTGTGGACGATGCGGCGCACGCCATGCGCCTTGATCGCCGCCTCCAGCGCTGCGGGGTCGGAAACGTCGCCGGCGACGGTCGGGACATCGTGCGGCGCCAGCGTCGCCGCGATCGCCGCACGCTGCGGGGCGACGTCGAACAGCACGGATTTTTGACCCTGTTCGGCGAGGAGCTTGGCGGTGAGCGTGCCGATGAGCCCGGCGCCGGTGATGAGCGTCGTCATGCCGCCGCCTTCGCGCGGATTCGCCTCCGGCGCTGCGCCGGCGGTGCGACGTCGGCCGCCGCCAGCTCGCCGGCGATGAAGCGCCCGGTCTTCTCGAGATGCTCGGCGATGAGCCGCTGGGCGCGGCGCTTGTCGCGCGCCAGCACCGCCTCCATCAGCTCGCGATGTTCGGCTTCCACGTCGCGCACCAGCTTCTGCGGCACGGTGCGCTCGTAGCGGATGCGGCGGTAGCGCTCGGTGTGGCCGTAGAGGATGCCGATGAAATGCAGCAGCCACGAAGACGGGCACGCGGCGATGAGCGCGCAATGGAAATCGCGGTGGCTGCGCTCCCAGGAATCGGGATCGGCGCGGTCGCGGCCCGGCGGCGGCGCCTTGGCGAGGCGGTGGAACGCGGCGACGATCTCGCCCTCCCAGCGCGCGTCACCCGACGCCATCGACGCGGCGAGGGCCTCGCCTTCGAGCGTCTGGCGCAGGCGCACGATCTCCCACATCTCGGCCAGCGAAACCGGCGCCGCCTGGAAACCGCGCTGGCTTTCCGCGCGCACCAGGCGCTCGGCGGCGAGCCGGTTGAGCGCCTCGCGCAGCGGGCTGATGCCGCAGCCGTAGCGCGTCATCAGCGGCTCGAGCCGGAGCGCCTCGCCCGGGCGGTAGCGGCCGGCTAGAAGGTCCGCGCGCAGGCGCTCGTGCACCGCCTCGGCGACGGTGCGCGGCGCGGAATCGTTCGCGGCAGTGGCGGTCTTGGTCGCAAGAGTCCGTTTCATGGGCAAAACGAATTGTGCCGGTGCTGCATACAAGAAAATCCCGGAAAATCCAATAATACAAAATTTTGGAAATTTTCTTGACGCCCGGGACGAGGCCCGGCTAGCCTCGGCGCGACCGAAGCATTCGAGGGGACGGGCGTGGCATTCACCGTGGCAATGGCCGAGATCGCGGGTCGGCCGGAAGCGTGCATCGAGACCGGCGGCAAGCTCTATCCCGTGGCGACCGCGGCGGCGCGCCATGGCGTGAGCTCACCCGGCAATTCGCCCGTCTTGTGGTTTGCGGATTGGGCGCGGAGCTTCGCCGCGCTCTCGGCCTTGGCCGAAAAGGCGCCGGGCGCCTGGGGCGACATCGCGGTTCCCCTCGCCGGCGCCAAGCTGTTCGCTCCCCTCACCTATCCCGGCAAGATCCTCTGCGCCGGGGCCAATTACTACGATCACATCGCCGAAATGGGCGTGCCCGACACGCGCAAGGAAGCGCAGCGCCTGTTCTTCTTCTTCAAGCCGCCGAAGAACGCCGTGGTCGGCCCCGGCAAGACCGTGCGCATGCCGATCGACACCAAGAGCTTCGATTGGGAGGTCGAGCTCGCGGCCGTGATCGGCAAGACCGCCCGCGCCGTCTCCGAAGCGGATGCGCTCGGCCATATCGGCGCCTACACGGTCGGCATCGATTTCTCGGCGCGCGACTTGAACCGCGTGCCCGAATCCTTCTTCAAGCTCGATTGGGTCGCCGGCAAGGCGCACGACACCTGCGGGCCGCTCGGCCCCGTCGTCGTCCCCGCCGCCTTCATCCAGAACCCGCAAGACCTCGCCCTGAGCCTCAAGGTCAACGGCGAGACCAAGCAGAACGCGCGCACCTCGGGCATGATCTTCTCGATCGCCGAGCAGATCGCCAAGCTCTCGCGCATCATGACCCTCGATCCCGGCGACGTGGTGATGACCGGCACGCCCGCCGGCGTCGGCGCGCCCAAGGGCACGTTCTTGAAGGTCGGCGACAAGGTGGACGCGACGATCGAAAGCATCGGCACCCTCTCGGTCGAGATCATGCCGTCATGAACGCAGGGCGCCAGGTTGCGGCGGTGACCGGCGGTGCCCAAGGCATCGGCCTCGCCATCGTCGAGCGCCTGGCCGAGGACGGATTCGCCGTCCTCGCCATCGACCGCAACGTGGCCGCCCTCGAGCGCGAGCAGAACCGCCTCGTCGGCCGCGGCCTCGCCGTCACCGCGCGCGCGGCCGACGTCACCGACCGCGCCGCGATCAAGGCGGCGCTCGACGAGCAGCCGCGCATCGACGTCGCCGTCTGCGCCGCCGGCGTCTATTGGCCGAAGACGTTCCGCGAGGCGACCGAGGACGATTTCCGCCGCATGTACGAGGTCAATCTCGTCGGCGCCTTCGTCGTGGCGCAGGAAGCGGTGAAGCGCATGCAGCCCGGCGGCCGCGTGATCTTCATCTCCTCGCGCGGCGCCTTGGGCGGCACCGGCTTCCCCCACTATGTCGCGTCCAAGGCCGCCGTCATCGGCCTGGTGCGCGCGATGGCGATGGAATTGCGCCCCGACCGCATCGCCGTGAATTCCGTCGCACCCGGCTTCACCGACACGCCGATGACGCGCTCGGCGCCGCCCGAGCTGTTCAGGCAATGGGAGGCCATCGAGCCCGCCGGCAAGGCCGCCGATCCGGCCGAAATCGCCAACGCCGTCGCCTTTTTCGCTTCGCCCCGCACCAGCTTCGTGACCGGCCAGACGCTGTTCGTCGACGGCGGCAAGTCGCTGGGCGGCCTTTCGATCTGACGACCGACGACTCTCACCCCGGAGGAGGACCATGACACTCGGCACATCGCTTCGCATCGGCCGGCGCGCCGCGCTCGCCCTGCTGCTCGGCACCGCGATCGCGGCGCCCGGCCTCGCGCAGAACAAGATCGTCGTCCGCTTCTCGTCGGCGGCGCCGCCGCCCGACTTCCTCTCGAAGTCGATGGAGCGGTTCAAGGACGAGGTGGAAAAGGCGGCGCCCGGCCAGTTCGACGTCCAGCTCTATCCCGGCGGCAAGCTCGTCCGCCAAGGCGCGGAAGTGCCCGCGCTCCAGCGCGGCAACATCGAAATGTCGACCATGCAGGCATTCGAGGTCGCGCAGCAGGTCCCCGAGCTCGGTTTCTTTGCGCGCTCGTATCTCTTCCGCGACTGGGACCATGCCAGCAAGGTCTTCGCGGGCCCGGTCGGCGCCGAATACAAGAAGCGCGTGGCCGAGAAGATGCAGCTCGTGATCCTGGCACCCACCTATCTCGGCACGCGCCAGCTCAATCTCCGCACCGTGCGCGAAGTGAAGGGCCCGGCGGATCTCGCCGGCGTAAAGCTCCGCATGCCCGCGGGCGGCCCCGATTGGCTGCTCGTCGGCCAGACTCTCGGCATCAATTCGACCGTGATGGGCATGCCCGAAGTGTATCTGGCGCTCCAGACCGGCTCGATCGACGGCCAGGAGAATCCGCTCACCATCATGAGCGCGGCCAAGATGCACGAGGTGACGAAGCAGGTGGTGCTGACCGCGCACATGGTGCAGCCAGTCTACTATACCGTCCGCAAGACGCTGTGGGACACGCTCAACGCGCCGCAGAAGAAGGCGCTGACCGACGCCGCCCTCGTCGCGACCAAGTGGAACGACGAATCGCGCCTGGCCGACGAGAAGCAGGTCGTCGACCGGATCAAGGCCGCCGGTCTCCGGGTCGACGCCATCGACCTCAAGGGCTTCCGCGACAATGCCGACAAGGTCTATGGCGCGTCCGAGCACGCGAAAGCGTGGGACAAGGCGCTGATGCAGCAGACCGTCGAGACCAAATAGCGGGCGATGGGCCGGCATCGGGCCCTCGCGAAGAGGGCGATCTCGGCCGCGGAAGCGGTCGGGGTCGCCCTCTACGCCGCCATGTTCGCGACGTTCATTGCGGGCGTGGTGATGCGCTATGCCGCCGGCCGGCCGCTCACCTGGTCCGACGAATTCTGCGTGGTGCTGCTGCTGTGGTGCACGTTCTGGGCCGCCGCGTTCGTGGTGCGCCTCGAGGAGCACGTGACCTTCGACATCCTCTACATGGCGGCAGCGCCGCGGTGGCGGCGGGCGATGGCGATCGCCGCGGCGCTCGGCTTCGCCGCGCTGCTGCTGATCGCGCTCCCCGCGACCTACGGCTACACGGCATTCTTGTGGCGCGAGACGACGCCGACCCTCAGGCTCCGCCTCGACTACGTCTACGCCTGTTTCCCGCTGTTCATGGCCGTGATCGTCGTGCGCCTGCTGTGGCGCGGCGCGCGGCTCTCGCGCCGCGATTGGGAGCGCTGGGTTTGAGCCCGCGCCGGCGATGAGCACGGCGTTTCTTATTCTGATCGGCGTCTTCGTCGCCGGGTCGCTGCTGCGCCTGCCGGTGGCGTTCTCCATGCTCGCCTGCGGCCTGGCCTATCTCCTGGCCGCCGGCAAGGATCTCGCCCTCGCCGCCGAGCAGATCATGACGTCGCTGCAGCAGAGCTACGTGCTGCTCGCCGTGCCGATGTTCATTCTTGCCGCCAACGTCATGAACGCGGGCACCATCAGCGAGCGGCTCTGGGGCGCCGCGAACGCGCTGGTCGGCCGGTTCCGGGGCGGCCTCGGCCACGTGACCGTGGTGGTGAGCGTGATCTTCTCGAGCATGAGCGGCAGCGCCCTCGCCGACGCGGCCGGCCCCGGCATGGTGGCCGTGCGCATGATGCGCGACGTCGCGAAGTATCCGGCCGGCTTCGCCGTGGCCCTCACCGCCGCCGCCGCCACCATCGCGCCCATCATCCCGCCCTCGATCCCGATGGTGCTCTACGCCCTTTTCGCCAACACCTCGGTGGCCGCGCTGTTCCTGGGCGGCGTGGTCCCGGGCCTGATCATGGCGGTGGCGCTGATGGTGACCGTCGCGTTGGTCGCGCGCCGGCGCGGATTGCCGACCGGCGACAAGGTGACCGCGCGCCAAGCTCTCTGCCATCTCGCCCGCGCCTTCCTGCCGATGACGCTGCCGGTGCTCCTGCTGGGCGGGATTTGGACCGGCGCGTTCACGCCGACCGAAGCGGCCGCCGTCGCTGCGCTCTATGCGATGCTGATGGCGGGCTTCGTCTACCGGGCCTTGAACTGGCGGGGCCTCTACGCCGTCTTCGCCGAATCGCTGCGCTCGTCCACCGTCGTCATGCTCCTGATCGCCGCCGCTTTCATCGTCAACTACGCGGTGACGGCCGAACAGCTCGACCAGGCGCTTGCCGGCTGGATCAAGTCGATGGACCTCTCGCCCCTCGCCTTCATGCTGCTGATCAATTTGCTGTTCATCATCCTCGGCTGCCTGATCGATACCGGCACACTGCTGCTGGTGCTGGTGCCGGTGCTGCTGCCCACGGTCAAGGTGCTCGGCATCGACCCGGTCTATTTCGGCGTCGTCGTGATCGTGAACCTGATGATCGGCCTCATCACGCCGCCGTTCGGCATGGTGCTGTTCGTGCTCTCGGGCCTGACCAAGACCCCGCTCGGCGAAGTTTCCCGCGAGGTGCTCGTCTTCGCCGCGGCGCTGATCGCGGCGCTGCTGCTGATGGTGCTCGTGCCCGGCACTGTCCTGTGGCTGCCTCGCGCGTTCGGCTACACGGGATAGGCCGCAATTCGGCCCGACGACGCGGCCCTATCTGGGGCTCACGACTTCTTCGGCACGAAATAGATCTTGAGCATGATCGGGCGGCCGGCATCCTGGGCCATCACCGTGACCGCGACCTTCGTCGCTTGCGTGGGCGTGAGCCTGATCCACGGATAGTGGATGGGGTCGGTCTTGCGCGCCATCGTCTTCTCGGGCTCGGCGGCATCGGCGACGAAAAGGTGGACGGGCCGCGGGTCGTGGCCAATGCCGAGGAACATGACGGTGCCGGGCCCGGGAATCTCGAATTCCACGCTTGCCGTCGGAAAGCGCTGATTCGCGGATTTCTGCGTCGTCAGATTCGTCTCGAGCTGCGGCTTGGCGCCAGCGCTCGCGGTGTCGCGCTGGAAGACCTGGACAAGGTACTCCGGCGCCGAGGGCAAGCCCTGGAGGCGCTTGCGCCAGATTTCGTCGCGCGAGGTCGAGATCGTCTCGATCTTCGCGGTCAGCAATTCCGCCACGAGATCGGCGCGCTGCGCGAAATTCACCAGGATGTTGGGGATGCGCGCCTGTCCGCCGCTCACCGGCACGGTCAGGAGATTGGCGGCGTTGAAGAGCGCGATCACCTCGCCGCGGCTGTTGAACAGCGGACTGCCGCTGGCGCCGCCGGCGCCGGGCAGCGAATGCTGGATGAGGTGGCGCTCGTCGGCGTCGCCCTCGGCGAGGAAGAAATCTGTCACCGCCGTGATCCGCGCCACGTGGGTCTGCGGCGTCGGTTGCGCGACGTTGACGCCGCCGGCCACCATGTTCTCCGAGGGATAGCCGACGTATCCGACCTCGTCACCGGCCGCGAGGCGGCGGAGCGAATCGGGCGAGGCGAGCTTCAGCGGCGGCGCCAGCTTGGCGTCGGGCGCCACGCGGAACAGCGCCACGTCGTAGCCCAAGGTCGATTGCACCAGCCGCCCGCCCGGCGCCACCGGCGCATAGGTGCGGACCAGCTTGGTGAAGCCCTCATAGTGCGGGTGCTTCACCAGCGACAGGATCTCGTGCGTGTCGTAGGGCGCGACGCTCGAGCGGACGAAGGCCTTGCGCCCCTTGCTCTTGGAATCCTCGACGCTGGCGGCAACATGCGCGTTGGTCGCGAGCACGCCGGGGGCGATCACCCAGGCGGTGGCGTTGGCCTGCTCGAAGCCGGCGTCGTTGCGCACCACGACGAGATAGACGGAAGGCCGCGCCGCCGCGAGCCGGGCCGAGATCGGATCGGGCGCCGAGAGGAAATAGGCGACGATGGCGACCGCGACGAGGGCCACCGCGCCGATCGCGCCGAACGCGATCATGCGTGTGCGCGCCGTGGCCTTCATCGCCGCGCGCATCGGGCTTTGGCGCGCCGCGCGCTTCATCGGATGCTGGGTGGAGGGCATGTCGCTCAAGACATTCCACTCCACCTTGAAGCCGGGGCCGTTGGGCGCGCCGAGCCGCAGTTCGCAGCGCCGCGGCAACTCGTCGTCGCGCATCGCCTCCTGGCCGTCGACGAACACCGCCTCCTCGGGGCGGAGAAAATAGCGGTCGTTCTCGACCACGATGCTGAAATGGGCGCGCGAGATCGAGCGAAAATCGGGCGGGAAGCGGACGTCGCGGTCCTCGAGCCGGCCGAAGGTGATGCTCGGCTTTGCCTTGCCGTACTCGAACACTTGGCCGTCGAGTGGGCCGCCGACGGCGGTCAGGCGAATGGGCATGCACGTACTCCCCCGGCCCCGCGCGGTGCCCAAATTGGGCGAAGCGGCAAAGAATAGGGGCCAGGGCACAGTGCCGCAACCGTTCGCTGGCTGCGGTGCGGTGCGGTGCGGTGCGCCCAGGGCTTCCTCGGCACGAAGTAGTTGCGCAAGGTCGCCTTGAGCCCGGGTACCGGCCTGGCGCGCCCTACTTCGTCTCCTCGAACAGCTCGCGTCCGATCAGCATGCGGCGGATTTCGCTGGTGCCGGCGCCGATCTCGTAGAGCTTGGCGTCGCGCAACAGGCGCCCGGTCGGGTAGTCGTTGATGTAGCCGTTGCCGCCGAGGCACTGGATCGCCTCGAGCGCCATCCAGGTGGCCTTCTCCGCCGCGTAGAGAATGGCGCCGGCGGCGTCTTTCCGCGTCGTCTGTCCGCGGTCGCAGGCCTTGGCGACGGCGTAGACGTAGGATTTGCAGGCGTTCATGGTCGTGTACATGTCGGCGAGCTTGCCTTGCATCAGCTGGAAGGTGCCGATCGGCTGGCCGAATTGCTTGCGCTCGTGGACATAGGGCACCACCGCGTCCATGCAAGCCTGCATCACGCCGAGCGGCCCGGCGGCGAGCACCGCGCGCTCGTAGTCGAGGCCCGACATCAGCACGTTGACGCCCTTCCCCACCTGGCCGAGCACGTTCTCTTCCGGCACTTCGCAATCCTGGAACACCAGTTCGCAGGTGTTGGAGCCGCGCATGCCGAGCTTGTCGAGCTTTTGCGCGGTCGTGAAACCCTTCATGTCCTTCTCGATCAGGAAGGCCGTCATGCCCTTGGCGCCGGCCGTGGGCTCGGTCTTGGCATAGACCACGAGCACGTCGGCATCGGGCCCGTTGGTGATCCACATCTTGTTGCCGGTGACGACGTAGCGGTCGCCCTTCTTCTCGGCGCGGGTCTTCATCGAGACCACGTCGGAGCCGGCGCCGGGCTCGCTCATGGCGAGGGCGCCCACGTGGTCGCCGCTGATCAGCTTCGGCAGATACTTCTTTTTCTGGGCGGCATTGCCGTTGCGGCTGATCTGGTTGACGCAGAGATTGGAATGCGCGCCGTAGGAAAGGCCGACCGCGGCCGAGGCGCGGCTCACCTCCTCCATCGCCACGACGTGGTGGAGATAGCCGAGGCCGGCGCCGCCGAACTCCTCGTCTGCCGTGATGCCGAGAATCCCGATATCGCCCATCTTCTTCCAGAGATCGGCGGGAAAATCGTTGGCGCGGTCGATGTCAGCGGCTCGGGGCGCGATCTCCTTGGCCGCGAAGCCGGAAACCGTGTCGCGGATCATGTCGGCCTCCTGGCCGAGATCGAAATCCAGCGACGGCAGGCGGACATTGGGGATGCTCATGGGCTGTTACCTCGATGATCGCTTCTTCGTATCAGGCGCGCAGGCGCGCGCTTTCGCGGTCCGGCACCAGGCCGAGGCGCACGAGCCGCGCCTCGATGCCGCCGGCGCCGCGGCCGAGTTCCTCGGCCAAGGCCGTGACCGTGGCACCCGCTTCCCAGCGGCGGCGCAACGCCGTGTCCTGATCGGGTGACCAGGGCTTGCCCTGATTGGGGGCGAGGCTGCTGCCGAGTGCCGCGTCGTCGCCGGCGGCGCCCGGCGCATCGGCCGCATCGCGGTAGCGGCGCACGAGCTCGAGCACCGCGGCCCCGTATTTCTGGAGCTTGATGACGCCGACGCCGTAGAGCTGCCCGAGCGCGTCGAGCGTCGCGGGCTTGGCGGCCGCGATCTCCTCGAGCGTGCGGTCGTGGAAGACCGTGTAGGGCGCGGCGCCCGCAGCGCGCGCCAGTTCGAGCCGGTAACGGCGGAGCGCCTCGAACAAAGCGCCGTGCGTCTGACGGCCCGCCGCGCCGGCGACCGCCGCGCCGCGACGGCGGCGCGCTTCCCGCGCGGCCGGCAAGCGCATCTTGATGCGATGTTCGCCCCGCAACACCGGCCGCGCCGCATCCGTGAGCACGAGGCCGCCGAAGCCGTTCGCGTGATGCGCGACGAGTCCGGCGGCGAGCGCATGATCGGCCACGGCGCGCCATTGCTTCTTGGTCCAGTCACGGCCGATGCCGTAGGTGCTGATCGTCACGTGGCCGGATTGGATGATCTTCTCGGTGGTGTTGCCGAGCAACACGTCGATGACGTGGGTGGCGCCGAAGCGCTCGCCGGTGCGGAAGACGCAGGAGAGGAATTTCCGCATCGGGTCGGTGGCGTCCTCGAGCACGGCGGTGTCGAGGCAGATGTCGCAGGCGCCGCACGGCCCCGGCTTGGTCTCGCCGAAATAGGCCAGCAGCGCCTCGCGCCGGCAGCGGCTCGACCGCAAGATCTGTAGGAGGTGGTTGAGCTTCGCGTGCTCGACGGCCTTGCGCTCGTCGCTCGCCTCCGATTCGTCGATGAACCGGCGCAAGGTCATCTGGTCGCCGTCGCCGAACACCAGATAGGCGTCGCTCGGCAGGCCGTCGCGGCCGGCGCGCCCGGTCTCCTGATAATAGGCCTCGACGTTCTTCGGCATGTCGAGGTGCACGACGAAGCGCACGTCCGGCTTGTCGATGCCCATGCCGAACGCGATCGTGGCGACGGCGATGACGGCGTCTTCGGACTGGAACCGCTCCAGCGCCGTGCGGCGCCGGTCGGCGCCCATGCCCGCGTGATAGGCGAGCGAATTGTAGCCCTCGGCCTCCAGCAAATCCGCGATCGCCTCGGTCTTCTTGCGCGAGCGGCAATAGACGATGCCCGAATCGCCGGTGTGGCCCGCGAGGAAATCGAGGAGCTGCTTCTCGCGCTGGCGCACCGGATCGACGCGATAGACGATGTTCGGCCGGTCGAAGCTCGCGACGAAAATCTTGCCGCCGCTGAGATGGAGGCGCTCCATGATCTCCGCGCGGGTGCGGAGATCGGCGGTCGCGGTCAGCGCGACCCGCGGTACGTCCGGGAAGCGTTCGGCCAGCGCCGCGAGCATCAGATATTCCGGCCGGAAATCGTGGCCCCATTCGCTGACGCAATGCGCCTCGTCGATGGCGAAGAGGGCCACCTGCATACGGCCGATCACGCGCTGGAGGAACGCCGGCATCATCAGCCGCTCCGGCGCCACATAGAGGAGATCGAGGGTTTCGGCCGCGATCGAATCGACGATGGCGTCGATTTCGCCTTCCGACGAGGACGAATTCCACGCCGCGGCGCGCACGCCGCGCTGGCGCAGCGCCTCCACCTGGTCCTGCATCAGCGCGATCAGCGGCGAGACGACGACGGCCGTGCCCGGCCGGCAGAGCGCCGGAATCTGGTAGCACAGCGATTTGCCGCCGCCGGTCGGCATGAGGATCAGCGCGTGCCCGCCGCCGATCACGTGCGCGATCGCCTCCGCCTGGAAGCTGCGGAAGGAATCGAACCCGAACACGTCCTTGAGGACGGCTTTAGGGTCGCGCCGTTTCGGCAAATCGGTCATTCGGGGCTCCGGTCTCGGGCGGCGTATCACGGTTCCGGCGGCCGCGCCTGCACGTTGATGCGCCACAGTTGCCAGGCGTTGCCGTCGCGGCGCCAGCGGAGCTCGAAGTTCGTGCGCCACGGCCGGGTTTCGAAATGGCCCTTGAGCGACAAATACCCCTCGCGGTCGATCTCCGGCGCCACCGTGTAGATCGGACGGTGCACGAGGAGCGGCGAAAGATCGATGCGGCTGGTGCGGAAGCCGACGAAGATGTTCGCCAGGTCCGCGGCGGAGCGTTGCGCGCGAAACTGCGAATGCAGGCGCGCGTGGAAGACCTCGTAGTTTCCCGAGATGTTGGCGTCGTTGAAGGTCATGAGCGTGTTCTTCAGCATCGCTTCGATCACGTCGTCGCGCGGCAGGCCGGGCCCGAGCTGGGCCGGATTGGCGTTGACCTCGCCGCCCGCATAGAGCGGGCGGTCGGTGTTGGGGGCGATTTGGGCGACGGCCGGGGTCGCGGCAAGGAGAATGACGGCGGCAAACGCGGTGCGCGCAATCTTCGGGACGAATTTCATGCTGCCCTTCCTGGGTCGGAGAGGGCCGATTGTCACTGGCCACGGCCCGGGGCGCCAGAGGCATCGTCGGCGCGGCCGTCGAGACGCATCAAGGTTTGCAGCGACGTGACGACGAGGTTCTCCCGGCCGTCCTTCAGCGCAAAGACATCGGCCTGGACAACGAACAGCGTGCGCCCCGGCTTGACGACGCGCCCGCGCGCGATCATGGCCTCGCCTTCGCCCGGGCGAACGATGTTGAGCTTGTATTCGACGGTCAGCACGGTCGCTTCCGCCGGCATCAGGCTGAAGGCGGCATAGCCCGCGGCCGAATCGGCGATCGAGGCCAAGACGCCGCCGTGCACGAACCCGTGCTGCTGCGTGAGCTCCGGGCGGCGCTCCACGACGATCTCGCAGAATCCCGGCGCCAGCGCCGTCATCCGCGCGCCGAGATGGGCCATGAAGGGCTGGCGGCCGAAGCTGTCGCGCACCCGCGCCTCATAGGCCGGATTGGCGGGCTGGAAGGCCGCGGCCGTCATCGCCCGCCCTTCAATTCCTTGAGGCGCTTCTTCGCCGCCGCCTCGCTCGCGTCGAGCTCGGCGAGCGTCACTTTGATATCTTCGCGCTGCTGCTCGAGCAGGGCACGGCGCTCGGCGATGCGCTTCAGGAACAGATCGAGCTGCCCGGCCTCGCCCGGCTGGGCGTCGTACATGGTCACCATCTCGGCGATTTCCTGGAGCGAAAAGCCGAGCCGCTTGCCGCGCAGGATGAGCTTGAGGCGCGTGCGGTCGCGGGCGCCGTAGATACGGGTCTGGCCGCGCCGTCGCGGCGTCAGCAGTCCTTCGTCCTCGTAGAAGCGGATCGCGCGCGTGGTGATGCCGAACTCGCGCGCCAATTCCGCAATCGAGAAAGTCTCCTCGACCTCGCGCAGGGCCGCCTCGCGGGCGGGCGTCATGCGGCGAGGCCCGGGCGCGCCGCTTCGGCTTCGGCCGCCGGCAGCAGCGCCTCGGCGCCTTGGCGCAACTCGGGCCAGAGCGGCGTCGGCTTGCGGCTGGCCAGATCGACGAAGACGCCGACGACGTCCATCTCGGCCACGACCTCGCCTTCGGCGGAATCGATCATCACGTGGCGGAAGCGGCAGCTCGTGCGCCCGACGGCTTGGACCGAACTGCGGACGACGACCGTGTCGCCCGGCATCAGCTCTCGCTTGTAGGAAATGTTCTGCGAGACGGCCATGGCGCCGCAATTGTGTTGCTTCATCGCCTCGCGCGTGGCGCCGATCTGGGCGAAGAACTGCCACGTGCCCTCGTCGAACTTGCCGACGTAGAAGCGCACGTTCATGTGCCCGTTCCAGTCGCATTCCCAGGGATACACCGCGCCGCGATAGGTTTCGATCTCGGCCGTCATGGTTCCGCCCGTCTAGTTTACGTTTACGTTAACGTAAAGCATCCAGTTGGCCACGTCAATCCCCGAAGACCGGCGCGCTTGCACGGCCTCCCCGCCGTCGCCGTAATAGGAGCCGACGCCACCCCTGCCCCGACCAAGGGTCGAACGATGAGAAAGCCGCTGCTCGCTGCCTTGACCGCCGCCCTGACCATGCCCGCGGCCCAAGCCTGCATGGTCAATGACGTGCAAGAGAAGATGTCCAACTTCACGCAGCGCTACCAGGAGCTGGCCCAGAAGAGCCCGGAAAAGCTTCGCGCATTCGCCCCCAAGGTGCAGGCGGCCATGGAGAAATACCGGCAGGCGGCCAGCTCGGGCACGACGAACTACGGCGATCTTTGCAAGCTCTACGACGAGCTCAACGCCGAGCTGGAAAAAGCCTGAAGCGCGGCGCCGCCGGCCTAGGTCAGAAACACCGTCGCCAGGCCGAGGAACAGGAAGAAGCCGAGCACGTCGGTCGTCGTGGTGAGGAACGGGCCCGCCGCGATGGCGGGGTCGATTCCGAGTCGCGCGAGCGTGAGCGGGATCATCGTGCCGGCGATGCCGCTCCACATCATGTTGAACAGCATCGCCGCGGCCAGCACCGCGGAAAGGCGCCAATCGCCGAACCACAGGCCGGCGATGGTGCCCATGATGGCCGCGAAGATGAGGCCGTTGCCGGCGGCGACGACGATCTCCTTCAACACCGTGCGCGTGACCCTGCCGGGCTGAAGCTCCTTGGTCGCAAGTGCGCGCACCGTCACCGTCACCACTTGCATGCCGGCATTGCCGCCCATCGCGGCCACGATCGGCATCAGCACCGCCAGCGCCACCAGCCCCTCGATCGTCTTCAGGAACTGCGAGATGACGAGCGAGGCGAGGATCGTGTTGATGAGCGTCACCACCAGCCACTGCACGCGGCCGCGTGCGATGACGTAGACCGGCTCGTGAATGCCGGTGTCGCTCACCTTGGCGAGGCGGAGCATGTCCTCCTCGGCCTCCTCCTCGATCACGTCCACCACGTCGTCGATGGTGATCATGCCGACCAGACGCCCGGCGCCGTCGACCACCGGCGCGGAAACCAGGTCGCGATCCCGAAACAGCCGGGCCAATACCTCTTGGTCCATATCGGCCGGAATCGAGACCACGTCCGTCTTCATGATTTGCGCGATGCGGATCGGGCGGCGGCTGCGCAGCAGCAGGTTGAGCGGCAGGATGCCCTTCAAGCGCTTCTGCGCGTCGACGACGAAGATGTCGTAGAAATCGTCCGGCAGATCGGGCGTCTCGCGCATGTGGTCGATGGTTTCGCCCACGGTCCAGGTGGCGGGGATCGAAACCGGACCGCGCTGCATCATGCGGCCGGCGCTGTCTTCCGGATAAGCGAGGCTCTGCTCGATCTCGGCCCGCTCCTCGGGCTCGACCTGCGCCAGGACTTCCCGGCGCGTCTCGCGATCGAGGTCCTCGATCACGGCCACCGCGTCGTCGGTCTCGAGCTCGCTGACGACGTCGGCGATTTCCTTGGGCGAAAGGAGGTCCATCACCTCCTCGCGCACGGCATCGTCGAGCTCGGCCACGGCATCGGGGGCGAGATCGGGGCCGATGAAAAGGACGACGTTCTTGCGCGGGCCCGAATCGAGCCGCTCGAGGAGATCCGCCACGTCGCTGTAGTGCAGGGGCAGGACGAGCTTGCGGACGCGTTCGCGGTCGCCGGCCTCGGCCGCCTCGGCCACGGCGCGCACCAGCGCGGGCCTCAAGCCATAGAGCGCTTCGGCCGCCGACCGGGCCGCCGCCGCCTCGGCCGCCATGGTTGCGCCGCTATCGCTGGGCTCAGCCATGGGCCGAGCCTCGGCCGCGCCTCGCGGCGCAGCTCACCGTCTCACGCGCGAATGCGGAGGGGCGCGGCATCCGCCGCGCGGCGAGATCGGCCCGAACTGGCATCGCTCGCCCCCGGCATGGCATGCCCTCGCGGCGCTAGAGTCATTGACGGCCCGGCGCGCCTTGGCGGCGTTCGCATCGTCGGGCCGGCGGAGTTGGTGCGGTCGAGAAGACTCGAACTTCCACTCCCTTTCGGGAACTAGCACCTCAAGCTAGCGCGTCTACCAGTTCCGCCACGACCGCATCATCCGCTGGAGCGAACCCCGAAAGGCGGGGGTCGCGCCGTCCATCGCTCGGCAAAAGAGGGGCGGACCCCTTTTCAGCATTTACGGCTGGACGGAGCCGCTTGGCCGCGGTTGAAAGGGCCATGGCCCTTTTTGTCCGACCGCCTGCCAAAAGGCGCGTTGGGATACCAAATCGACCCCCATGGTGCAAGCACAAGCGGTCAGTGGGGCAGCGGCGGTAGAATGGCGCATCGACGATGCGCCGGTGCCGTATCCGGCCGCCCTCGCCTTCATGGACGCGCGCGCCGCCGACATCCGCGCCGGGCGCGCGCCCGAAACCGTATGGCTGCTCGAGCACCCGCCCCTCTACACCGCCGGCACCAGCGCCCGGGCGGGCGATCTCCTCGCCCCGGGCCGCTTCCCGGTGTTCGAGACCGGCCGCGGCGGGCAATTCACCTATCACGGGCCCGGACAGCGCGTGGCCTATGCCCTGCTCGACCTCAACCGGCGCGGCGGCGACGTGCGCCGATATGTCCACGGCCTCGAGGCCTGGATCATCGCCACCCTCGCCCGCTTCAACGTCCGGGGCGAGCGCCGGCCGGGCCGGGTCGGCATCTGGGTGGACCGCGCGCGCGACAAAGGGCCCGGGCGCGAGGACAAGATCGCCGCCATCGGCGTGCGCGTGCGCCGTTGGGTGACGCTGCACGGGCTGTCGCTCAACGTGGATCCGGACCTCGGCCATTTCCGCGGCATCGTGCCGTGCGGCATCGCCGACGACCGTTATGGGGTCACCTCGCTCGCCGACCTCGGCATTCGCGTGCAGATGGCGGAAGTCGACGCGGCGCTCAAGGGCGCCTTCGCCGAGGTTTTCGGCGCCGCGGCCGCGCGCTAGCGCGTCGGCGCGCCCTGGTCGGGCTGCTGGGTCGGCGCGAGCGTCTTGGTGCTCTTCAAGGTGCTGCCGTCGATCTCGTTGACGAAATACACGTAGGCGCCGACGTTGAGCGCCAGCAACACCAGAAACAGCCCGCCGAGAAGGTATTTGCCCATGGGTGGAATCGTCCGGAATTCAGCCCGGCACCCTGGCAGGATTTGGTTAACGATTCGTTGCGGCGGCTAGGCCTTGCCCTCGGCCTCGGCCAGCGCGGCGGTGCCGCCGGCGATGCCGGACTTGGCCACGTTGATCAACAGCACGGACCAGACGGCGCTCAGGGCCACCTTCTCGGATTCCCGCACTTCGATGTTGCACCGGCAGCGGAACGTCCAGCGGCCCGGGCCCCGCGCCTCGGAGCTCAACGCCGTCGCCTTCATGCGCACATGGTGATCGACGGCGACCGGGGCGAGGAACCGCACGCGCTCGAAGCCGAGATTGATGCCGTAGTCCACGCCATCAGGGACCATTTCGGCGCTCTGCGAGAGGTAGGTGAGCAGGGCCAAGGTGAGAAAGCCGTGCGCGACGATGACGCCGAACGGGCTGTTGGCCTTGGCCCATTCGGGATCGATGTGGATCCGGTTCATGTCGATCGTCGCGCGCCCGAAGTCGTTGATGCGCTTCTGGTCGATCTTCAGCCAATCGGAAATGCCGACGACCCGCCCGACATAGGCCTGGAAATGGTCGATGTGAAACGGCGTGCCCTCGATGACGATGCGACCCATCGGCTCTTTACCTGCACTCCTAACTGGAGGGCCGCTGGCGGAACGCCAGCGACCCGTCGTCCGCGGCCGGGCTTTGGATGACGGCCGTCACCCGGGCCGCGGTGGGGCCACGGTGGCAGGCCGCCACCATCTCCGCCACGGCCGCTTCGGGACCGATGAACAGGGCCGAAACGCTACCATCGGCCCGGTTGCAGACCCAGCCTCGCAAGCCGCGCCGATTGGCCTCCTCGACCGTCCAGCCTCGATACCAGACGCCTTGAACGCGGCCCTCGATTCGAACCGCCACCGCGCATTCCGGCCCGGAGCGCTCGCCCCCGTTCATGCCGCACTCTGGTGCCCCGAAGGGGCGATTTCAAGCGCGCGCGCCGAGCCGGCGCTCACGCGAATTCGACGATCGCCTGATCCACCGCCAGGCTTTCGCCGGGCTGGGCGTGGAGCGCCTTGATGGTGCCGTCGCGCTCGGCGCGCAGCACGTTCTGCATCTTCATGGCCTCGACCACGGCCAGCTCTTCGCCGGCCTGGACCGCCTGCCCGGCCTTGACGGCGAGGGACACGAGCAGACCCGGCATGGGCGAGAGCAGGAATTTCGAGGTATCGGCCGCCGCCTTCTCGGGCATCTGCGCCGCCAGGGTCGCGGTGCGGCGCGAGACGACCGTGGCGCCGACGGCGGCGCCGGCATGGACGAGGCGCCAGACGATGCCCTGGCGCTCGATCTGGATGGTGCACGCCCGTCCGCCGATCTCGGCCCGCATCAGCGGCTCGCCGAGGCGCCAGCCGGTCTTGAGCGCCACGTCGTGCTGTTGGCCCCGGAGCGCGAACCGCACGCGGCAATCGGACGGCGCGCCCTCGACGGCGACGTCGCAACCCTCGTTGCCGAGCCGCACATGCCAATCGGGCTCCGTCACCGCGAGGGCACCGTTGCGCCGGCCCGAGATTCCGGTTTCCTGGCGCCGCTGGGCGAGATGCGCCGCCGTCGCCGCCGCGACCAGCCGCGCTGCGACGTCCGGCGAGAGCGTGGCCGGCTTGAAGCCTTCCGGAAACTCCTCGGCGATGTAGCCGGTGGTGAGCGCACCCCGCTTGAAGCGCGCGGCGCGCACGATGGCCGAGAGGAAGCCGACATTGTGATTGACGCCGCGGATGTAGAAGGCGTCGAGCGCGTCTTCCATGCGCTGGATGGCCGCCTCGCGGGTGCCGCCATGGGTCGCGAGCTTGGCGATCATGGGGTCGTAATACATGCTGATCTCGGCGCCTTCGTAGACGCCGGTATCGACGCGCACGCTTTCGCTTTGTTCGGGCGGGCGGTAGCGCACGAGGCGGCCGATCGAAGGCAGGAAATTGCGGACCGGGTCTTCGGCATAGACCCGGGTCTCGATCGCCCAGCCCTCGAGCTTCACCTGGTCTTGGGTGAGCGGCAGTTTTTCGCCGGCGGCGACGCGGATCATCAGCTCGACCAGGTCGAGGCCGGTGATCATCTCGGTCACCGGGTGCTCCACCTGGAGCCGCGTGTTCATCTCGAGGAAATAGAAATTGCGGTCGCGGTCGACGATGAACTCGACCGTGCCGGCGGAGCGGTAGCCGACCGCGCGCGCCAGCGCCACCGCCTGCTCGCCCATCGCCTTGCGCGTCTTGGCGTCGAGGAACGGGCTCGGCGCCTCCTCGACCACCTTCTGATGGCGGCGCTGGATCGAGCATTCGCGCTCGCCGAGATAAAGGCAGTTGCCGTGGCCGTCGGCCAGCACCTGGATTTCGATGTGGCGCGGCTCCTCGACGAATTTCTCGATAAACACGCGGTCGTCGCCGAAGGCGTTCTTGGCCTCGGCGCGCGCCGAGCGGAAGCCCACTTCCGTTTCGGCGTCGTTGTGCGCGATGCGCATGCCCTTGCCGCCGCCGCCGGCCGAGGCCTTGATCATCACCGGATAGCCGATGGTGCGCGCGATCTTGACCGCCGTCTTGCCGTCCGGGATCTCGGAAAGGTCGCCCGGCACGGTGCTGACCCCGGCCTTCTTGGCCAGCTTCTTCGATTCGATTTTGTCGCCCATGGCGGCCACCGCCTCGGGTGGCGGGCCGATGAAGACGATGCCCGCTTTGGCCAAGGCCCGGGGGAAAGCCTCCTTCTCCGAGAGGAAGCCATAGCCCGGATGCACCGCCTCGGCCCCGGTCGCCTTGCAGGCGGCGACGATCTTTTCGATTGAGAGATAGGATTGGGCAGAAGGCGCGGGCCCGATCGCCACCGCCTCGTCGGCCATCTGCACATGCAGCGCGTCGGCGTCGGCCTCGGAATAGACCGCGACCGTCTTGATGCCCATGCGCTTGGCCGTGCGCATCACGCGGCACGCGATCTCGCCGCGGTTGGCGATCAGGATTTTCTTGAACACGTCTCTCGAGGCCCCTCTATGCCGCGCCGGCGCCACGACCAACGCCGTGGCGCGCGCCCCTAGAGGTATCTAGCCCGCGCACGCCGCACCGCACAACGGCCAAAACCGCCCGCCAGATTCGCGAAACCTTGGCTTTTCTTGGCTTTCTGCGTTGGGAAACGCGCCGGCCCGCACCCGTCGCCAAAGGCACCTTCCCGGGGCCGCGAGCCAGTACCCCCTCCCCCCTTTTGCACCGACAATCACCGACATTCGCCGACAGAACCCGACACGGCATCACCATCCACGCCCGCAAGACCGCGCATCTCCGCAGCCTTGCCATGAACGCCGCTCGCGCGCGGCCAAACAGTTCCTGCCCGGAAACGACGACCACCCGCCCCCCGGTATGAAACATGGACATTCATGGACATTCCAAGACATTCCTGGACAAAACCGAGCATGGCCCGGCGCCGCGCACATTCCACGTCTCGCCAATTCAAAGCACGGCACGGCCCCGCGCAAAGCGCGACGCCGCCGGGCCCGAAATCCGAGCCAATCGCGTTGAATAGAACATTTCAAGAACAATATCAAGGGGCCTCTTGGATCCACGCCCCCTATCCGTCATCCCGACTGAAGCCCTTGCATCGCCCCGTGAGGCAAGGGCGAAGTGGAGGGATCGTGATTGCGCAGAAAGTGTGCTTCGCGGCGGCACGCGCGGAATAGATCGATAAGCCCATTCTCGAACGCCCGCGAGATGGCGCGGGAGCTCTGAACGATGACACTGAAGACGCGCCCCTACGATTCAGCCGCCTATCTCAATGACGCGGCGGCGTTCGCCGCCTACATGTCGGAGGCTCTGGCCACCAACGATCCCGCCTTCAGCCGCAAGGCCATAAGCACCATCGCCCGCGCCCGCGGCATGAGCGAGATCGCGCGCGCCGCGGGCCTCTCCCGCGAGAGCCTCTACAAAGCGCTCGGCACCGAGGGGAATCCGGAGTTCGGGACGGTGCTGTGTGTCCTCAGCGCGTGCGGGCTTCATCTCGCTGCCGTCGCTGACGAGCGCCCGAAAACGCGTCGCGCGAAGGCGCGGCACGAGGATGCCAAGACCACCTGAAGATTTGGAAATGCCTGAGAAGCGATGGCGCCACACGTCTAGGGGAGAAATGGGATCAGAAGAAGAGGCCTGACTCCTCTTTTCCGCTAGCCCCAGATTCACCGGCGTAGGAATCGAGTTAGTCTATCGAAGAGGAGTTCGATTGATGAAACAAATCTAAAGGTCACTTTGACAATCGCTGCGGCCGCGAAGTGTACCGACCTTGAGTGTAGCCAATACCTTGGAGACTTTCTGACGGGCTTAAATGTATAGATGCGGTTAGAAATCTCAGACGGCTGCTTCTCTGGAATGGCATAGCGATTTTCTTTGACGGAAATGTTGAGCTGGCGATGGAAGAGCGCGACATAGTCCAATTCGTCGTCAAGATCCGGTGTTGTTTCGCGTCGTTTGCGCAACTCCAACACGGCGCCGCCCGTTGAAAACACAGGGATCATGCGCGTCTTGGGCTGGATCTTAGAAAGTAATTCGAACTCCTCAAAAATACCGCCCATACCACCGACGAAAACCGCCGCATCAAACTTGTGATCCTTGAACATCCGCGTGCGCATTGCCCGGAGGCTTCTTTCCAAATTCCTCTCAATGGCTTCTACATAAGTCACATTCTTAAAGCGCAAATTCTCCTCAGGAAAGTCGTCCTTGAAATACTGCGATTGATAGAGTTGGACCCAGCGGCCGTAGTCCACTCCAAGCCCTTCCGCGACCACCGCTATCATCGGCGTAATAGACGGGTGCCCGCCTAGAACGAGAACGCGTCTGCCCAGCGTCACATGTACGAGCGCCGAAACCGCCGCCGAAATGGCCACAGGATCGGCGGTCTTAGCGAATCCAGGCGCGTGACTTGGATCAGGGACGCTTGCAGAAAGAAAGATTGCGTTGGTTGCCATTTTAGAGATCGAGCGCGGCAAGTACCCAACCCGCCTCCCCAACCTTTAACGCTCTAACGCTACTGATGTTCTCGTCAAGCCACGCGAGGTGTTCGAGCCATTGATCCCTAATTCCGATATGGTCATACACAAGGAATGGCGTACCGTCTTGGTCTGCACGCCGCGCCTTCTTCGCTACATCGTTCAGGAGGTCCGCAGTAGGTACGCCGACAACCGGGTAAGCCCAAATCTGTTGGTCGTCAGCCAGCCTGAGGGAGATGGCTCGATGTGCGCCGATACCTTCCACAGTACCGCCGATTCTTTCTACTTCGGCTCGCAGTCGACCAGCGATGGACATGTGGCGCGCGGCAATGCTGCGGCTACGAAGCCGCTCAACCGCTAGCGCGATTTGATCAGCAGTCTCCGATCTTATCGGCCCGTCTGCCGCGATTAAGTCAGCCGCGTTCAGATAGATGCTTTCAGCGAAGTCCGTGTGTTTGTTCGGCGTATGCGCAGGCCAAATTACTCGCAACACATGAATTTCCTTCGCGCGCGCACGTCCTATTTCCTGGCGTGTCCATTTGCTCTCGAAATACCTCGGGGTGTCGAGCATAACTACGACATCGGAATCGCAAAGCCGATGCCATAGCACCTCCTGAAACGGCTCGCCGGGTCTGATGTCGTGAGTATCTAAAAAGACGTCGAAGCCGCGCGCGCAGAGCAAATCGTGAAGCTGCACTGCAGCCGCCCTTGCTTCATTTCGGCGATAGCTCACGAAAACACGCCTTTGCGGGCGCAGCAGTCCCAGACACTCAAGTAGGCCCGTTGCCAGTTCGAGCAAATCGTGGTCGTCTGTTCGGCGTCTTAGTCCGTTTAGACTTCTCAGGAAGTCAGGCACGAGATCCTCAAAGCTCCCCGTTGAGCTTATCGTCGGAATGATGGGCAAGCTTGCGCGCGCCAAGTTCCGGGCAAGGTTTACGTCGGGCTGTGTCGTGTCGCCAAAATAGGTTGCGGCGAAAGCAGCGCGTTTGTCGCGTGCTTCAATGTTCACACCTTGCCGAACGACAAAGTCAGAGCCGATTCCCAATCCGAAATCAGAAACTAGCCGCGTAATCGTCTTCGTAAGGCGATCAACGTCGGGCGCACTGACCGCGCCCAAAACACCCAACTCATAAATGCTCACGAGCCGCGTCCAAACTAATGCCCTAGTTGGCTGCTCTAATTCTAATTGCTTCTTCGATCCATCCCTCGATGTTTGTAGCAATCGACGCATACACTGCCCTGCTGTCGTTGCCCGCGGGCGCCTTCAAAGGTACTACATCCGCCAGGGTTCTGGATGTGCCTGTAAACGAGACTTTGCTAAACGGGTTGGCACCGGACACAGAGGGGCGGCTGTTCTCGTCCAGAAGACGGTCAATCCGAATTCCTAAAACCCCCTTTCCGTCGTTCCATCCCTTCGAAATTTCGTATGCAACCCAAGAGCGTGACGCAGTTTCTGACCCTACAAGAACTACGACGCATGTTTTTCCCTGCATCTCGCGAGCGATCCAGGCCTGAATCGCGGCATCACCGTTTCTACGAACCTCCTCCCAAGCGTTCGGCGTTGCGATTTTTTGACCCTCGAGCGCGCCCATTTGGCGAACCTGTTGTGTCCTCCAAAAGTCGTTGTCGAAATGGAAGCTGAAAAAAACTCTTCGCGGCATTCTCCGCCTCCCCAACAACCATTAGCATTCTAGCGTAGTAGTTCGGGCAAGCAAGCGGAGGTTGCCCCCATCAAACAGGAATTGAAAGCCAGAGTTATCCGGATAGGATTGAAATAGCCAAATAGTAGGGTCGGAGTTGAATTTCCGGGGTTCCGCTAAAATGCCTCACACCGCTGTCAACAATGCATCAATGCGCTTCGCAGCCACGGCGGCTGCCGCGGGATCGTAGGTCGGGCGCACCTTGTTGAAGAACGAATGCCCCGCCTCCGGATAGCGGTAGACTTTGAAATTCGGCCGCCCCGCGGCGCCGGCGGCGACGGCTTCCACCTCGGCCAGCGGCACGTGCTGGTCCTTGTCGCCATAGTGGAAGTGCATCGGCACTTTCACCTTGTCGAACTCGTCGATGTGCTTGGGCACGCTGAGCGCGTAGAGCGCGATCGCGGCATCGACGCCCGAGCGCGCCGCGGCGATGAAAGCCAGGCGCCCGCCCATGCAGAAGCCGAGGGCCACCACCTTGCCGTTGCAGCTTGGCTGGCGGCGGAGTGCTTCGGCCGCGAGGCGCATATCCTTGCCGATGCCGTCGTAATCGAAATCGCGCACGCGCTCCCAAGCGAGTGCGAAGCCCTTCTCGTCGTAGCCGAGGCCGCCGCTGACCGCCGAGCGCCAGAAAACGTCGGGCACCATCGCGCAATGGCCGCGTTCGGCATAGTGCTTGGCGAAATTCCGCATCGGGTCGTTGAGGCCGAACATCTCGGAGAGGATCAGGATCGCCGGCTTCTTGCCGGGCGCCGCCGGCGCGGCGAGATGGGCCGCGAAGCGCTTTCCGCCCGCTTGCGCGAGTTCGAGCATTTCTGTCTTGATCATCGCTTCCCTGCTCCTGCGCCGTCGCACGTTCGCGCCGCCCTTGGCGGGCCCGGGCGGGCACGCCAAATCAGCCTTTGAGGCGGCGGCGTAGTCAAGCGCCGACGCGGATGAACCCGCGCCCATGCGCCGCGGATCGCCTATACTGGATGGGTCCCGCCCAGCCCGAACGCAGATGAACGCCCGCCATGACCCGCAACGCCCCCGCCGAACGCGCCAACGTCCTCATCGACCAGATCACCGACTGGCTGATGGGCGAAGCACTCGGCGAGCCCGATATCGACTCGCTGATCGAGGGCACGGCCGGCCGGGTCGAGGCCGCCGGCATTCCCATCAACCGTCTCAACGTGGCCTTCACCATCCTCCATCCGCTCTATCGCGCCTTCAACATCACCTGGCGCCGCGGTGCCGCGTTGGAGGTGACGCAACTCGTCCGCAACCAGGAGGCCGACACCCTGGCGTGGCAACAGAGCCCGCTCAACCACATGATCCAGCGGCAGTTGACGACGCTGCGCCGCCGCCTCACCGGCCCGGGCGCGACGCTTGATTTTCCGCTGCTGACCGAGCTGAGCGCCCAAGGGAGCACGGATTATTTCGCCTTCGCCATCCCTTTCGGACGGACGACGACCGACGGCCTGGTGGGCTCCTGGGTCACGGATCGCAAACGCGGTTTCCTCGACGAGGATTTGCGCGCCCTCACCCGCATCCAGCGCCGGCTCGCCGTGGCCCTGCGGATGACCATCCGCCGCCAGGTGGCCGAGAATGTCGTCGCCACTTATCTCGGCCGAGGCGCCGGCCAGCGCGTGCTCGCCGGCCAGATCCGGCGCGGCGACGGCGAAACCATTCCGGCCGTCGTCTGGTACAGCGATCTCCGCGGCTCGACGGCCATGGCCGAATCGCTCGACCGCGACGCCTACACGACCGTGCTCAACTGCTATTTCGGCTGCATCGGCGGCGCGGTGATGGAGGCCGGCGGCGAGATCCTGGATTTCATCGGCGACGCGGTGCTCGCGATCTTCCCCGTGGACGGCACCGGCGCCGGCGACGCCTGCGCCCGCGCCCTCGCCGCCGCGCACGAGGCCCAGCGCCGGCTCGACGGCACCAATCTCGAGCGCGCCGGCGGCGGCATGCCGCAACTGAGCTACGGCCTCGGCCTCCATCTCGGCGAGGTGATGTTCGGCAATATCGGCACGCCCGAGCGGCTCTCCTTCTCGGTCATCGGCCCGAGCGTGAACCAGGTGGCGCGTCTCGAGGCGCTGACCAAGGCCGTGGGCCGCCCCGTGGTGGCGAGCCGCGCCTTCATCGGCGAATGCCCCGGCGATTGGGAGCCGCTCGGCCGGCACGCCGTTCAAGGCATCGCCGAACCGATCGAGGTCTTCGCGCCGGGCAAGGCAAGCGCCCCCGTCGCCGCCAGGGTCAGCGCGAAGGCCGGTCGAACAGCCCCATCGCCCAAGCGCAATGCACGCCCAGCACCGCGCCCCACCCCACGAGGGGCAGGAGGAACCAAGGCCGCGCCGGCGCGATCGCGAAAAGATTGAGCGGCACCAGGATCGTCATCAGCGCGAAATAGGCGGCGATGTGAATCGCGAAGCTATTTCGCCGGCGCTTGGCGCGCGCGATCCGTTCGGCTTCGCCCGCCCCGCCTTGGTTCACCGCCGCACGACGGGCTCGTCGTCTTCGCCATCGAGCGCGCGCTCGGTGCCCCGGCGCCCGTAGCCGAGGGTGGCGATGAAGATGATGACGACGCCGCCGCCGGCGAGCGCCGCCGCGATCATCCACGCGAAGCGATATTCCATCTGCAGCACCGGCGCGCCCCAGCCCAAGAAGAATCCGGCCAGCGCGAAATCGAAGATCCCCGCGAAGATCAGGATCGTGCGCATCCTGGCGCGCTGGCTGGGGTTTCCCTTTTCCGGCATCCACGGCATGGTGGCGGCCTCGCGGTTCCAAAGTCGCTTTGCACTGTCCAGCACGAGAAGATCGGGTGCGATCGACGCGGTCAACAAGCAATCAAATCGATATTGCCCGCGCGCGAATAGGCAACAAGGCCGCCATCGCGCGTCACGATCGACAATCCATACTCGCGCGCCGTCGCCGCCACGATCCTGTCGGCGGGATCGGAGGGCGGCGCGCCGGGAAGGCAGCTCGATCGAATCAGAATGTCCGGCGGCATCGGCGCCAACCTGACGCCTGGCATTCCAAGCAGCGTCGCGAACCATTCTTCGACCGGGATCGTGAGTGAGACTCTTTTCTTCATGACGAGAAGTCCGATTTCCCAGGCCGTGATCGGCGACACATGAACGCCGCTTTCGGAGCGCTGCGCCCGATCGATCGCCTTTATCGCCGCCGGGGCCATTGGCGCGCCTTCCATGAGCCAGATGGCGGCGCAGGTATCGAGGAGGATCGGCGCGGCCGTCACGCGTCGCGCTCGGCGTCCCATACCTCGCCGGTCGGTGCCGCAAGGTCCACGCCTTCGGCGACCATGACGGTTCCACGCATGGCTCCCCACAGGCGCTGCGGCTTGGTCCCGCACGGAACGAGGGCGGCGACCGGCTTGCCGCGCTTGGTCAGCACCACGCGCGCGCTCTTGCCCTTCGAAACGCGGTCGATCACTTCAAGACACATCGCCTTGAATTTCGTGACCGGAATCGAGGTTTCAGCACGCTTCGCCATGTATGGTCCATTCAATATGGTCCAGATTGAACGCAATATAGCGGCCATCCGGAAAGATTTCAATATGGCGGCCTCGCGTCAGAGCGGAATGTTGCCGTGCTTCTTCCACGGATTGTCGAGCTTCTTCGCCTTCAGCATGGCGAGCGCGCGGCAGATGCGCTGGCGGGTGTTGTGCGGCAGGATCACGTCGTCGATGAAGCCGCGGTGGCCGGCCACGAAGGGATTGGCGAATTTCTTGCGGTACTCTTCGGTGCGCGCCTCGATCTTCGCGGGATCGCCGCGGTCTTCGCGGAAGATGATCTCGACCGCGCCCTTGGGCCCCATCACCGCGATCTCGGCCTGCGGCCAGGCATAGTTGAGATCGCCGCGGAGATGCTTCGACGCCATCACGTCGTAGGCGCCGCCATAGGCCTTGCGGGTGATGACCGTCACCTTCGGCACGGTCGCTTCCGCATAGGCGTAGAGCAGCTTGGCGCCGTGCTTGATGATGGCGCCGTATTCCTGTGCCGTGCCGGGCAGGAAGCCGGGCACGTCCACGAACGTCACGATCGGGATGTGGAAGGCGTCGCAATAGCGCACGAAGCGCGCGGCCTTCCGCGACGAGGAGATGTCGAGGCAACCGGCCAGCACCATCGGCTGGTTGGCGACGATGCCGACGGTCGAGCCCTCCATGCGCGCGAAGCCGGTGACGATGTTGGCGGCGTAGGCCGGCTGCACCTCGAAGAAATCGCCCTCGTCCACGACCTTGAGGATCAGCTCCTTGATGTCGTAAGGCTTGTTGGGGTGCGAGGGGATCAGCGTATCGAGCGAGAGCTCGGCGCGATCGGCGGGATCGGCGGTCGGGCGCGTGGGCGGCGGCTCGCGGTTCGACGACGGCATGAAATCGATGAAGCGCCGAAGCTGCAGCATCGCCTCGACGTCGTTCTCGAAGGCGAGATCGGCCACGCCCGATTTGGTGGAGTGCGTGACGGCGCCGCCCAGCTGCTCGGCGCTCACCTCCTCGTGCGTCACCGTCTTCACCACGTCGGGGCCGGTGACGAACATGTAGGACGAATCCTTCACCATGAAGATGAAATCCGTCATCGCGGGCGAATAGACGGCGCCGCCGGCGCAAGGCCCCATGATGCACGATATTTGCGGCACCACGCCCGAGGCGTCGACGTTGCGCTGGAACACGTCGGCGTAGCCGGCGAGCGAGGCCACGCCTTCCTGGATGCGCGCGCCGCCCGAATCGTTGAGGCCGATGACGGGCGCCCCCACCTTCATCGCCTGGTCCATGATCTTGCAGATCTTCTCGGCATGCGCTTCCGAGAGGGCGCCGCCGAACACGGTGAAATCCTGGCTGAAGACGAAGACGATGCGGCCGTTGACCGTGCCCCAGCCGGTGACCACGCCGTCGCCCGGCACCTTCTGGTCGGCCATGCCGAAATCCAGGCAGCGGTGCTCGACGAACATGTCGTATTCCTCGAACGAGCCGGGATCGAGCAGGATCTCGAGGCGCTCGCGGGCGGTGAGCTTGCCCTTGGCGTGCTGCGCCTCCATGCGCCGCTTGCCGCCGCCCTGGCGCGCGGCCGCGCGCTTTTCCTCGAGTTCGCGCAGGATTTCCTGCATGGGGCCTACTCCCGCTGTCCCGAAACCGTCGTCAGGTGGGCATAGCAAAGCCGAGGCAGGCGCGCTAGCGGGGCACCCCGCCTAGACCGCCTTCGTCTTGCCGCTCAAATAGGCGCCGGCGGTCAGCGCTTGCGGGAACAGGGCGACGACGCGGCGCATCGCGCCCACGAGGGGCGTGTTGAGGGCGATGCGGGCGAAGGCGCCGGCGGCGTGGATGCGCGGCGCGAAGGCACGCCACCAGCGGCGGCTGTAGTCGCGCCCGGCGGCCTCCAGCGCGGCCTCGGGGTCCGGCGAGCGCAACGCTGCGGCGTGGCGTTCGAGCGCGCCCGACAGCAGCCAGGCGGATTGGATCGCCATGCTGATGCCTTCGGCGACGATGGGGTGGGCCTCACCCGCGGCGTTGCCGATGCGGAAGAGGCCGGAGGCCGCGCGCGGCCGGATACCAGGCCGGATGGGGCCGGCGCCCAGCACAGCGCCTTCGAGCGCGGCCGGCGCCAGCGCGCGGCGCACGCCCGCAGTGGTGGCGCGGATATGGGCGAGCACGGCATCGCCCGCCCGGAGGCCGGGATGGTCGCGGCGCAGACGCTCCAGTCGGTCGCGGCGCACGCAGCAGGAGAGGCTCAGCAGGCCGCCATCGCTCCAGACCATGCCGCCATAGCCGCCGGGAAAGACCAGGAGCGGCATGAGGTCGGAGTCGAGGGCCGCGCCCGTGAAATGGGCCTTGAAGCCGAAGAGATCGCTCGGCCGCGGCTTCGGCCGCTGTGCCTGTGACGGCAGGCCGCCCGCCTCCCACGAGCCATGCGCGGCGATGACGAGGCGGGCCGCGATGCGGCGCGTTTCCGCGCCGGCCCCGGACGTGAGGCGGCACACGAAGCCGCCGTCGTGCCGCTCCAGGGCTTCCGCGGACCAGGGTTGCAGCACGGTGGCACCCAGATCGGCGGCGCGGCGCAGCAGGAGCGCATCGAGATGCTCCCGGCCCAGCGCCCTCCCCCAGCCGCCGGCGCGCGCCAGGGACGGCATCGGCGCCGCAAGGACGGTATCGCGGGCGAAGAACCCGACCCGGCGCACCTCGGGCCCGGCTTGCGCGCCGATCGCCTCAGCGAGGCCGAGCCGCGCGAGCACCGGCGCATTGGTCGCCGAGAGGAACTCGCCGCACACTTTTTTTCGCGGAAATGCCGCTTTCTCGATCACGGCCACCGACCAGCCTCGGCCGGCCAGGAGCGCGGCCATGGTGCTGCCCGCCGGTCCGGCGCCGATGATGGCGGCGTCGTAGCGCTCCATCAGGCGTTCCTGCGCGCGGCGACAAAGAGATGGCTCGCCAGGCCGAAGGGCCGCTCGCCGAGCCGCCAGCCGGCGGCTTCGGGCCATAGGGCGGAAATCTCCTTCCCCGCAAATCCGGCGCGCACGCTGGCCACGGCGTCGTGGCGGGTCACCGCATTGCAGCCGATGAGCCCCAGCAGCCGGCTCCCGGTCAGCGCCAGCGCGTTCCGCCGCGGCTCGGCGGCGGCGAAGATCGCGGCCCGCGGCGCGAGCAGCCCGAACAGGCGCTGCAGCGCCGGCGCCTCGAAATGATGCAGGAACAGGTTGGCGACGAAGACCTCGCCGCCTGCCGCGCCGGCATTCGGCGGCCCTTCGCGGCACCAATCGAACGCATCGGCCTCGATACTCTCCGCGTGCCATCCGGCGGCGCGAATCGCCGCCAGTGTCGCGCGCGCCACCGCAGGTGCGCGATCGATCAGTGTCATCCGGACGTCCGGCCAGCGCCGCGCGAGGCGCCGCGCCAGGCTGAGCGACAACGCGCCGTCGCCGGCACCGAGATCGACGATGCGGCCCGGCGGTGCCACCGACGCGTTCACGAGCGCTTTCGACAACGCGCCCGCATTGCCCATGATCCGGTTGATGCGCCGGAGATCGCGGCGCGAGCCCGCCGCGCGCGGGTCGCTCGGGGCCAGCGTGTCGAGGATTTCCGGTTCGACGCGGCGCCGCATCGGGTCCGGCTCCGGCCGCTCAGGCGACGCGCAGCAATGCGCCGTGGCAGCTGAAGCCGGCGCCGAAGGACGAGACCCACCACCAACCGCCGGGCGCCTTTGCCTTCAGCGCGTCCTGCAGCACGTAGAACACGAAAGGGCTGCTGAGATTGCCGAACCGGCGCAGCATGGCACTGCTGCGCATCACATCGCCCGCCGTCAAATCCATGCGCTGCTGCAGCGCCGCCAGCACGGTGCGGCCGCCGGCATGCCAGATCCATTGGGCGATGTCGCTCCGGACGAGCCCGGCCTTGGCGAGCCCGCGTTCCAGCACGTCGGCGGCGGCGGCGGCGGCGAGGCGCGGCACGCGCAGCGACAAGATGTTGCGCAGCAGCCCGCCCTTGTGTTCGAAGCGCAGTTCGTCGCGATCTTCCGGCTTGATGAGCGATTGCGCGTGCTTCCACTCGACCCGGCGGCGCGCGGGATCGGGCGTGCGCGACAGCACCGCGGCCGCGGCACCGTCGCCGAACAGCGCGGCGCTGATCAGCACGCCCGGGTCGTTGTCGATGTAGAAGGCCGCGCTGCACACCTCGACGCAGATCGAGAGCACGCGCTCGCAGCGGCCGGACGCCAGCAAGGCCTCGGCCGCGCGCCAATTGGGCAGCGCCGCCGCGCAGCCCTGGCCGACGAGATCGAGGGCGACGATCTCGGGATCGAGGCCGAGCCGTTCGATGACGTAGCTGGTGAGGCCGGGGCAGAGATAGCCGGTGCAGGTGCTGATCACGACGCCGTCGATGGCGGCGGCATCGAGCCCGGCATCGGCGAGCGCACGCTCGGCGGCCCCGCACGCCAGCAGCGGCGCATGGGTCGCGAAGCGCCGGTGCAGGATATCGGGCGACATTTCGAACGATTCGGCGACCGAGTCGATCGCCAGATGCCGCGTCTCGATGCCGTTGTTGCCGAGCAGGATCTGCTCCGCCAGCATCTGGTTGCGCCGCGTGAGGCCCGCAAAATGGGCCGAGTTCCGGAATGCCGTCCAGCATTCCGCCTGGGTGAAGGCGTTCGTCGGGTTGGCCGTGCCGATGCCGGTAAAGAACATACTGACTATCCCGTGGCCGTCCTGGAATTGCTATGCGAGGACCTGCCGCGTGGACCCGTGCTCGGCCGGTAGCGGCAGAGTGCACGGCTTGACGCGCGGCGGGTAGCCCAAAACGCCGGTCTCCGGGCGCGCCGAATCACACCAGCGTGATTCGACCGCGGTCACTCCGGTCATGCACGCCGCGTACCAACCGCGCTTGACACGCCCCCCGCTTATTATTTAACATAATGGTTAATTACAGAGATCGAGGAGAATGCCCATGCCCGAGCATCCCGTCGTCTCCCAAGCCGAATGGCTCGCCCGCCGCAAGGAGCTGCTGCGGAAGGAGAAGGAATTCACCAAGGCGCGCGACGCGCTGAGCGCGGACCGCCGCGCCTTGCCGTGGGTGAGAATCGAAAAGCCCTATGAGTTCGAGGGACCGGGTGGGAATGTGGGCCTGGCCGATCTCTTCGGCGGGAAAAGCCAGCTCGTCCTCTATCATTTCATGCTGGGGCCGGATTGGACCGAAGGCTGCAAGAGCTGCTCCTTCTGGGCCGACGGTTTCGACGGCATGGCCGTGCATCTCGCCCACCGCGACGTGACGCTCGCCGCCGTCTCGCGCGCGCCGCTCGCCAAGATCGAGGCTTTCAAGCATCGCATGGGCTGGCGCTTTCCGTGGTTCTCGTCCCACGGCAGCGATTTCAACCGCGCCTTCAATGTCTCCTTCACGCGCGAAGAAATGGAACGCGGCGACACGATCTACAACTACGAGAAGCGCACATTCCCGAGCGAAGAGGCGCCCGGCGTCAGCGTGTTCGCGCGCGGCGGCGACGGCGGCGTGTTCCACACCTATTCGTGCTACGCGCGCGGCCTCGACATGTTGAACGGCGCCTATCAGATCCTCGATCTCGTGCCCAAAGGCCGCGACGAGGCCGGCCTCCCCTATGGCATGGCTTGGCTCCGCCACCACGACCGGTATGAAGACTAGGCCGTGAACTCACCAACCGGCATCGGTCAACCGCGTGCGCCGATGTCCGGTTCTGGGTCGAAAGCAACCTTCGCTCTCGCGCCTCGGCACGTCGCAGAATTGCCACATGCCGACACTCGAAAGACGCATGCCCGCGATCCCTCCCCGGTCAGGATCGTCGCCGTGGGCGCCACAGGGGCTTCAAGAACTCCAGGAAAACAAGCATGAAAATGCCGGCGCCAAGAGTCAGCGCGAGATCGTCCCAGTGCAGGGGTCCGAAGCGGAAGAGGCCGCTCGCGAACGGCCAAAACAGAGTCAGGCTCAACATCGTGATGACGGCAAAGAGGACCAATACGAGCGCCAGATTGGGCCGGCGGAGTGCGGCAATCAGTGACGCGCTGTAAGTGCGGTTGACAAAGATCAGGCTCACAATCGCCAGAACCAATGAAAAGAAGGCGAGCGCCCGTACTTCCGACTCTGGCATGCCTCGGCTGAGCGCGACGACGAAGATGACAGCGACGAGCAGAAACGCGAACGTTCCCTGCACGAGACCCCAAGCGATCAGGCGGCCGGAGAACAGAGGCTCATCGGGGGCCCGCGGCGGGCGGCGCATCACATCGTCCTCCTCCGTTTCGGCTTCGAAGACGAGCGAACACACGGGATCGATGACCATCTCCAAGAATGCGATGTGTATGGGCCCGAACAGGATCGGTAGTCCAAACAGCAGCGGCAACAGCGCCAGTCCCGCGATCGGGACGTGCACGGCGAAGATGAAGCCCATCGCCTTGCGGATGTTATCGTAGATACGGCGGCCGAGCCGGATGGACTTGACGATTGAGCCGAAATCGTCGTCGAGAAGCACGATTGAAGACGCTTCGCGCGCCACATCCGTGCCGCGTCCGCCCATGGCAATGCCGATATGCGCGGCTTTGAGCGAGGGCGCATCGTTGACGCCGTCCCCGGTCATAGCCACGATCTCGCCGTTCGCCTTGAGCGAGTGGACGATCCGGAGCTTCTGCTCCGGCAGGATTCGCGCAAACACGGTCGCGGTTCGTACGCGCCGGGCCAACGCCGATTCACTCAATTGTTCGAGCTCATCGCCTGTCACGAGGTCTTCGGCGTCGAGGCCCGCTTGGCGCGCGATTGCCCTGGCGGTCGCGGGGTAGTCGCCCGTGATCATGACCACCTTGATGCCGGCCGACCGGCAGTCCCTCACCGCGTCGGGGACGCTCGGCCGCAGCGGATCGGCAAGGCCGACGAGGCCCAAGAACTCGAACTCGAAATCGTGCTGCGAGTTCGGCCATGCCTGTCCCGCGAAGGAAGCGCGGGCAACACCTAGTATGCGCAAGCCTTCGGCGGCCATGGCGTCCACCGACAGCGCCAGCGCGGCGAGATCCGTCGCGCCGAGGTGGCAAAGATCGGCGATGGCTTCAGGCGCGCCCTTGGCTGCGATGACAAATTCCTGGCTGCCATCGGCTTCTTGCCAAACGTGGGACATGGCCAGGAGGCCGGGGCGCAGCCCATACGTGTGCACGAGCTTCCATTCGGGGCCGTGGAGATGCTCGGTCTCCGCCAACTGCTCACGACCGAGATCGTGGAACGCCTTCTCCATGGGGTCGAATGGGTCTCGCGCACTGGCGAGAATGCCGAACTCGACCACGTCGTGGAAACTTTCCGGCATTTTTGCGCCGGATGCTTTGCGGGGCCGGAAATTTTCGCCGTTCTTCAGCTGCAACGCGGCGATGGACATTCGGTTCTCGGTCAGCGTTCCAGTCTTGTCCGTACACAACACCGTCGCGGACCCGAGCGTTTCGATGGCTGCAGCACGCCGGGTCAGCACTCGCGCGCGCGAGATTCGCCAAGCACCCATCGCCATGAATACGGTGAGTACGACCGGAAATTCCTCGGGCAGCATCGACATGCCGAGCGCGATGCCGGCGAGCACTGCATCCAGCCATCCGCCGCGCAAAATGCCGTAGAGCAATACTGCCAGGACGCTCACGGCCGCCCCGACCACGGCGAACTTCCAAACGAGCCGGCGGGTCTGTATTTGGAGACGTGGCGGCTCTGTCTCCAACGTGCTGAGCGATTGACCGATCTTGCCGATTTCGCTTTTTGCGCCGGTCGCAATCACCTCGCCTATTCCAGTCCCCCGGACGACCAACGTACCGGAAAACACATAGGGCAGGTCCTCGCCTCCCGGCCGGAGACTCTGGATTCGACCGACGCTCCCGGCGGTCTTGCGCACGGGAACGGATTCACCGGTCAACAGCGATTCATCGGTCTGTAAGCCGGCACTTTGAACGATCACAGCGTCGGCGGGAACCCGATCTCCCTCCGAAAATACGATGCAGTCCCCTCGCACCACATCCCGGCCGGCGATACGTTTGCGCTCGCCATCGCGAATGACCAGCGCGCGCGGACTGGTAAGGTCGCGCAACGCCTCCAGAACGCGCTCGGTGCGGCTCTCTTGCACGACGGTGATGACGACTGAAAGTGTCGCGAAGACGAGCAGGATGAGCGCTTCCTTCAGGTCCCCGAGCACCAGATAGATCACACCGCCGCCGAGCAGCAGCGCCAGCATCGGTTCCCGCACGACTTCGAGAATAATGCGTAGCGGCGTGCGCCGGTCCGGTCGGGGGAGTTCGTTGTACCCCTCGGCCTTCAGCCTAGCCTGAGCTTCTGCCGCGCTGAGGCCACGGATCGACTGCGACGAGAGATCGTTGGGCATTTCAATATTCTCGCGGCGATCGGGCACGGGGACATTTTCCACAACGGACGTATCCCGGTATGCTCGGAGCGATCATGCCAACACCGCGCGAGCGACTCGAACCATTATATGCCGTGCGACGCGGATAGAGGCTGTTCAATATCAGTTGCGGCGTCGGTTTGCGGTCGGAAGCGGCGTTGGGGCATGTCCGTGAACATGTCCGGTCATTGGTTATTCCAGACGTGGCGCTTGGCCGTCGAACGCCTCGCCTGAAGCGTGATTCAGACCTGCCGTATGAGCTGCAAGAACGCCGCCGCTGCCGCGACATCGGCGCGAATTCGGTCGAGACGCGCCACCGCCTCATCGTCCACGCCCCAGATTTCGATCTGGTAGAGATCGTCGAGATGGGCGGCGTGGAACGCCGCCTTGGCGTCGAGGCGGCCTTCGGCCAATGCGAGCGCCACGACGACCGAGCCGAGCGCACCGGTGGCAACATGGAGGCCCGCCAACCGCAGCGCATCGGTCGCCGCAACCGTGTCCTTGATGCGATCGATCGCTTCGGGCGCGTGGTCGGGCGTGGCGAATCCGTGGGTGACTCCCAGCCGCGCGCCGAAGCGATCGGCCAGCCAGTCGAGCAGCGGCTGCCAAGCTTCGGCCTGGCGCGCGGCGAGGGCCGGCGGCGCGCTCGCCCGGAAGCAGACGAGGTCAGTCGCGGCATAGGCGGCGATCTCGTCGACCGCCTCGTCGCGGACGCGGCCTTCGGACATCCGGTCGATGGCGGTGTTGAGCATCTGGGTCAGCGGCATGGCGGCAGGCCGGAGGCGTTCGCCCTGCGCGCGCCATTCCTCGGCGATGCGCTCGGCGAGCGCGCGCGTCGGCGCCACGAGCGCCCGGGCCGCCGGGGTCTTGATCGGCTTGCCGTCGAGCAGCACGGCGAAGCCGCCCTCGCCCGCCTCGACCGCGACCGTCTTGTAGAAGCGCTTCAGGCCTTGCGCGCCGGGATTCGGTTCCTTCATGGCGCGAGACCTAATCCGCGCCGCGGAATTTGTCACCTCAGAACGGATTGACCTTCTTCAAGATGTCGCCGCCGCGCTGGAACAGGCCCGGGCTCTTGTCGTTGCCGCGGTTCGGCGTCGCCGCCGACGACGTGCCGCCGCAGCCGGCATTGCGCGTGTTTGCGCCGCTGCGGGTGCCGAAGATCGAGCCCAGGATGTCGCCCGGCAGCTCGAACACCCCGACGATGGATTTCACCACCTCATCCGGCGTGCGGCTCAGATCGGGCGTGGCGTTCGGCCGGCGGAGCGGCCCGTGGACGCGCACCGGCACGATGGCGGCCACGCTGGCCAGGCTCTTGCCCTTGGTCTGCGGCGCGAAGGTGAGATCGAGGGTTTCTGAAGCGAGGCTCACCCAGCCGCTGCCATAGGCCGTGGCGCGCGTCGTATCCACCACGATGCGGCGCGAGGTGCCGGTGCCGCGCGCGAAATCGAACCGCGCCAGCGCGCAGACCAGCGCCAGCGCATCGCCGCGATGGAGCGCGAAGATGTCCTTCGACAGGAAATCGAGGAAACTGGTGTGGATCGGGCCGGGGCCGAGGGCGACGACGACCGGGCCGTTGAGCCCCGACGCGATTTCGCGCAGCGAGCGGCCGCGGCCGGTCACGTTGACGGTGAAGGCCGCGTTCGAGCTCAAGGTCGCGCGCTCGAACAGGAGCTGGGTGACCTCGCGCAACTGCACACCGGTGCCGTTGGCCTTGAGCGCCACCGCGGGAATGGCTTCGTTGGCCGCGACGCGCAGCTCGCCCTGCACCTGCGCCCCCGCCATCGTGAAGCTGAACGGCGCGGCGGTGAGGTCGCCGCCCTTCAGCGCCACGGTGGCGGCGACGCCGCTGAGCCGCTGCCTGCGCAGCACCAGCATTTCGATGTTCACCTGGCCCTTCACATCGAACGCGTTGAGAAGGGCGAAGGGCAGCGGCTTGGCGGAGAAGAGTCGGCCGTCGGCGGGTGCCGTGCCGGCGCCGGCGGGATCGAGCTGGTCGAGATCGAGCAGCTTGGCCGTGATCGTGCCTTCCGCGGACGGCACTTTCGCGGTGAGATCGGCCTTCACATCGAGCTCGAGCTGGCTCTTGCCGAAGGCGACCTTGAGCGCGACGGGGAACAGGTCTCCCGCGCGCGGGTTCAGCAGCGCGTCGAGCGAGCCCACCTGCCCGCTGGTGGCGATCTTGGCGTCCTGATAGGTCCCGGCGACCTTGACATCGATCGGCTTGTCGGCGGCCGGAATGACGATTCCGATCTCGTCGAAATTGATCTCGGCGTCGAGCTTGGTGGCGCCGTGGAGATAGGCGATGCGCGACGATTTCAGCAGCAGCCGGTCGACGGTCAGGCCGGCGATGTTCTGACCGGTGCCGATCCGCATGCCCGGCACCGGCCCCGGATTCGGAATGGGCGTGAGGCCCGGCGACTCGGGCTTCTCGCGCCAATTGCGCTCGCCCTTGGCGCTGGTCTCGAACAGCACGTCGGCGCCCTCGACCTCGAGGCGGACGATCGCCAGGCGCCGCTGCAGCAACGGCCGGAGGCGCACGATGAGGTGAACGCGCTTGGCCTTGGCGAGCTCGGGCCGCGAGAAGCCCGGGGGGTTGAGCAGCGCCGGCTCGTTGAGCGTGATGGCCGGCTGCAAGGTGAGGATGTTGGATTCGATCTTGCCGCCGAAGTGGACCTTGCGACCGGTGGCGGCCTCGAACGCACCGGCGATATCCTGCTTGTAGTCCTCGGCGTCGAAGGTGACGACGAAGATGGCGGCAGCGGCGACCGCGAGGAATGCCAGTGCGCCGAGGCCCAGGGCGATGCGCTTGATCCAGCGTCCCATGCCGTCCCCTCCTCTCGCGACGTTAGTCCCTCAGTCCGTACCAGACGGGCCGCACTTCGTGCGCAGCCGACACCACGGCATGCGCGCCGGCCGCGTGCAATTCCTCGGCCGGATGGTAGCCCCAGGCGACGCCGATCGCGGCCGTGCCGGCGCTGCGGGCCATGAGTATATCGTAAGTCGTGTCGCCGATCATCGCCGTGGCACCGGGCTCCGCGCCGGTCGCGGCCATGGCTTGATGCAGCATTGCCGGGTTCGGCTTGCCGGGCGCGTCGTCGGCGGTCTGCAGGGTGACGAAGCGCCCGAGCAGCCCGTGCTGATCGAGCGTGATCTTGAGGCCGCGCTGGCCCTTGCCGGTCGCGACCCCGAGCAGCACGCCTTCCGCCTCGAGCGCGTCGAGCAGTTCGACGACGCCGGGGAACAGCGGCTCCTCCATCGGCGCGGCACTGCGGAGATCGAGGAACGCCTGCTTGTAGAGCTCGGCGACACGCAGGCATTCCGCCGCCTCGAGCAACGGCTGGAGCCGTGCCACGCCCTCGTGCAACGGCAGCCCGACGATGCGCCGGACCGCGTCGGCCGTGGGCGCCGCGAGCCCCGCGCCGGCGAACGCCGCCGCCATGCAGGCGACGATGCTGTGCTGGCTGTCGACCAGCGTACCGTCGCAATCGAACACGGCGAGGCGGAGCGGCCGGCCGGTCATCGCCGAATCAGTCATCGATGAATTCGTCGGCCTCGGCACCCGCGCCGTGGGCGCGCGCCTTGGCGGCGAAGCCGAGCGCCTTCATCGATTCGACGAAATGGGGCGGCAGCGGCGCCTTGATGTCGATGGTGCCGTGCTCGGGATGCGGAATGCGCAAACGCCGCGCATGGAGATGCAGCTGGTTGGCGATGCCCTCCATGCGGAGGAACGCGCCGCTGCCGCCATATTTCCCGTCGCCGAGGATCGGCGTGCCGAGCGCGGCCATGTGGACGCGGAGCTGATGGGTGCGGCCGGTCTGCGGCGAGAGGGCGAGCCAGGTGACGCGATTGGCGGCGTTGTCGATCATCGAATAGTGGGTGACGGCGCGGCGGGCGCCGGCCTCCTCGAGGTCGAGGTCGTCGTCGTTGTCGAGGGCCACCACCCGCTCGCCGGCGGCGCCGTGGCGCTTGGCGAGCGGCAGGTCGATCTTGCCGATCGGGTGCTCGGGCTTGCCGCTGACCAGCGCCCAATAGAGCTTCTGCGCCGTCTTGCCGCGGAAGGCGTCGGCGAGCTTCTTGGCGGCCTTGGGATTGCGCCCCAGCACCAAGACGCCGCTTGTGTCGCGGTCGAGCCGGTGCACGAGCAAGGGCCGGCCGCCGAGTTTGTCCGCGGCGGCGGCCAGGATGGCGTCGAGGTTGCGCTCGCTCTTGGTGCCGCCCTGCACCGGCAGGCCGGGCGGCTTGTCGATGACGATGACCGATTTGTCCTGGAAGAGGATACAGCTGTCGAGCGCCGCCAAGTCCTCGGGCCGCACGGCGGCTTGCTGCTTGCCGGTGGGTGCCGTCTCGAGCTTCAAGGGCGGCACGCGAACGGCTTGGCCAGCATGCACCCGGTCGGCGGCCTTGGCACGCTTGCCGTCGACGCGGACCTGGCCGGTGCGCAGCAGCTTTTCGAGCCGGCCATGGGTCAGCGCCGGAAAGCGGCGCTTGAACCAGCGGTCGAGCCGGAGATCGGCTTCGTCATCGCCGACGGTGCAGGTTTCGACGCCGGCCATCGCTTCTCGATTCTGCGTGGGAAATGTCAGGAGACCCACAATCTAGTGAGCCCGGCCCCGAGATAGAAGCCCAGGAAGGCCAGAAACAGCGTCGCACCGAAGTAGATCGCGGCGCGGCCGGCTTGACCCGAGGACAGGAGCTGGGCGGTATCGAGCGAGAACGCCGAGAAGGTCGTGAAGCCGCCGAGCAGGCCGGTGGCGAAAAAGGCCCGCCATTCCGGCGCAAGACCCGTCTTGGTGGCGAAGACCGTCGCCACGATGCCCATGAAGAAGCACCCGGCGACGTTCTCGATGAACGTGCCCCAGGGAAAGCCGAGGCCGATCCAACGCGCCGTGGCGTGATTGACCCCGTGCCGCAGCAGCGTGCCGATGGCCCCGCCGGTCGCGACCGCAATGATGGTGTACATCGTGCCCCCCACTCCTCTGCCGAGCCCAGGATCGGCGCGAGGCGGGCAAAGAAAAAGCCGCCCCGGCGGCGGCTCTGTCGGACAGATTCCTACCGCCTCATCGCGCGGTAGGAGTCATCAGCCCTCGGCGGGCGGTTGTCGGGGGACTCCATCCCCATCAATACGCCGATGCTAATTGCGAGCGCCGGGCGCATCAAGCCCCTTCGCCCCGGGGCGAAGGGGTTGGGGGATGAGGGGGAAGACGAGGCGCATGCAGGATCACTGGGGCGCGGCGCAATTCTGTGCGTAGCGCAGTCCCCTCACCCCCTGCCCCCTCGCCCCAGGGCGAGGGAGTTCAGTTTCGCTCTTTCCGAATCTTCGCCCAATAATCGAGCCGCTTCTTGATCTCCCGCTCGAAGCCGCGCTCGACGGGGCGGTAGAATTCGCGGCGCGCCATCCCTTCGGGGAAATAATTCTGTCCCGAGAAGGCGGCCTCGGTGTCGTGGTCGTATTCGTAACCTTGGCCGTAGCCGAGTTCCTTCATCAGCTTGGTCGGCGCGTTCAGGATGATCTTGGGCGGCATCAGCGAGCCGGTCTCGCGCGCGGCGGTCTGAGCGGCGCCGAAGGCGATATAGCCGGCGTTCGATTTGGGCGCGGTCGCGAGATAGACGACGATTTGGGCGATGGCGAGCTCGCCCTCGGGCGTGCCCAGCCGCTCGAAAGCCTGCCAGCCGGCGATGGCCTGGGTCAGCGCATTGGGATCGGCCATGCCGATGTCTTCGACCGCGAAGCGCACGAGGCGGCGGGCGATGTAGTTGGGATCCTCGCCGCCGGCCAGCATGCGCGCCAGCCAATAAAGGCCTGCATCGGCATCGGAGCCGCGCAGCGATTTATGCAATGCGCTGATGAGGTTGTAATGGCCTTCTTCGGCCTTGTCGTAGAGCGGTGCCCTGCGCTGCACGAGCCCGATGAGCCCGGCCGTGTCGAGCGGCGTCTTGGGCTTGGCCTCGTAGAGTGCCTCGGTGAGGTTCAGGAGATAGCGCCCGTCGCCGTCGGCCAGGGCAATCAGCGTCTGCCGCGCATCGCCATCGAGCGGGAGGGGCTTTCCCTCGGCCGCCTCGGCCCTTGCCAGGATCTTCTCCAGCGCCGCCGCATCGAGGCGGCTCAGCACGAGCACACGGCAGCGCGACAGCAGCGCGCCGTTGAGCTCGAAGGACGGGTTCTCGGTGGTGGCGCCGACGAGGGTGACCGTGCCGTCTTCGACCACAGGCAGGAACGCATCCTGCTGCGCCTTGTTGAAGCGGTGGATCTCGTCGACGAACAGCAGCGTGCCCCGCCCCGCCGCCCGGCGCTCGCGCGCCGCTTCGAACACCCGCCGGAGATCGGCCACGCCCGAGAACACGGCCGAGAGCGGCTCGAAATGGAGATCGGACACCTCGGCGAGCAGGCGCGCGATCGTGGTTTTCCCGGTGCCGGGCGGGCCCCAGAAGACGATCGAGGAAAGGTGCCGCGCCGCGACCATGCGGCCGAGCGGCCCCTCGGGACCGAGCAGGTGCTCCTGCCCCACCACCTCGTCGAGGCGCTTGGGGCGCAGGCGCTCGGCCAGCGGTTTCGGCGCCGCCGCCTCGAACAGGCCGGGGGCGGCGCGCGGCTTCACTGCTCGGAGAAGAATATCCGGAACAGATTGCCGTCGCGGCTGCCGACGATCTGCCACATGCCCTGGGCCTGGGCGAGGACGCGGCGCAGCGTCTCGACCGAATCGATCGCCTGGCCGTTGATCTGGATGATCACGTCCTTCTCGCGGAAGCCCCGCTTGTGGGCGTTGCTGCCTTGCGCGACCTCGACGATGACGACGCCGCGCGGCGTGCCGCGGAGGGTATAGCGCTCGCCGACCGCGGCGGTGAACTTCACCATCTTCGTCCCCGCGAGCGGATGATTGCCGGTCAATTCCTCGGCCGAGTCCATCTCGGTGGCGGCGGCTTCCTTGAGCTCCACCTCCACTTCGACCGTTTCCTTGCCGCGCAGGATGGTGAGCTTGACCTTGCCGCCGACCGGCAGCGTGGCGACCCGGAAGCGCAGATCCTGGATGTCGGCGACATCGCGGCCGTTGATCTTGACGATGACGTCGTTGACCTTCACCCCGGCGGCCGCGGCCGGGCTGCTCGCCGTCACCTGACTCACGATGACGCCGCCGATGCGGTCGATGCCGCGCGCGCGGGCGATATCCGCGGTCACGTCCTGGCCGCCGATGCCGAGCGTCGGGCGCTGGATGCGCCCGCCCAAGAGCGCCGCGCGCACCACGGCGGAGACCATGTTCGACGGAATGGCGAAGCCGATGCCGACGCTGCCGCCGCCGCGCGAGATGATGGCGGTGTTGATGCCGACCAGCTTGCCGTCGAGCGTCGCCAGCGCCCCGCCGGAATTGCCGGGATTGATGGGCGCGTCGGTCTGGATGAAAGAGCGGTAGTCCGAGATGTTGACCGAGGTGCGCGCGATGGCCGAGACGATGCCGCTGGTCACCGTCTGCCCCACGCCGAACGGATTGCCGACGGCCAGCACGATGTCGCCGACCTCGACCTCGTCGGAATCGCGGAGATCGAGGAAGGGCAGCTTCTCGCCCTTGGTGTCGATCTGGAGGACGGCGAGGTCGGTGCGCTCGTCGGAGATCAGCACCTTGGCGGTGAAAGTGCGCTTGTCGTTGAGGATGACGTCGATGGCGCCGCCGCTCTTGATCACGTGGTGGTTGGTGACGATGACGCCGTTGTCGCGCAGGATGACGCCCGAGCCCACCGGGCCGTTGTCGCGCCGCTGCTCGCCGTCCTCGCCGAAGAAGCGGCGGTAGAAGGGATCGGAATAGAGCGGGTTGCTGGCCTGCTGCGGCGTGCGGATGCGGATATTGACCACCGCCGGCGCCAGGCGCTTGACCACCGGCGCGAAGCTCCAGCGGATCTGTTCGCGGGAGTTCGGCACTGTGGTTTCGGCGTGGGCGAAGGGCGCCGCCAAGGCGAGGGCGAGCGCCAACGGTGCGGCAAGGCGAAGGCGGGGCATGGTTATGATCATGGTCTGGTCCTCATCGGCGCCGCGAGGTGCCTCAGGAAGGCCCCGTCACGCGCGGCGGGGAAACGCGCAGCCTCACCGGCAATCGCGGCGAAAATTCGTCGGACCGGAAACGAATAAGGGCGGCCCCAAGAGGCCGCCCTTGCGCATTCCGGTCGGCGCGCATGCAGCTCACGCAGCGACGGGCTGCTCGGCCTCGCCCGAAGCAGCTTCGGGCTTGGGGCCTGAATCGAGGCCCTTGGCGGCCGGGTCGCGGTCCACGAACTCGATCACCGCCGCCGGGGCCGCATCGCCGAAGCGGAAGCCGGCCTTCAGCACGCGGATGTAGCCGCCCTTCCGCTCCTTGTAGCGCTCGGCGAGCGTCGTGAAGAGCTTCTCGGTGATCTTGGCGTCCTTCAGCACGGCCAGCGCCTGGCGGCGCGCATGCAGGCCGCCGCGCTTGCCGAGCGTGATCAGCTTCTCGACGATCGGGCGCAGATCCTTGGCCTTGGGCAGCGTGGTGGAAATCTGCTCGTGCTTGATGAGCGCCACCGCCATGTTTGCGAACATGGCCTTGCGGTGCGGTGAGGAGCGGTTGAGTTTGCGGCCGCGTATACGGTGGCGCATGTTTCTTCTCCGGAAATGTCAGGCGGCGCGGATCAATACGGCTCTTCGAGCCGTTTGGCCAAGTCTTCGATGTTCTCGGGCGGCCAGCCGGGAATTTCCATCCCGAGATGCAGGCCCATCTGCGCCAGCACTTCCTTTATCTCGTTGAGCGACTTGCGGCCGAAATTCGGCGTGCGCAGCATCTCTTGCTCGGTCTTCTGGACGAGATCGCCGATGTAGATGATGTTGTCGTTCTTCAAGCAGTTGGCCGAGCGCACCGAGAGCTCGAGCTCGTCGACTTTGCGCAGCAGGTTGCGGTTGAAGGGCAGATCGCCCTCTTTCTTCTCCGCCGCGATCTCCTTGGGCTCCTCGAAGTTGATGAACATCTGGAGCTGGTCTTGGAGGATGCGCGCGGCATAGGCGACCGCGTCTTCCGGCGTCACCGTGCCGTTGGTCTCGAGTGCCAGCGAGAGGCGGTCGAGGTCGGTCTGCTGGCCGACGCGGGCGTTGTCGACCTTGTAGGAGACCTTGCGCACCGGGCTGAAGATGGCGTCGATCGGGATGAGGCCGATGGGCGCGTCGGTGGTGCGCCCCTGCCCGGCCGGCACGTAGCCCTTGCCGTTCTCGACCGTGAGCTCCATCCGGATGTCCGCGGCCTTGTCGGCGTGGAACAGCACGAGGTCGCCGTTCAGCACCTCGATGTCGTGCGGCAGCTCGATCTGGCCGGCTTTGACCGTGCCGGCGCCCTTGTGGCGCAGCATCATCTTCTTGGGGCCGTCGCCGTGCAGGCGCAGCGCCAGCTGCTTGATGTTGAGGACGATGTCGGTCACGTCCTCGAGCACGCCGGGGATCGAGGAGAATTCGTGCAGCACGCCCTCGACCTGGATCGAGGTGACGGCGGCGCCCTGGAGCGACGATAGCAGCACGCGCCGGAGCGCGTTGCCGAGCGTCATGCCGAAGCCGCGCTCGAGCGGCTGGACGACGATCGTCGCTTGGCGCTTGGGATCGGCGCCGGGTTCGGTCACCAGGCCTTTCGGCTTGATGAGCGTGCTCCAATTCTTCTGAATGACGTTCATGATGTTGTCTCGTCCTCCCGGGTGGACCGGGCAAATCGCAACGAAATCTGGAAAGGGCTCCGCCGGATCAAACGCGCCGGCGCTTGCGCGGGCGGCAGCCGTTGTGCGGGATGGGCGTCACGTCCTTGATCGACACGATGGTGAAGCCGACCGATTGCAGCGCGCGCAGCGCCGATTCGCGGCCGGCACCGGGGCCCTTCACCAGCACGTCGAGCGTCTTGACGCCGTGATCCATGGCCTTGCGGCCCGCATCTTCGGCCGCCACCTGGGCGGCGAAGGGCGTGGATTTCCGGGACCCCTTGAAGCCCTGGGAACCCGAGGTGGACCAGGCGATGGTGTTGCCCTGGGCGTCGGTGATCGTGATCATCGTGTTGTTGAAGCTCGCGTTCACGTGCGCGACGGCGGCGGTGATGTTCTTGCGCTCGCGGCGACGGACGCGCGCGGCGGCGGGGGTGGCGGCGGCGGTCTTTTCGGCCATGGGTCCTCGGCGGGTTCAGCGTCCCTGGGTTTCGATTACTTCTTGGTCGCGATCTTCTTGCCGGCGACGGCGCGGCCGCGGCCCTTGCGCGTGCGGGCGTTGGTGTGCGTACGCTGGCCGCGCACCGGCAGGCCCTTCCGGTGGCGCAGGCCGCGATAGCAGCCGAGATCCATCAATCGCTTGATGTTCAACTGCACTTCGCGGCGGAGGTCGCCCTCCACCGTGTAGTCGCGGTCGATGACCTCGCGGATACGCGAGACTTCGTCCTCGGTCAGCGCGGAGACGCGCTTGGACATCGGCAGCCCGACCTTGCCCATGATCTCATTGGCGAAGCCCGGACCGATGCCGTGGATGTATTGAAGGGCGATGACGACCCGCTTGGCGGTGGGGATATTGACGCCGGCGATACGCGCCAAGGTGCGCACTCCTTGTGAAACTTCGTTGTGTCGAGAACGTCTGCGGTTGAGTCGCCGACGGCCGGTGCCTCGCCTCTTGCGCGCAATGGAATTTTGCGCAAACGGAAACCGGCCCCGGGAGCCCCGCTCCAAGAGCGGGCGGCATTATAGAAACCGAGCCTTCCGTGTCAATGGCTTAGCGCCCGCCGACGATGGCCTCCAGCTGTCGTGTCACGTCGTTCATGTCGGCCATTCCGTCCACCTGCTTCAGCCGCCCCTGGGCCGCGTAGTAAGGCAGGATCGGCTGGGTTTGCTCGCGGTAGACCGCGATGCGGTTCTTCAGCACCTCCGGCTTGTCGTCGGCGCGAACCGCGCTGCCGGCCGCCGCCATCTCGCGCGCCCGCTTCTCGATGCGGGCGAACAGAGCCTTCTCGTCGACCTTCATCTCGATGATGTGGTCGAGCTTGCGGCCTCGCTTTTCCATCATTTCGTCCAAGGACTTGGCCTGCGCCACGGTGCGTGGGAAACCGTCGAGGATGAAGCCGGAAGCGCGCACGTCGGGCTCGGCGATGCGGTCGGCGATCACGCCCACCACGACATCGTCGGGCACCAGCTGGCCCGCCTCCATGATGGCCTTGGCCTTCTTGCCGACCTCGGTCCCAGCCGCGACGGCGGCGCGCAGCATGTCGCCGGTCGAGAGCGGGATGAGCCCGTATTTTGCCTTGAGCCGCGCCGCCTGCGTTCCCTTGCCGCAGCCGGGCGGGCCCAAGAGGATCACGTTCATTTCTTGGCCCCTTTGAGCCGGGACTTCTTGATGAGCCCCTCGTACTGGTGCGCCAGCAGATGCCCCTGAATCTGCGCCACGGTATCCATCGTCACCGAGACGCAGATCAGCAGCGAGGTGCCGCCGAAATAGAACGGTATGTTGAGACTACTGGTCAGGATCTCGGGCAGCGCGCAGACGAAGGCGAGGTAGCCGGCGCCCAGGACCGTGATGCGGGTCAGCACATGGTCGAAATAATCCGCCGTGGGCTTGCCGGGCCGGATGCCGGGAACGAAGCCGCCGTATTTGCGCAGGTTCTCGGCGGTGTCGGCCGGGTTGAACACGATCGCGGTGTAGAAGAACGCGAAGAACACGATCATCGCGATGTAGGTCGAGATGAAGAGGACCGTGCCGCGGCCGAAATAGACGTTGATGGCGTTGAGCCACTCGGGCCCCGCCCCGCCCTGCCCGGAAAAGCCGCCGAGGGTCGCCGGCAGGAGCAGCAGCGAGCTCGCGAAGATCGGCGGAATCACGCCCGAGGTGTTGAGCTTCAGCGGGATGAACGAGCTTTCGCCCTGGGTCATCCGGTTGCCGACCTGGCGCTTGGGATATTGCACCACGACTCGTCGTTGCGCTCGTTCGACATAGACGACGAACGCGACCACGGCTATCGCGAAAAGGATGAAGAAGATGATCGCGACTGGCGAGAGCGAGCCCTTGCGGCCCATCTCGAAGATCTGGCCGAAGGCGCTGGGCAGCGTCGCCACGATGCCGGCGAAGATGATGAGCGAGATGCCGTTGCCGACGCCGCGCGCGGTGATCTGCTCGCCGAGCCACATCAGGAACAGCGTGCCGCCGACGAGCGTGATGACGACCGTGGCCTGGAAGAAGAGCCCGGGCACCGGCACCACGGCGCCGCGCGAGCTGTTGGCCGCCTCGAGGCCGTTGGCGATGCCGTAGGCCTGCACCGCGGCCAGCAGCACGGTGAGATAGCGCGTGTATTGGTTGATCTTCTTGCGGCCCGCATCGCCCTCTTTGCGCAGTGCCTCGAGCTTGGGCGAGACCGCCGTCAACAGCTGGATGATGATCGAGGCCGAGATGTACGGCATGATGTTGAGCGCGAAGATCGTCATGCGCTCGACGGCGCCCCCGGCGAACACGTTGAGGTAGCCGAGGATGCCCTGCGATTGCTGGGCGAAGAGGTCGGCGAAGACCTGCTGGTCGATGCCGGGAATCGGGATGAAGGTGCCGAGCCGATAGACGATCAGGCAGCCGAGCGTGAACCAGATGCGCTTCTTGAGGTCCGTCGCCTTGCCGAAGGCGGCGAAACTCATGTTGGCGGCGACGCGGTCGGCAGTTGCCATGCGTGCTCCGGTTTCGCGCTGGGGCTACGGGGGATCGCGCGTTAGGCTGCGCGCTTGGACTTGGGCTTGAGCTTGCCCTCGGGTTTCGGCTTCTTGGGCAGCAGCGTGACGGTGCCGCCGGCCTTTTCCACGGCTTCGACCGCGCCTTTGGAGGCGCGCGTTACCGTGATCTTGATCGCGGCCTTGATCTCGCCGTCGCCGAGCAGGCTGATGCCGTCGCGCGGATAGGTGACCACGCCCGCCGCGACCAGCGCCGCCGCGTCGATCGGGTCCTTGGCCTTGAGGTTGCCGGCGTCGATGAAGGCCTGGACCTTACCGACGTTCACCACCGCATATTTCGGCTTGAAGATGTTGACGAAGCCGCGCTTGGGCAGGCGGCGGAAGAGCGGCATCTGGCCGCCTTCGAAGCCGTCGATGCGCACGCCGGTGCGGGCCTTCTGGCCCTTCTGGCCGCGGCCCGATTGCTGGCCCTTGCCCGAGCCCAAGCCGCGGCCGAGCCGCGTGCGCTTGATGTGCGCGCCGGGATTGTCGCGGATTTCGTTGAGTTTCATGGGATTCTCGCTTCTCGCCGCGCGGTGCCTCGAGCCGGCCGGGACCAAGCCCCGGATTGCCGGCATACTTAGGCAGCCGGCTCGACCTTTACCAGATGGTGGACTTTTTCGATCATGCCGCGCACCGACGGCGTGTCTTCGAGCACGCGGCTGCGGTTGAGCTTGTTGAGGCCGAGCCCGACCAGCGTCGCGCGCTGGTCTTGGCGCCGGCGGATCGGGCTGCCGATCTGCGTGACCTTGACCCGGCCCTTTTTCGCTTCCTTCGCCATGCCTATTCCCTCGCCTCGGCCGGCCCGCGGCGGCCGATGATGTCGCCGACCTTGCGGCCGCGCCGGGCCGCGATTTCGCGCGGCGACTGGATGCGCTGCAGCGCGTCGAAGGTCGCCTTGATCATGTTGTGCGGGTTCGACGAGCCCACCGACTTGGCGACCACGTCGTGCACGCCCAGGCACTCGAAGATGGCGCGCATCGGGCCGCCGGCGATGATGCCGGTGCCCGGGGGCGCCGAGCGGATCACGACGCGGCCGGCGCCGTAGCGGCCGGTCTGGTCGTGATGGAGCGTGCGGCCCTCGCGCAGCGGGATGCGAACCATGTGGCGCTTGGCATGGTCGGTGGCCTTGCGGATGGCTTCCGGCACTTCCCGGGCCTTGCCGGTGCCGTGCCCGACCTTGCCCTTCTGGTCGCCGACCACGACGATGGCGGCGAAGCCGAAGCGCTTGCCGCCCTTCACCACCTTGGCGACGCGGTTGATGGTGACGAGCTTCTCGCGCAATTCACCGTCTTCGCGGTCGCCGGAGTCGCGGTTGCGTTCACGCGCCATGGGGAAATTCCTTGATTACCAATCCGATCAGAACGAGAGGCCGGCTTCGCGCGCCGCATCGGCCAGCGCCTTGATCCGTCCGTGATAGATGTAGCGGCCGCGGTCGAACACGACCGCGGCGATGTTCTTTTCCTTGGCGCGCTCCGCGATGAGCTTGCCCACCGCCTTGGCGGCGTCGACGTCGGCGCCGGTCTTGACCGCGCCCTTGACGCCCTCGTCGAGCGTGGAGGCCGCCGCGAGCGTAACACCCTTCGCGTCGTCGATGATCTGCGCGTAGATGTGGCGGCTCGAGCGGAACACCGAGAGGCGCAGCCGCCCGCGCGACTTGTGCTTGAGCGCGTAGCGCGTGCGATGCGCGCGCCGCGCCTTGAGTTTGATCATGCGATTGGCCATGGCGGATACCTCGAAGGCGCCCCCGGAAATCGGGGCCGGCGGCGCTACTTCTTCTTGCCTTCTTTCCGGAGGACGGTTTCGGTCTTGTACTTGATGCCCTTGCCCTTGTAGGGCTCGGGCGGCTTCAGCGCGCGGATCTCGGCGCAGAACTGGCCGAGCTTGTTGCGGTCCGAGCCCTTGGCGACGATCTGCGTGTTCTTGTCGATCGTGACCGTGATCCCGTCGGGGATCGCCAGGGTCACGTCGTGGCTGAGGCCGAGCTGGAACTGCAAGTTCTTGCCCTGCACCTGGGCGCGATAGCCGACGCCCGAGATCTCGAGCTCCTTCTGGTAGCCCTGCGACACGCCCTTGACCATGTTGAGGATGAGGGCGCGGGTGGTGCCCCACATGACGCGCGCGCGCTTGTGGTCGCCCATGGGCTTCACGACGATTTTGTCCCCCTCGCGCGACACGGTCACGTCCTTGTCGAGCGGCATGACGAGCTCGCCCAACTTGCCTTTGGCGCGCAGCTTCCCGCCGTCGATCTTGACATCGACGCCGGACGGCACCGTCACCGGGTTTTTTCCGATCCGCGACATGGGCTCTTCCTGATCAATAGACTCGGCAGATGACTTCGCCACCGACGTTCTTGGTCCGCGCCTGGGCGTCGGACATGACGCCCTGCGGGGTCGAAACGATGGTGACGCCGAGCCCGCCATAGGGCCGCGGCAAGGTTTTGATACCGGAATAGACGCGCCGGCCGGGGCTCGAGATGCGCTTGATCTCGCGGATCGCGGGCTGGCCCTCGTGGTAGCGGAGATCCACCACCGTCTCGCGCACGCCCTCGCGCACCGCGCGGTCGGCATAGCCGCGGATGTAGCCCTCGTCCTTGAGGACGTTGAGGACGGCGGTATGGAGCTTCGAGGCCTGCACGACGACCTGGGGCTTGCGCGCCTTCTGGCCGTTGCGGATGCGCGCGAGCATGTCGGCGAGCGGATCGCTCATGGTCATGGCGAAATCTCCTACCAACTCGCCTTGGTGACGCCGGGGATCTGGCCCTTGCTGGCCAGCTCCCGCAGCATCAGGCGCGAGAGGCCGAACTTCCTGTGATAGCCGCGCGCCCGACCGGTGAGCGCGCAGCGGTTGCGGATGCGGATCCGGGCGCCGTTCCGCGGCATTTCGGCGAGCTTCACCACCGCCCGGAAGCGCTCTTCCGAAGGCGTGTTCTTGTCCATGATGAGCTTCTTCAGCACCAGGCGCTTGGCGGCCTGCTTGGCCACCGTCTTGCGCCGGGATTTGTTCTTCTCGATGGATACGCGTGTTGCCATGATCGGTCTCTTTCGGCCGGATCAGTTTGTCTGGAAGGGCATGGAGAAGCCCTTGAGGAGCGCCATCGCCTCCTTGGGCGTCTTGGCGGTGGTGACGATGACGATGTCCATGCCCCGGATCGTGTCGATCTTGTCGTAGTCGATCTCCGGGAACACGATCTGCTCTTTCAAGCCCATCGCGTAGTTGCCGCGCCCGTCGAAGCTGCGCGGGTTGAGGCCGCGGAAATCGCGCACGCGCGGCAGTGCTATGTTCACGAGCCGGTCGAGGAATTCGTACATGTGGCTCTTGCGCAGCGTGACCTTCACGCCGATCGGCATGTTTTCGCGCAGCTTGAAGTTCGCCTCGGCCTTGCGCGATTTCACGATCAGCGGCTTCTGGCCGGTGATCAGCGTCATGTCTTGCGCCGCCGCCTCGATCTTCTTCTTGTCGGCCGTCGCCTCGCCCACGCCCATGTTGAGCACGATCTTCACGAGCTCGGGAATCTGGTGCGGATTCTTGTAGCCGAACTCCTCGCGGAGCGCGGGGCGAACCGCCGTCTTGTAGTGTTCGTAGAGTCTTGCCATCGCTCCGCTCCTAACGGTCCACGATTTCGCCCGAGCGGCGCGCGAAGCGCACCTTGCGGCCGTCTTCGAGGAAGGTGAAGCCGACGCGCGAGCCTTTGTTTTCCTTGGGATCGACCAGCGCCACGTTGGAGATGTGGATGGGCGATTCCTTCTCGATGATGCCGCCCGGGCTCTTCTGCGAGGGCTTGGTGTGGCGCTTCACCTTGTTGATTCCGCCCACGACCACGCGGTGATCGCCGGGGCGATCGCCTTTGATCACCTCGAGGATCTCGCCGCGCTTGCCGCGCTCGCGACCGGTGGTGACGATCACCTGGTCGCCCTTCTTGAGTCTGAGTTTCACCGCCATGGCATGGTCCTCTAGAGCACCTCGGGGGCGAGCGAGATGATCTTCATGAATTGACGGGCGCGCAGCTCGCGCGTGACCGGTCCGAAGATGCGCGTGCCGATCGGCTCGTTCTGCTTGTCGATCAGCACCGCCGCGTTGCGGTCGAAACGGATGATCGAGCCGTCGTCGCGCTTGATGGGCGCCGCCGTCCGCACGATCACCGCCTTGTGGATCTCGCCCTTCTTGACGCGCCCCCGCGGGATCGCGTCCTTGACCGAGACCACGATGACGTCGCCGACGCCGGCGACCCGGCGCTTCGAGCCGCCGAGAACCTTGATGCACATCACCTTGCGGGCGCCGGAATTGTCGGCGACCTCGAGATGCGTCTCTTGTTGGATCATGGCGCTTTCCCCTGGCTCCGGTGGCTCAGGCCGCGGCCGGGGCGGATTTGCCCGGCTCGCCCGCGAGCACCACCCAGCACTTGCGCTTGCTGATCGGGCGGCATTCTTCAATCCACACGCGGTCGCCGACCTTGTGCTTGTTCGTCTCGTCGTGCGCCGCGAACTTCGACGATTTCTTGATGAACTTCTTGTAGACGGGGTGCATGACGCGGCGTTCGACCAGGACAACCACGGTCTTGTCCATCTTGTCGCTCACCACGACACCCTGCATGACGCGCTTCGGCATCGTCGGCTCCTACTTCTTCGCGCCCTGGGGTTTCTGGGGCGTCTTCTGGCGCAGCACGGTCTTGACGCGCGCGATGTCGCGGCGGACGACCCTGACGCGGGCGGTGTTCTCGAGCTGGCCGCTGGCGGCCTGGAAGCGCAGGTTGAAGCGCTCCTTCTCGAGTTCGAGCAGTTGCTCCGAGAGCTGACGGTCGGTCTTGGCGCGGAGATCGGTCGCGTCCATGGGATCAGGCCTCCTCGCCCAGGCGCGACACGAAGCGCGTCGCGATCGGCAGCTTGCGGCCGGCAAGATCGAACGCCTCCTTGGCGAGAGCGGCGGAGACGCCGTCGAGCTCGAACAGGATGCGGCCGGGCTTGACGCGGGCCATCCAGAATTCCGGGGCGCCCTTCCCGCTGCCCATGCGGACCTCGGCCGGCTTCTTCGACACCGGCACGTCCGGGAAAATGCGGATCCAAAGCCGGCCCGCGCGCTTCATGTGACGCGTGATGGTGCGGCGCGCCGCTTCGATCTGGCGCGCGGTCAGGCGCGCCGGCTCCACCGCCTTCATCCCGAAGGCGCCGAAGTTGAGATCGGTTCCGCCCTTCGACTGGCCGTGGATGCGGCCCTTGAATTGTTTGCGGAACTTGGTTCGCTTGGGGGCGAGCATGGCTTCTTAGGCTCCCCGCTCGGGACGGCCGCTGGTGGCCATCGGATTGTCGAACATGCGCTTCTCATGGGCCATGGGATCGTGCTCCATGATCTCGCCGCGATAGACCCACACCTTGACGCCGCAGGTGCCGTAGGTGGTCATCGCGGTCGCCTCGCCGTAGTCGATGTCGGCGCGGAGCGTGTGCAGCGGCACGCGCCCTTCGCGATACCACTCCATGCGCGCGATTTCGGCGCCGCCCAGGCGGCCGCCGCAATTGATGCGGATGCCGAGGGCGCCCAGGCGCATCGCGGACTGCACCGCGCGCTTCATCGCGCGGCGGAAGGCGACCCGGCGCTCGAGCTGCTGGGCGATGTTCTCGGCCACGAGCTGGGCCTCGATCTCGGGCTTGCGGATCTCGAGGATGTTGAGGCTCACCTCGGTACCGGCGCGCTTGGCCACTTCCAGGCGCAGGGCCTCGATGTCGGCGCCCTTCTTGCCGATGACGACGCCGGGGCGCGCGGTGTGGATGGTGATCTTGGCCCGGCGGGCCAGGCGCTCGATGACGATGCGGCTGACGCCGGCCTGGGCGAGGCGCGCCTTCAGGAACTTGCGGAGCTTCAGATCCTGCTCCAGCAGGTTGGCGTAGTCGCGCTCGGCGTACCACCGCGAGTCCCAGGTGCGGTTGATGCCGAGTCGCAGCCCGATCGGATTGACCTTCTGGCCCATTACGCGGCCTCCTGCGTTTTCTCGGCGGGTGCCGCGGCCTTGGCCGGCGGCTCGTGCACCACGACGGTGATATTGCTGAACGGCTTGATGATGCGGCCCGCGCGGCCCTTCGACTTGGCGATGAAACGCTTCATCACCATCGCCGGCCCGACGAACGCTTCCTTGACGTAGAGCTTGTCGACGTCGAGACCGTGATTGTTCTCGGCGTTGGCGATCGCCGATTCGAGCACTTTCTTCACGTCGCGCGCGATACGCTTGCTGGAAAACTGCAGCATGTGCACGGCCTGATCCGCCTTCTTGCCGCGGATCAGCTGCGCCACCAGGTTGAGTTTCTGCCAGCTCACGCGGATGCGATTGCCCTCGGCCTTCGCCTCGTTCTCGGCCAGTACCCGGGGTAGCTTCGGCTTGCCCATGGCTATTCCTTCGCCTTCACGGCTTTCTTGTCGCCGGAATGGCCGTGGAAGCTGCGGGTCGGCGCGAACTCGCCGAACTTGTGCCCGACCATGTTCTCCGTGACGAGAACGGGAATGAACTTGTGCCCGTTGTGAACCCCGAAGGTGAGGCCCACGAACTGGGGGAGGATGGTGGAGCGCCGCGTCCACATCTTGATCACTTCATTGCGGCCGGACCCGCGCGCGCGCTCTGCCTTCTTCAGCAGATAGCCGTCAACGAACGGGCCTTTCCATACCGAGCGAGCCATCGCCGGATCCTCTACTTCGCTTTGCGGCGACGGATGATGAACTTATCCGTCCGCTTGTTGTGCCGCGTCTTGTAGCCCTTGGTCGGCTTACCCCACGGGGTCGAGGGGTGGCGGTTGCCGCGGGTGCGGCCGCCATGCGGATGATCGACCGGGTTCATCGCTTCGCCGCGCGTCTGCGGGCGGATGCCGCGCCAACGGTTGCGACCCGCCTTGCCGATCTGGCGGTTCTGATGATCCGGGTTGGAAACGGCGCCGATTGTCGCCCAGCAATCCGCCGGGACGACGCGCATCTCGCCCGAAGACAGGCGAATCTGCGCCAGGCCCTGGTCGCGGCCGACGATCTGCGCGTAGGCGCCGGCCGAGCGCGCGAGCTGGCCGCCGGCGCCGCGCTTCAGTTCGATGTTATGGACGACGGTGCCCACCGGGATGTTCGAGAGCGGCAGCGCGTTGCCCGGCTTGATGTCGGCCTTCTCGCCGGCCTCGATCACGTCGCCGGGCTGGAGCCGCTGCGGCGCCAGGATGTAGGCCAGCGCCCCGTCCTCGTACTTGATCAGCGCGATGAAGGCCGAGCGGTTGGGATCGTATTCGAGCCGATCCACGGTGGCGCGGCCGCCCTTCCGGCGCTTGAAGTCGATCAGGCGGTAGCGCTGCTTGTGGCCGCCGCCGCGATGGCGCGAGGTGATGTGGCCGTGATTGTTGCGCCCGCCGCTGGAATGGATGCCGTCGGTCAGGAACTTGACCGGCTTGCCGCTCCAGAGCTCGTCGCGCTTGACGAGGATGACGCCGCGCGTGCCGGGTGTTACGGGCTTGAGTTGTCGAAGTGCCATGACCCTACACTCCCGTCGTCACGTCGATGGTCTGGCCGGCTTCGAGCGTCACGATGGCCTTCTTGACGTCGGAACGCTGGCCCTTCATGCCGCGGAAGAGCTTCTTCTTGCCCTCGGTGCGCAGCGTGTTGACGGCCTTCACCTTGACGCCGAACAGGCCTTCGACCGCGGCCGCGATCTCGGGCTTGGACGCGTCGAGCGCCACCTTGAAGGTGACCTGATTGTGCTCGGAGCCGCGCGTCGCCTTCTCGGTGATCACCGGGGCGCGCACGATGCGGTACATAGCTTCCTTGGTGAGCGTAATCTTCTTGGTCATGCCCGGGCCTCCTGGGCACGCGCCTGTTCTTGGGTCAGGCCCTTGTGCTTGGTCTTGCCGAGCCGGGCGACGAGCGACTTCACGGCTTCCTCGGTCAGGAACAGCGTGTCGCGGCGCATGATGTCGTAGACGTTGGCGCCCTGCGCCGGCAGCACGTCGAAATTGGCGATGTTGCGCGACGCCTTGGCGAAGCCGGCATCGACCGATGAGCCGCCGATCACGAGCGCGTTGGCCGCGCCGAGGCCGGCGAGCTTCTTCTTGAGCTCGGCGGTCTTAGCGGCGACGAGCAGGCCGTCCTTGATGACGACGAGCTTGCCTTCGGCCTGCTTGACCGAGAGCGCCGTCTTCAAGCCGAGGCTCCGCACCTTCTTCGTCAGCTTGAACGAGAAGTCGCGCGGCTTCGGTCCGAAGATGATGCCGCCGCCGCGGAATTGCGCCGAGCGCAGCGAGCCTTGGCGCGCCGAGCCGGTGCCCTTCTGCTTCCAGGGCTTCTTGGTGGTGCCCTGCACGTCGCTGACGCCTTTGGTGCTGGCGGTGCCGGCGCGGCGCTTGGCGAGCTGCCAGCTGATGACGCGCGCGAGGATGTCCGGCCGCGACGGCAGGCCGAACACCGCTTCGTCGAGCTCGATCTCGCCGGCGGATTTGTTGTCGAAATCGACGATCTTGGCCTTGATGCCCATCACGATTTGGCCTCCGCCCCTGCGTTCCCGGCGCCCGCCGCGGCGGACTCGGTCTTGGCCTTGAGACCCGCCGGCTTCGGCGAATCCTTGTGCGCCTTCACCTTGGTGGCGTCGGCGATGGTGACGTAGCTTCCCTCGGCGCCCGGAACCGAACCCCGGACCATCACGATGCCACGCGCCAGATCGGTCGCGACCACGATGAGGTTCTGCTGCGTGCGCCAGCGCTGGCCCATGTGGCCGGCCATGCGCTTGTTCTTGAACACGCGGCCAGGATCCTGGCGGCCGCCGGTGGAGCCGTGGGAGCGGTGCGAGACCGAGACGCCGTGCGTGGCGCGCAGGCCGCCGAAATTGTGCCGCTTCATGGGGCCCGCGAAGCCGCGGCCGACGGTGCACCCGCGCACGTCGACATACTGGCCAACGACGAAGTGATTGGCGCCGACCTCGGCGCCCACCTCGAGCATCGACTTGTCGTCGACGCGGAACTCCATGACCTTGGCTTTCAACTCGACCTTGGCCTTGGCGAACTGCTCGCGGGTGGGCTTGGCCACGTTCTTGGCCTTGGCCTTGCCGATGCCGAGTTGGACGGCGGTGTAGCCGTCGCGTTCCTGGGTGCGCACGCCCGTGACCTGAAGGTTCTCGAGCGCGAGCACGGTGACCGGCACGTGCCGTCCGCCATCGGCGAACAGCCGCGTCATGCCGAGCTTCCTGGCGATGACTCCGGTACGCATGTCAGCGGTCGTCCTTGGCGCGGAGTTTGATGTCGACGTGCACGCCCGGCGAAAGGTCGAGCTTGCCGAGCGCATCCACGGTCTGCGGCGTCGGATCGACGATGTCGATCAGGCGCTTGTGGGTGCGCATCTCGAATTGCTCGCGCGATTTCTTGTCGATGTGCGGCGAGCGCAGCACCGTGACGCGCTGGATCCTGGTCGGCAGCGGGATCGGCCCGCGCACTTGCGCGCCGGTCCGCTTGGCCGTGCTCACGATCTCGCCCGTCGACTGATCGAGCAGGCGATGATCGTAGGCCTTGAGCCGGATCCTGATCGTTTGATTTTCCATTCACGCACCCAATCAAGATGCCCGCATGCTTTGCGGGCACATTGACGCCTCGTTATTTGATGATCTTGGTGACGACGCCGGCGCCGACGGTCTTGCCGCCTTCGCGGATGGCGAAGCGCAGGCCCTCGTCCATCGCGATCGGCTGGATCAACTCGATCTCCATCCGGATGTTA
>Ga0268299_1001059_pt1 | contig 59324 bp, 47 predicted proteins | sample NOBtaG_FD_193484 | JGI IMG/M metagenome (GOLD analysis project Ga0268299, IMG submission 193484) | Activated sludge microbial communities from bioreactor in Nijmegen, Gelderland, Netherland - NOB reactor | ecosystem: Engineered > Bioreactor > Aerobic > Activated sludge | place: Netherlands...
GGTAGGGCTGCGGTAGGCCGCCCGGCGGGCGGTAGGCCTCACTTGCGTTCGGTAGGCGCGCGCTGCCGCGCGCGTAGGGAAGAACACCTGCACTTCCCTACGGCGCGACAGCGCCGCCTACCGCAGGCCTACCGAGCGGAGCGACGCCTACGCGCGCATAGCGCGCGCCTACCCTGCTAGCATCTAGCCATGCAGCTCCGCCACATCGTGTGCCCCTTCGACTTCTCCGAGGTCTCCTCCCACGCCCTCGACCAGGCGGCGGTGCTGGCCCGGCGCACCGGGGCGCGGCTGACCGTGCTGCACGTCTTTCTCTCCGTGATGCCCACGACCGGCCTGAGCGCGCTGGACGCAGCCACTTCGCAGATTATCGAGCCCGAGGACCTGCAGGAGCTGCGTGACCGCGTCGCCACCGCCTGTCGCGCGGCCACCGAGTCCGGCGTCGCCCTCGACATCGTCATCATGGGCGGTGCGCCGGTGGCGGTGATTCTCGAGCAGGCGGCCTCGCGGAACGCCGACCTGATCGTGATGGGCACGCACGGCACCAGCGGCTTCCAGCATCTGCTGCTCGGGTCGGTCACCGAGAAGGTGCTGCGCAAGGCGACGTGCCCCGTCCTCACCGTTCCTCCGCGGGCGCACACCGGGCCGGTGGCGTCCTTCGGCCACGTGCTGTGCGCCGTGGACTTCTCGGACTGCTCGCGCCAGGCCGTGAAGGCGGCGGCCGCCATCGTCGAGGGGACGCCAGCGAAGGTGACGCTGCTGCACGTGATGGAGTGGCCGTGGCACGAGCCGCCGGTCCCCGGGATGGAAGGCGTGCCGCCGTCGCAGGTGCAGGCGCTGCTGGAGTATCGCCGCTACCTGGAATCGAGCGCCGCCGATGGCCTGAAGGCCATGGCCGCCTCCAGCCTCCCGGGGGGCGATGTCGCAACCTCTGTGCGGTTCGGCAAGTCGTACGTCGAGCTGCTCGACGCCGCACGCGAGGGTGGGGCCGACCTCATCGTGCTCGGGGTGCGCGGGCGCAGTGCCGTGGACATCGGCTTCTTCGGATCGACGACGAACCACGTCGTCCGCGGGGCGGCCTGTCCGGTGCTGACGGTGAAGTCATGAGGGGTGCAGCGTGCAGGGTGCAGCGTGCAGGTGCAGGGTGCAGGGTGCAGGGTGCAGGGTGCAGTCCGGCCCGGCACAGTCCGGTCCGGCCTGTCCTGTCCGACCTGTCCTGTCCAGCCTGTCCTGTCCGGCCTTGACAGGCCCTGGGGGTAAGGATACCGTCCCCTCCTCGACACATCACAATTGCCATCCGCGACCAGGGAGAGGTCCATGTCCAAGGAAAACGTCGTGCTGTTCAGCAAGGCCATCAACAAGGATGCGGATCTCAACGCCAAGGTCAGTGCCGCCGAGCCGACCGTGGCCGCGTGGGTGGCCGTTGCGCATGACGCGGGGTTCGAGTTCACGCCCGACGAGTTCGCCGCCGTCGTCGGCGAGACGCTCGGCCGGCAGGTGACCCGAGAGAACGCGGTTCGCGAGTATCTGGGCACGAGCTTCGACGTCGGTTCGGTCGAGCTCAGCCAGAGCACGCTTGAAGGGCTTTCGGGTGGCCGCCGCTCGCAGTGGGCCATTTCCAACCTCTGAGACCCGGGACAGGGTGCACCCGCGGCTGTTCAGCAGCCCGTCGGTCTATCTGTCGAACGGCATCGGCGACCAGCTGCTGACGCTGCCGGCGGTACGGGCGCTCGACACGCTTTTCCCTCGAGGCCTGCAACTGCTGCTGCGCGAGGGGCTGCTGTCCTTCTACTACCGGGACCTGAACGTCGCGGACCCGGTGCGTGTCTGGTGGATGGATCCGGATGCCGGCACGATCGACTTCACCAGGACCTTGCGCACGGCACGGGCCAGCGACTTCCTCGTGAGCTTTGCCACCCGTGTCTCGCCGTCCATGGCCACCCTGCCAAAGGCGATGGGCGTCCGGTACAGCATCGGGTTCTCATCCGCCTTCGACCACTCGTCCACGGTGGTCGCGTCGCGCCACATGTACGACCAGACGTTTGCCCTCGTGCAGGCAATCGAGCCGTCGCTCACCTTCGAGGCGTTCGCCCACCCTCCGGCCTTCTCCTCGGCGGCAGAAGCCGCAGCCGCGCGACTCGCCGCACGCTATCGACAGCCCGGCGGACGCCTGCTCATCGTCCATCCCGAGACGCGACCCGAGAAGACGTGGGGCACGGATCGCTTTGCGTCGGTGCTGGAACGCTTCCTCGACGCACACCCGGAATACACCGCGATCGTCCTGGAGACCGAGCCCACGCCCGGCTGGCCCGTCCGTCCTGCCGTCGTGCAGTTGGATGCGCACCTCGAGCTGGCCATGGCGCTGATGCGCCACGCCGACCTGTTCCTCGGCGTCGACTCGTGCTTCCTGCATGCCGCGGACATGTTCCGCGTTCCAGGGGTGGCGCTGTTCGGGCCCACGAGCCCGGTGCAATGGGGCTTCAGGCTGGCCCCGCGATACCGCCACATCGCCGCCGCCTCGATGGACGGCATCGCATGCGAACCGGTCCTCGAGGCACTCCTGGAGGTGGCACGGCCGTGACGCCCCACTTCGAAGAGGCCGGCTATCAGGTCGTCGAAGGGCTCGTGTCGGCCCGACAGGTTAGCGAGCTGCGTGCGGCCACCGGGCGATACCGGGAGGAGCTTCGTGGCCAGGTGCCTGAAGGGGTTCACGTCACCTGGGACGCGGATCGCATCCAGCAGGTCATGCACGCCGAACGCCTGAACGAGACGCTCGATGCCGTGAATCGCTCGGACGTAATCCTCCGTCATGTGCGGGCCGCCATCGGGTGGGACGTCGGCCTCTACCACTCGAAGTTCATCCTCAAGGACCCGGGCGCCGCGGTGGTGCCATGGCATCAGGACTACACCTACTGGCAGCGCCGCTCCTCCGCTGCCTGTCAGATCAACTGCATGGTCTACCTGGACGATGCGGATGAGGAGAACGGGTGCCTGCTCGTGCTGCCGGGGAGCCAGCACGGCGGGTTGGTGGCCCACGAAGTGTCCGCCGATCACGGGGCGTTCCACGACACGCTTCCGGAGAGTGCGACACGCCAGGCCGTTGCTGTGCCCGGCCGGGCGGGTGATGCCGTGTTCTTCGGCCCCCTGCTGCATCACGCCAGCGGGGCGAACACCTCTGGCCGCTCGCGCCACTCGTTCACGACGGTGTACACGAATCCGCTGGTCGACGTGCATCGCGAGGTATACGGCTGCTTCTTCCCGATCGAGGCCGTCAAAGCCATGGGCGGACCGGGACCGTTCGGGTTCTGCAGCGAGCACTACCAGCGCCGCAGCCTGTGGCGGCTCGCCGCCGACCACATCGTCGATCCCGCGTGGACCTGGGTGGAGATCTCGGATCGGGCCCTGGACGACGGCTCGTTTGCGTGGTTGTCGGCGCGCAAGCCGCCGGCATGCACGTACGAGCGGTTCGAAGCGAGCCCGCTGGTGACCTCCAACCGCGATGACGTGCGCGTGCGCACCGGGGCACTGAGCGAGATACTCGACACACCAGCCGGACCGCTGGGACTGGTGGCCCTGGACTGCGCGCGCGGCGCGCATGCCGCCGCCGCACTCCGGGCGATGGCCCCGGGGCTTCGGCCCGGCACGGTCATCCTCTGTGATTGCTTCTACAACTTTCCGGGATGGGAACGCCCCGGCGGAGCGTATCGGGCCCTCCAGGATTTCCTCGTCGGTGCCGGCTGGGGCTTCGACTTCCTGGGCCGTTCGTTCCAGCAGGTCGTCCTCCGTCTGACGCACGGAGCGCCGTCAGCCTGTCCCGCTATCTCGTGGCAACCGGTCTCCGGGGGCATCACCTTTGGCTGACCGACACCTGTTCGATCCCGACGCGATTCCCGAGTTCCACGGCCCCGGGCCGGCCGGGACCTACCTGCCCCAGTACGCCGCGCGCGAGGAACTGTGGCGCTACACGCTGTCCCTGGTCGAAGACCCGGCGCGGCACTGGTGTGAGTTCGGCGTCGGCGAGGGCGAGACACTGGACTGGTTCGCCAGCCGGAAGCCGCGAGCGAACACGCTCTTCGCCTTCGACAGCTTCGACGGCATCCCCGAGCCCTGGCTCGTGTACGCGGCGGGGCACTGGCGCACGAAACCGTATGTGTCCAACCGCGCTGACCTCGTCGTCGTGCAGGGCCTGTTCGAACACAGCCTCACCGCCTCCCAGGTCGATGCCCTCGGCGTCGCGGGGCTCGTCCACATCGATTGCGATCTCTACGCCTCCACCCGGACGGTGCTCGAGCGCATCGGCCCCGGCATCCAGCGGGGCACGGTGCTGATCTTCGACGAGTTCTACAACTACTTTGGCTGGGAGGACCACGAGTTCAGGGCGTTCATGGAGTTCGCGATCGCCGAGCGTCTGCAGTTCGAGTACCTCGGGCGCACGCCGAGCTGTCAGGTGAGCCTGCGTGTGCTGGCCCGCGGCTTCGGCGTCGGCGCCACCGTTCGCGCGTGCGACTGGGCCCCCACGCGCCCCGGCATCGGGATCAGAGGCGGCGGGCATCGGGCCGGCTGAGGATCGGCCTCCATGCTGCGCTCCTTCTCGGTCATCGTGCCGGTGTTGAACAAGCGCGAGGACATCCTCCGGACCCTCACGAGCATCGGCGCGAGCCTCGCCTACGTCGACACCCATCATCCGCGGGCCGCCGACGTGCGCGGCGAGGTCGTCATCGTCGACGAGGGATCGACCGACGGCACGCTCGACATCGTGGACGAGTGGGTCCGCGGCGAACCACGGGCGCGCCTGGTCAGACATTTCCGGAGCCTCGGCATTGGCCCCGCCCGCAACACGGGTGTGCGCGTGGCTACGGGCGACGTCCTGTTCTTCTGCGATGGCGACGACCTGTTCGACCCCGAGCACGTCTTCATCGGCTTCTCGATACTCGACTGGTCGTCGAGGGTCGCGGCCGGGCCCGTGCCAGCGTTCCGCCTGTACATCCCCGGGCGCGGTCATGTGACCATGGGCGGGGGACGGCCGCTGGCAGCCCTCAGGACCGGCGCCCGCATCCAGGAGCCGATCCTCGACCACTGGAAGATGGTGGTCGGCCGCACGATCATGCAGAACGTCTGCATGCGCCGGGAGTGCCACGAGTGGATCGAGGGATTCCCCGAGCAGTTGGTGTACAAGCTCATCGGCGGCTGTGAGGACGGGGCGTTCACGACGTGGCTGACGACGTTCTTCAACGTGGGATCCGTGGGCCTCGAGACGGTCGAGTACGTCCGGCGGCCGGGCAGCAGCCTGGACCGTCAGATGGACCGGTTCCGTCACCCGCCGGGGTCGGAGTTCGATCGGGCGACCCCCGCGCAGCAGCTGCTGATGGACCTCCGGCGACGGTTGGAGAACGAGAGGACGACGTACCTGATCGACAAGCTGATCACCCTGGGCGTGCCGGGGTTGCCGCGAGCACTAACGAACCTGTCGGGCATTCGCGAGGAACTGCAGCGGCGGGGCCGAACCGCTGACCTGAGGTGGCTTGAACCAGCGGCGGATGATCGGAGCGACGTATGAGGCATCCGTACGAGGCGCTTCCAGACCGTCACTTCTGGCAAGCGGCTGTGCTGCGGGCAGGTCACGATGGCCCGCGCGACGTGTATCGCCGGAAGTTCGACATCGAGCGGACGGCGCGGTTCGGAACGGCCGGCAGCTGCTTTGCCCGGCGCCTGGGCAGCCGCCTGCAGCAGCACGGCGTCCGGTTCGTGGATGTCGAGCCCCCTCCGCCGAACCTCCCCGAATCGCTTCACGCCACCTACGGGTACGGCCTCTTCTCCGCACGCTACGGCAACGTCTATTCAGCCGCGCAGTTCCGGCAGCTCGTGGACCGTGCCATCGGGGCGTTCGTCCCGCACGACGACGTGTGGGAGAACGACGGCCGGTTCTACGATCCCTTTCGCCCGGCGGTCGAGCCAGGCGGATTCGGCTCGGCCGACGAGGTCCGCGTGCTGCGAGCGGCGCATCTTGCGGCGGTGCGGCGGCTCTTCGATTCCTGCGACGTCTTCCTCCTCACACTGGGACTGACCGAAACGTGGCGTTCCCGCGCCGACGGTGCCGTTTACCCGGCGTGCCCGGGCACCGTCGCCGGCCAGTTCGATCCGTCAGCACACGGCTTCCGGAACAGCAGCGTGCGAGAGGTGGTGGCAGACCTCGTTGCGGGCATCTCCGCCATCCGCGTACGTCGGCCCGGCATGCGCTTCATCCTGACGGTTTCCCCCGTCCCCATCGCGGCCACCGCAACCTCCGACCACGTGCTCACTGCCAACACCCGCACCAAGTCCATTCTGCGTGCAGCGTGCGACGAGGTCTGTGCGGCTGACGACACGGTGGACTACTTCCCGGGCTACGACCTGGTCACGTCGCCTTCCGCACGAGGCGCGTTCCATGCCGAGGACCGGAGAGCCGTCACGCCGGGCGGCATCGAGTACGTGCTCGAACACTTCCTCGCACAGCACGGGTCCACAATCGTGGAGCCCCTCCCGGTCGCGACGGCGACCGCCGCCGGGCGCGCCGACGATGAGCGGGACTGCGAGGAGTGGTGGATGGAGGCAGGGCCGTCATGAGGCTCGTCGTCCTTGGCGATTCCCATGCGTGGGCGCTCAAGACGGGGCTCGAGAACTGGCGGCGCGAGCGGCACGACGGCTGCCCCCACGACGTGCGCATCGAGATGTTCGTGGACGGCGACATGGCCGCGACGCCGTTCTTCGAGCGCGGCGAGGATCGGATCACGTTCTCCGACGTGAAAACGCGGAATGCGCTCCGTGCCGCGCTCGGCCGGCCGTATGTGTCGGCCGACGATCGCGGCACGGTGTTCGCCCTGCAGCTGGCGTATTCGACGACGCGGCTCGTTCGATCGGAGACATGGCGCCACTTTCGTCCGTGGCGCGTGACACCTGACAACGACCAGCAGCCGGTGTCCGATGCCGTCATCAGGGCGATGGCGCTCGAGCGGGATCGATTCGTCCTGGACCTCTTTCGAGAACTCCTCGCACTGGACATCCGGTGTGTCGCCATCGGCGCTCCTCCGCTTGACGCGGGCGAGGTCGCCCATGGGTACGCAGGCCCCGCCACGATGCTCGAAGTGGATCGGCTGGCGCGCGACGCGGTTTCCGACAGGCTGCGTGAGATGGGCATTTCCCTCGTCCTGCCACCTGCCGAGACGTACGACGGACAACCCGGGCACAGCTTTCTCGAGCCCGGCATGAGCTTCCAGGACGCGCTTCACGCGAACGAGCGATTCGGGCGGCTGATGATTGAGCGGGTGGTCGCCGAGGCGTCGACGCTGCGCCCCTGGCTGCTCGTCAGGCCACTCGAGACCCGGACAGTGATCGCAAGAGGAATCGCATGACCGGCGTCTGCTTCGCCTCGCTCGATCGCTTCCATGGCGGCCTCGCAGCCGCGCGCGGCCTCGCAGGGAATCTTGGCGCGAGCTGGGCGGTGATCCCCCATGACGGTGCGGCACCGCCGATGGCAACAGAGGCGGACGTCCTGGTCGTGTCGTCGTGGTGTCCGCGCTACGAGGCGTTGTTCACCGAGTGTCGAGGCGTAGTGGTTCCCTACTGGCGATCAACCGCGCTCGACGCTGCGGGCAGTGGCGCTCCGGGAGAACTCGATGCGGTCATGGCCCACCTCGGTCGAGGCGACGTGGCAGCCGTGGCCGTCGAGGACGAACACCTTGCGACGGTGCTGGCTCGCCCGGGCGTCGTCCATCTGCCGCCGCTGCCCCCGAGGCTCGCCCCCATCGCGCAGCCCGAGCAGCTCACGGGTGTGAACGTCTCCCTCTTCGGCACAGGCGTGGCCGAGCAGAACCTGTGGGCGCAGGTCACGGCGTTCGGGTTGCTGCGGCGGCGAACCGCGCTTGCGCAGTTCACGCTGCACCTCAACGGCCAGACCGAGCGGCATCCCTGGCTGTCGCAGTGGCTCGGGACCCTCGGCGCCGCGTACGTGGATCACGGGTGGCTGGACCGACCGCGGTATCACGCGCTCGTCGCGGGGATGGACGCAGGCCTCTGCGCGTCGCTCGGCCGAGGCTACGGATACGTCGCGGCAGACCACATCGGGCTGGGGGTGCCGGTGGTCGTCTCGCCAGGCGTGACCTGCCTGGGCGGCGAAGCCCCGCGCACCCAGCCCGACGACATCGAGGCCATCAGCCGGGCGCTGTCCGACTGTGTGGCGGATCGCCTCGCCACCGCCCGAGCCCAGCGGACGGCGTTCGAGCATCGGGCGCGGGGCAATCTCACCGGCGCCATGCGCGCGAGGCACGACATTCTGGCCCGCGCGTCCGCTCACCCGGTCACGCGAACGGCATCCGGACGGCGCCTCGCCCGATTCAGGGAGCTGCGCCTCGATCGCACCGGGCCCTGAGCGCGGGCGACCCGAGGCCGGCGTCAATCCACGATCGGACGCGACGACATGGGGTTCATGAAGCGGAAGCGCTTCTGCTGAGGCACCACGAACGGCAGGTCTCTGTCCTTCCGGCCGACGACCCAGAGCAGGACATCGTCGGCATCCGCAGGGTCCGAGAGGGGTGTGCCCGTCGGCGTTGTCAGCGACACGTGACGCAGGGTGAAGCCGTTGTCGGCGAGGCCCATCAGGACGCATTCGGGGCTGAAGGTGTGGAAACCGTGATCGTAGTAGCCCTTGCACGGCGTGTGGAGCAGCAGGTGCCCCCCGACGCGGATCATCCGGAACAGGTTCTCGAGGCACTGTTTCGTGTCGAAGACGTGCTCCAGGCTGCCCAGGTCCACCACCGTGCCGAAACGACCGGCAAGGCGGTTTGGCAGCGGTCGGTTCATGTCGACACGCCAGTCGGCGCGTGCATCGAAGAGGTCCAGCGTCTCGACCGGGCCCGCGCCGTGTTCGACGAGTACTCCGGCCAGGTCGGCATGCCGATACCACGGATGGGATACCCCGTGCCCGTCCGAGTCGACGAGATCGATCACCCCGAACGTCAACGACGGTCCCTGCAGGAATCCGGGCAGCGCGAAGATCCGTTGGAGCTCGTCGAGGTGTCCAGGAAGAACGGCCATTGGTCAGATCCGGGTCCACCACACCGCACCGCTCTCGGAGACGTGCCGCGCTGGGAATCTCGTGTCCACGGCGGCCTCGACCGTCGGCCACCCATAGTCGTCTCCGGCAATCACACCACCAGGCGCGATCTTCGGCAGCCAGGCGTCGATGTCGGCCAGCACCGAGGCGGTGTCGTGAGCCGCGTCGATGAAGACGAAGTCCATGCTGCGGTCGTCGAACAAGGCTGCCGTGCGGACCGAGTCCCCGGAAACGAGCCGGACGCGGAGGCCCGGGAAGCGACGCAGGTGCTCGACGAAGCGGCGACGCGAGGGAAGGGGCCGGCCGTCCATCGTGCCATCGAGGTTGCCGGTGAACGACTCGACGGCATAGAAGTCGATGTCCCGGTACAGGAAGCGAAGGCCCAGGGCCAGGAGCGTGCCCCCTTCGAAGCTGCCCACCTCCACGAATCGCCGGACGTGCGGGTGCGCCTCCACGAGCCGCATCAGTTCGGCCAGGCTCCCGCCGGCGCTCAGGAAACGGGGGATGCCGTGCAGGGCGCGATCGAGCAGCGGCATCCCGCTGTCCCGCCAGGCGAAGCGGGCGGGGCTGTAGACCTGGACGACCTCTGGAAGGAAGTGTACGAGGTCGTCCACCAGATGCTGATGCTCGGGTGCCAGGTACGCGACGGGATCGCCGCTCCGATCCGAGCACGCGCCGAACCACAGCATCGCGAGGAACCAGATGAACGGATAGCGCTGCGCCGCGTGGCCGTCGAGCACCCGCTCGCGGTGCAAGGGATCCCAGAACTTCGGATGGCCCCCACAGTGGAAGGCGCGCTGTCGCTGACGGCCGGCCTTGAGGTTCACGAACGTCGAGTCCTCACGGACGATGGACGAGTCCCAGTAGGTCCAGTGCTGGCTCCAGACGCGATTGTCGATCAGGCGCACGCGGCCGAACGCGCCTTCCGCGTGCAGCACCGCGCTGAAGATCTCCTGGTCGTCTGCCCCGGGCCACGAGCCCCGGCCGTTGAACTCCGCGACCTCACAGCAGGCGACCCACCGTTCCACGAGACGCCGGTTGGCGTCCGTGCTCGCCACCGCGTAGAGGGCCACGCTCATGCTGGGCAGGTCGTGCGCGCTCAGCAGCCCATGCCTGGCGCGCGCTTCCAGCGGGACCCCGCCCCCGGCCAGCCCACCGTCCTGGGCACACACCTCGATGACGTCGTCGATGGACGAGCACAGCACGCAGTCGGCGTCGATGCCGACAATCACGTCGTACCGCGACAACAGCGCGCGGGCCGCGTAGACCTTGAGGCTGACCACGTCCACCACCGCCCCTGGCGGGATCAACTCCGACGCCGGCACGGTCCGCACGCAGGCGCGTTGGCCGAACAGTCGCCGTTGCGCTGGCAGGAGCGGGCGCTGCTGGTCCTCGACGACCCAGACGTCGACATCGCCGTGATAGAGGAGCACGCTGTTGACGGCGGCCAGCGCCCCCGGGAAGAAGCCCCTGTCCGTGATGGTGAAGAACGCGATGCGGCTCATGCAGGCACCGTGGTCCACCAGATGCCCCCGGTGGCCGTCACCTGCACGTCAGGCACGCGGGCGTCGACGGCCGCCCGGACCGACGCCATCGGGTAGTCGTCGCCCGCAAGGATGCCGCCCTTCGCGATCTTCGGAAGCCACGCCTCGATGTCGCGGGCCACCGACGCCGTGTCGTGCGCCGCGTCGATGAACACCATGTCGAGACTGCCGTCGTCGAACAGGCTGGCCGCGGTGACCGACTCGCCCGGCACGAGCCGGGCTCTCAGGTGCGGGAAGCGATTCAGGTGCTGCTGGTACCTGCGTCGAGACGGCAGGGGAAAGCCGTCCATCGTGCCGTCCTCGTTCCCGGTGAAGGACTCGACCGCATAGAAGTCGATGTCGCGGTACTGGAACCGCAGGGCCAGCGCGAGGAGGGCCCCGCCCTCGTAGCTGCCAACCTCCACGAACCGCCGGATATGCACGTGCGTCTGCACGATCCGGATCAACTCCGTCAGGCGGCCGATACCGAAGGTCAGGCACATCGGAATCCCGGCCACGGCCCGCTCCACGATGGCATCGCCGAGATCGCGCCAGCGATACCGCGCCGGGGGAAAGGCCTGGAAGACCTGTGGGAGCAGGTCGATGAGATCGGTCAGCAGGTGATGGCAGCGGGCCGGCAGGTACTGGAACGGGTCCACGGTCCAGTCCGTGCATGGGCCGCACCAGAGCATCGCCAGGAACCAGACGTACCCGGTCATCTGGGACTGGTGGGTGTCGGTCACGCGATCGTGGTGTTCCCAGGTCCACGGCTTCATCCGGCCAGCGCAGTGAAACGCACGCTGCTGGAGGCCACCGGCCGACAGGTTCACGAAGCGCCGATCCTGCTGGGTAACCACCGCGTCCCAGTAGGATCCGTCCTGCGCCCACACGCGGGAATCCAGCAGGTCGACACGTCCCTGCGCCGCTTCCTCCACGAGGAGCGCGCTCAGCACGCCGGCGTCCCGATAAAAGGGGTGGAGGCCGGTTCCCTCGTGGACAGCCGCACGACAGTCGGCCGCCCATCGCGCGATCAAGCGCTGGTTCTCCGGCGATCTGGCGACAGCGAAGAAGGACGTGAGGACCGGTGCCGGACTCCCGCCGGGCACCTGCACCCGGAGGGTGGCGGCAGGGTCCGTGCAAGGCTGCGCGGCGTCCGCCACGGGCGCCGCGATTCCCAGCGACGCGGCACAGGCCTCGACGACATCGCTCACGGGGCCACACACCACACAGTCCGAGTCGAAGCCCACCAGGACGTCGGTATGCTCGAGCAGCGCCGCAGCGGCCAGCGCCTTGAGGCTCCACGGGTCGTGGACGGGCTCGCCCGTGAGGGCATGGGCGTCGGCCACGTGCACGCGAGCGTGTCCGGAGAGCAGCCGGCGCTGCGCCCCGGTCAGCGGCCGTGACCCGTCCTCGACCACCCAGACCTCGACCGTGCGATCGTGCAGCAGCAGGCTATTCACCGACGCCAGCGTCCCCGGGAAGTAGTCGTGATCCGTGACGGTGAAAGCGGCGACGTGACGAGGCGCGGTGTCGGTCACGCGAGCGTCAGCATTCCCCAACTCCTCAGGCCCGTGCAAGTCCTCGCGACGGGAGGGCTGGCCGCTGCAGGGTGCCTGTGGCAGACTGCCACCGCGCGCATGCGAACCAGCCACGGTCTGTAATGTCTCGAGTGGCGATCGTCTACCTGCTGGCGGAGCCTGGACCGGAACGGCCCTTCGATGCCGCGCTCCGCCGGTTCACCGACTGGCTGCGCCTGGCGCCTCCCCTCCGGCACGTGGTGAGGCATCGCTGGCCGCCGGAGCGTCGTCTCGGCTACGGCGCCGGCCTTCGGGCCTCGGTCAACTCGCTTCGTCGCCGGCATGCGGCGCTGCCGCCGGTCCTCGTTCTGCGTCCGCGGCCGGCGCAGCCGACGCTGGCCGATGTCGACGGGGTCCTCGAGTTCGATCCCGATCCCTACAGCCGGCTCGAGTGTCACAACACGTACTTCGGTCGCGAGATCTTCTACAAGCTGGAAGTCTTCAACCTGAGCGCGTTCGATCGCGTCGTGTACCTGGACACCGACACCATCGTGCTCGACGACATCTCGGCGCTCTGGGACCTCCGGCGCTATACCGGGGCCGATCTGTACGCCGTGCGCGAGACGGCCGACATGGGCGTCCAGTCGATGGCGTTGCACCATCTTCAGGCCGGCGTGATGGTCATCAACAAACGGCTGCTGGGCCCGGACGTGCACCGGCGGCTCTTGCGTGTCGCCACATCGGTCTCCTCGTATGACGGCGGGGACCAGGGCGTGATCAACCGGTTCGTCCGTGATGCCGCGGACGTGACGGCGGCCGAGCTCGAGACCTGCTACAACGTCATGGTCCTGGCCAAGAAGTACGGCCGATGGGACATTCACGGGCAAGGCATCCGGATCCTGCACTTCGTGAACCGACTCAAGCCCTGGTCGCCGTTGCACAGGTACGACTGGCTCTTCGACGAGGAACTGAAGAGGCTGTGGGACGAGGCGTATCGGCCCCTAATCGGATCCGGGCAGGCCAGCTCGCGATCGGATCTCCGCTAGGGCCGCATGCGCCGTCGCCCGGTTGCGGTCCGCCTGGGCGAGCAGGCCGGCCCGTTGCCGCGCGGCCGTCGGTTCGCGGCGGGCCACGGCATCGGCCAGCGCGGATGCGATCTCCGCCACCTCGTGAGGGGCCACCCGCGCGACGTCGTCTCCGAGACAACGGACTCCCGCCGATGCCACTACGGGCACGCCCATGCTGATGTGGTCGACCGCCACGTAGCAGTAGCTTTCATAGACCGACGCGCACAGGCCGGCATCCATGCCGGCGACCAGCGCGAGGTAGCGCGCGCGGTCCAGCCGTCCGTGGTCGACGAACGGGATCCCCGTCGCGGCCAGCCACAGCCGGTACGCCTCGTGTCGCCGTGCCTGGCCATTCAGATGCAGCGTCCATCGAACCGGCCCCGGGTGGTGTCTCGCGCGGTCGAATGCGGCGGCCTGCGCGAGGATGTTCTTGCGCAGGTGAGCGGCCCCGAACAACGACACGTTCACGCCCAGGAGCGGGGCGGGAACGACGTCCCGGTACTCGCGCTCGTCCAGCACATCGGGCAGGAACACGACCCCGTCGCGGCGTAAGAGCGGCCGATAGGCCGGATCGCTCACGGCCAGCGCCGGAATGCGGCCCTGATCCAGCAGCGAGACGAGGCGGGCCAGCTTCGACTCCTCCTGCAGGAGCTCCGTTTCCATGACCATCGCGTGGAAGCGAGGCACGACCGCCCCAGGACGGACCTCGAGGATCTGCTCGTAGCGGTCGTCCCATGACGACAGGACCAGGAGATCGGACTGGAGCACGGCCGGAGGAAGCGTTCCCTCGCGAGGGATCACGGTCCAGAGGCCGCCCAGGACGCTCGCGGCATGCCGACACGCGGCGATGCAGCCGGCGAACTCCTCCATCGCCGCAAAGCAGATGACGCTCATGGGATCGCCGTAAAGCATGGCACGGCGGGCCCACGGCCCGCTGGGCATCGCTGGTCCCCAGGTCCTCGGCACGACTGCTGCTCGCGAACGCGCCGTTGCCCCGGACGGATCGATCCGGCGTCCGTCGGGTAGCATGGCGGCCGGATGCCAGTGGCGCCTCTCCCGATCACCGCCATCGTCCCCTGCTTCAACGCCGCGCCGTGGCTGCGACAGTGCCTCGAGTCGGTGCTCGGCCAGTCGCGACCCGTCGCCGAGGTCGTGGTCGTCGATGATGGCTCGACCGACGCGTCCGCGGCGATCGCGGCGGAGTATCCGGTGCGCGTCGTGCGTTTGGGAGCCAACCGCGGCGCGGCCGCGGCCAGGAACGTCGGGATCCAGGCCGCGTCGCATGACGTCCTGGCGTGGATCGACGCGGACGACCACTGGGACGAGACCCATTGCGCCGAAGTCGTGCCGCTGCTGCTCGGTCACCCCGCCGCGGCCGCGGCGTTCTCGCGCACGCGCTACCTGGACGAACCCCGCCGCGAGCCCTGGGGCGAGGCGGCCGCCTGCGAGGCGCCGGTGCGCTTCTTCCCGGAATCGTTCGCGCGCTGCGTGGTCCCGATGATGAGCGCGATCACCCGGCGCGAGGCCTGCCTGGCGATCGGCGGCTTCCGCGAGGAGCTTCGCGCCGCCGTGGACTTCGACTTCTGGCTGCGGCTCTCGTACCGGTATCCCTTCGTGTGGACGCCGCAGGTGACCGCCTCGTACCGCGGGCGACATGCACCAGGGCAGTTGACGGCCGACCGCCCGCGCGCGCGCATGTCGCACTGGCTGGGGCGCATGCACATGTGGCAGGAGCTCGAGCGGTTGGCCGACCCGGTCGCGGCCGAGGTGGAGGGGATCCTGGGCGACATCTGGGTGGCGGAGCTGGCGATGCTGTGGCGACGCCGGGCGTGGAACGAGATCCGGGCAATGCTCCGCGCGGTGCAGGACGCGCGACTGGAGACGGACTACACCGCCCGGCTGCGGCGCTTCCTCGGCGCCTCCGTACGCACGAGCTGACAGGGCCTGGCCGCCGTAGCGGCTTGCGGCTTGCGGCTTGAGGCTTGAGGCTTGCCTAGCCCGCCGTAGCCTTGGCGAAGGCGGGCGGCCTGTCAGGGTGCCCGGCCCTCCACGACGGCGGTGAGCAGCTGGTCCCACTGCGGGCCAATGTGCTCCCACGCATAGCGCGCCGCTGTACGAGGACCACGGTCGGCAAGGCTCTGCCGGTGGCCCGGATCGTCGGCCAGCCGGACGAGCGCCTGCACGGCGCCTCCGGGGTCGATGAAGCCGCGCAGCCCGGCGCCGTCGAGCAGCCGCAGGCGCGTGGGCACCAGCTCCGAGAACGGCGCGGCGTACTCCGGGGGAGCGGCGGTGTCGGTGATGACGTTGGCGACGCCGCACGCCGCCGTCTCGAGCACGGTCAGCTCCCACCCTCCACCCTCGTAGGGCAGGAAGTGGATGTCGCACGCACCCATGCGCCGGGCCAACTCGTGTTCCGGCTCGCCTTCGCCGATCCGCAGGGCGTCGTTGAACACCACCCGGTCGCTGATCCCGTACAGGCGCGCGAGACGCGGCAGATCCCACCCGCCCGACAGCGCACGCGCCGCCGCGTCCAGCAACTCCGTGTGGAGGTACAGACGGGCTCGGTCGCGCCTTGCGCCCGCCACGAGCTGGTCGCCACCGCACACGCCGCACCTCGCGGGGTGCGCCGCGAGCCCGTCGAGGGGATCGACGTCCGCCACGGTCACGCGCGCGCAGGCTCGGCAGCTGACGTACAGGCCGCGTGCGAACGCCGCGAACACCGACACGACCACGTCCGGGTGCTTGTGCCCGCTGTTGCGGCCGAAGTACCCGACGAGCAGGTCATCGCCTTCGAGCCCGTAGAGCTCCATGCGCGTGCGGCGACGCGCATCCGGCGGTGGCGGGCGGAACACGCCGGTGTCCACGCCATGCGGGATGGGCCCCGACACCGTCGGACCGGACGGGCCAAAGCCACGATCGAGCGCCCGACGAGCGTGGTCGGTGAAGGGGACGACCACGTCGAACCGTCGCAGGGTGTCCGCCGTAGCGGGAGGAACAGGCGCGACGTTCACGGGCGCGTACCCGACGAGTCTGACTCGCGACCGCACGCCGGCCTCGTCGATGCTCTCCAGCACGAAGCACTGGTCGAGCGGCGTGCCGATCGACAGCACCGGCACAGCGGCTGACGCGTCGTCGGCGTCCGCGAGCAGACCCCGGAGCATACCCGTCAGCCGCGAGGTCCCTTCGTCTTCGTGCTCTTCCGCGCCCTCGAACACCTCGTAGGGCTCGGCCGGGGCGCTCGCCGGTGGCGGGTACCGAGCGAGGAACCGCACGCGCCACCGGCCCGAGCCGTGCAGGTGCCGCGCGATGTGGCGGCCGACGATGGAGAAGCCGCGATGCAGCGCGGGGTGATCGCCGATGAGGATCACCGGGCGTTCTGCGCTCATCGCGTCACCAGGCGCTCGATCGCGTGCATCCAGCGGTCCATCACCTCAGCGGGCGTCCATACGGCCAGGCGCGCGCGTGCGGCATCACCTGCTTCCGCGCGAGCGTCGCGGTCGCCCGCCAGCGAGCGCAAGGCCTCCAGCGCGTGGGCGACATCCATGAGCGCGATGACATGGCTTCGCGAAGTATGGAGGTGCACGGCAGGCGGGACCAGCCGCGCCGCGTCCCCCAGCCGCTCGGCGAGCGCCCCGAACCGGGGAATGATGGTCGGTACACCCATCGCGCATCCGGCAAGCACCGATGGCTCGGCGTCCGCGAGCGGATGGGGCGCGAGGTGGATGTCGGCGCACCGCAGGCGATCGACCGCGCTCCGCTCCGCGTCGAACCCACGCAGGCCGGCGTCGCCCGCAAGGAAGGCGCGACCCTCAAGGCCCAGGGCCCGGCGCACGTTACCGATCGTCCACTCCGGCGACACCGGGTCGTGCGAGGCGCGGAGCAGCGGCACGCCCGCGACGGACAGGCGCGCCATCGGCTCCGGACGACCCCGCGCCCCCTCGCTCGACCCGCAGCGGTGACACGCGCGCACCGCAATCGGCTCGAGGGCGTCGTCCAGGTGGAAGGGCGTGACGCGACCGCACGACGCACAGTTCCAGTACAGCCCGTCCGCGAAGAGCCGGAACACCTGCAGGGCCAGCGCCGGCGCCGGTCGCTCGTGCGTTTCGCACGCGACGAGCAGGTGATGGTCGTCGAGCCCGAACAGCTCGCGACGCAGGCGGCGTCGGTCGATCGACGACGGGGTGCTGTCAGCAGCGTGAACAGCGACGAACGGGTCGATCCGTTCGATCGGCGCACGGCGGTCCACGCCGGCTTCGTCATGGCAACGCTCGACGGCCCGTTCCCCGAACGCGGACTCGGTCACGATGAGATCGGCCAGGCGAAGCGTCTGCGCGAATCCCGGCTCGAATGGCACCCCGGCCGCGCGTACGTGAAGGACGAGGCGGACGCGGGGACGAAGGCCGGCCACCACCAATGCGCCGACCACGCGAGACTGCTCGGCGTCGCTGCCGCGCAGCACGATGACGGGGGCCTGTGCGGGTAACGCGCGGACGAGTCGCCGCGCGGTGAGGATCACCGCAAGGGGATCGCCCGCAGGCCCGAGCTGGATGCGGGCGACGCTCCAGCCGCGCGCGCTCACTGTCTCGGCGAGGCGATCACCAAGGGAGGAGGGCGCTGGTTGGGCGGCACCGTCCACGACGAGGAGTACAGCCACGCCCGGATTCAAGCGGGCTCCTGAGTAGCGCAGCCGCCGAAGGCCGCTTTTCTGGTGTCGGGACCGGCCTACGTATCCACGTAGCGCCGGCGGATTCGGCCACCGGCCAGGCTACTGAGCTCCGAGGCCGACAGCTCGTCCAACTGGCCGATGTCGTCCATCGCCTCCCGAAGATCGGCCGTGCTGAACGAGAACCCCAGCTCCGAGGCCACCTGCATCAGCGCCGTCTCGTGCGCGGCGCGCGCCTTCTCGGACGCGGCCTGGTCGGTCGCGAGGTGGACGAGGAAGTCCTTGGCTTTCTGTGCGCTCATGACAATATCGACGCGGCTGAATTGGCGGGGGTCAGGAGTCCAGAACTCTCCGCCGTATGCGGCCGCCGGCGATGCCGTGGAGCTCGGCCCCGGACAGCTCGCCCGTGCCCATGTCGTCCATCGCCTCCCGGAGGTCCGTCGCACTGAACGAGAATCCCAACCCGGAGGCCACCTGCATCAGCGCTGCCTCGTGTGCGGCGCGCGCCTTCTCGGACGCGGCCTGGTCGGTTGCGATGTGGGCGAGGAAGTCTTTGGCTTTCTGGACGCTCATGGCTGTGCCCCTCGATATGACGTGAACTATAGTCTGCGCGGAGCTTAGGTGATGGCCTCGTGAGTGTCAAGGCAGCCGGGAGACAGCTCCGCACGCCATGAGGCCACTGCTGGTCGCCAACTACGACTTCGTCCTCGGGGGCGGTGAGGTGGGACTGCGCCTGCTGGTTGCCGGCCTGGTCGATCGCGGCCACACCCCCACGGTGGCGGTGCCGGGCAGCACGCCACTCGTCGGCGCTGGCCACGAGGTGTCCATCCCCGCGTCCACGGCAGGGGGCGCACTCGCGCTCGCCGATCTGGCCCGTGACTGCGACCTCGTCCACGTCTTCTCCATCCGCATGGCCCTCACGGCGATCCTGGCCCGCCCGGGCAAGCCGCTCGTCCTGCACGCGCTCATCACGGAGCCCGATCCGTTCGATCCGGTCGTCTCCCGGTTCGCCGACGCCGTGGTCGCGAACTCGCAGGCCACCGCGCGGCGGTTTCCGCCGGGTCAGACGAGGGTCATCTACAACGGTGTGCCCACCCCAAAGCCCGTAGCGGGCCCGCTGGCTGGCCTGGCGCCCGAACGCCGCACCATCGGGATCATCGGCAACCTGTGTCCCCGGAAAGGACAACTCGACGCGCTGCCCGCGCTCGAGGAAGTAATGGCCGCGCGAGACGACGTGGACGTGGCGTGTGCCGGTTACGTGGAAGGCCCCATCGCGATGGCGCTCCGGGACCGGGCCGCCACATCCGGCGGACGCCTGCGCCTGCTCGGCTTCGTCCCGGACATCGCGGATCACCTCGCCGAGTTCGCGCTGATTCTCGTCCCGTCGCGTTCGGAGGGCTTTGGACGGGTGGCCGTCGAGGCCCTGCGCGCCGGCGTCCCGGTGCTGGCGACGCGGGTCGAAGGGCTGATCGAAGCCCTGCAGGATCTGGACGACCCGTGGCTGCCCGACGCGCGCGACGGGTGGGCCAGCCGGATCCTCCGCGAGCTGGACGCTCCGGCCCACACGCCGGAGCAGCTCCGCGCCGCCGCCCGTCGCTTCGATCCGGTCCGCTACGTGGACGAGATCCTGGACTGCTACAACGGCGTGCTGGCTCGTCACGCGGCCAACGGCCGCCCCCGCGGCCGCCAGGATCCGTGAGGTCTCCGAAAGCTTCACATATGAGTCGCGTCTTCTCCGCCGGGGCGACCGCACGGTCCGGGGCACAGCCTCGATACGATTGAGTCGTCATGCCGCTCTGCGCGCACGAGTCCCGCCCGGCCGGCTCCGGGCAGCCTGTATACACCGCCGTCGTCGCCGTCCCCACGTTCAATGCCGCGGCGACCATCGCGGACACGCTGGCCAGCATCGTCGCGAGCATCGCCTGCTACCGTCAATCGGGCGGTACGGGCCGTGTCGCGATCTCGATCGTGGACGACGCCTCCACGGACCAGACCGCTGCGATCGTGGCCGACTTCGCCCGGCGATGCGACGACGATGTGTTCCTGACCGTCCAGCCGCTCAACGGCGGCCGCGCACGCGCGCGCAACCTGGCCGTCGCCGCCGTCGACGCCGACTGCTGCCTGTTCCTGGATCACGACGACGTCTACGAGCCCGGGCACATCCAGATCTGCCTCGAGACGCTCGCACGACGCCCGGCCGTGGACTTCGTGAAGACGGGCGTGCGGCTCTCCGATCCCGTTCACCCGGACTGGGCGCCTCGCATCGCCGCCAGCCTCACCCAGAACGTCTGCGTGCGCGCGCACGTGCACCGGTTGATCGGCGGATTCCAGGAGGACCCGGAGGTCGAGCGGTACGGATGCGACGACCAGCTCTACAACCGCACCCTGCGCGAGTGCTTCCGGGGCGTGGACATGCCGACGCCTACCGTGACGTTCGTCCGCCGGCCGGGCAACTCGTTCGATCGCCAGTACGAGCGGAAGTTCAACCGGCCTCAGGCCACGGCGGAGATCACGCTCTCGCCCGAGCAGTTGCGCCTGCAGCCGAGAATTCTCGAGTTGCACGACCAGCGACTGGCCGAGGTGCACGCGCGCCTGGCCAGGCTGGGCCGCGTCGTTCATCGAACCGGCTCGATCGCGCCCGTGGACGATCGCGCCGACCGCAGCCTCGATCGCATCGAGCCGAGGCCGTTCTCGAACGAAGGCGACCGCATCTACGCGATGCTGGTGACGGGCAAGAGCCCGGAGCGTGCAACACTCGCCCGCGCCTCGGTCGCCAGCTTCCTGCTCCAGGACTACAGCAATCGCGCGCTGGTGGTCGTCAACGATGGCCCCTTCGAACTGGACGTCTCTGCGGTCCCCGCCGATCGGGTCACCGTCGTGCGGCCGCGGGATCGCCACCCGCTTGGCACGCTGCGGAATCTCGGACTGGACGTCATTCCAGACAGCGCGCTCTGGACGTACTGGGACGATGACGACTGGCATCATCCGGCGGTGATGGGGGCGCAGCGCGCGATGCTGTCGCGGATGGGCGTGCCGGCGTGCCTGCTCGCCTGCCAGGTGAAGTACAGCCTCACCCGCGACACCGCGTTCGTGGACTATCATCCGGGCGGCTTCGCTGGCACGCTGATGGCCGTCAAGGACCCGTCCCTCCGGTTTCCGCCCGTCGCATCCGGCGAGGACACGGCGTACACGGCCGCGCTGAAGGCCCTCGTGCCCTCGACGGCGTGGCCGAATCCCCCGCACTATTTTCTGCGGCTGTTCCACGGCCACAACACGTGGGACGCCCGCCACTTCGGGCTCGACGAGCGGCCCGATGGCTGGGAACTGCCGCCCGGTTCCGCGCGCTACCTGCGTTCCGTGCTGCCCCTGCTCCGATGACCGCGTTGCCTGAGCTGCCGGCGATCTCCATCGTGACGCCCTCGCTCGGCCAGGGTGCGTTCCTCGAGCAGACGATCCGCTCGGTGCTGGACCAGGGCTACCCCGCGCTCGACTACCGCATCGTGGACGGAGGGAGCTCCGATGGCAGCGTCGCCATCATCGAACGCTACGCGCCGTCGCTGGCCGGGTGGGTGAGCGAGCCCGATCGCGGACAGAGCCATGCCATCAACAAGGGATTCCGGGAGCGGACCGGGACCATCTGCGCGTGGCTGAACGCGGACGACTACCTGTTGCCCGGCGCCCTGTTCGCCGTCGCGCAAGCCTGGCGCGATCGGCCCGATGCCGTCGCCTGGGTGGGCGCCTGCCAGCGGGTGCTGCCGGGCGGCGAGTTACTCAACGTGATCCATCCCAGGGGCCTCACGCGCGAGGCGCTGGCCGACTGGTCGGGTGCCGGACACTTCTATCAGCCGGCGTGCTTCGTGCACACGCGCGCCATCGACGCGGTCGGTCCGCTCGATGAAACTCTGCACTACGCCTTCGACCTGGACTGGTGGCTGCGCCTGGCGGCTGTCGGCGAGTTCGTGGCAATCGACGAGGTCCTGGCGGCGGCCACGATTCACCCCGACGCGAAGACCCAGGCCAGGCGCATGGAGATGCACGCCGAGATCATGGCCGTCCAGGTGCGGCACGGCTTCGTCTCGCACGCGGCGCGCAAGCTCGAAGGCCTGCTCGCGGCCGCGCGCTCGGGGCACCATGTGAACCGCCTGTGGCAGCCGCATCGCGCGGGTCGGTGACCCCGTGCGGCCATATCTGATCGTCTCGCCTGGCTACACCGAGAAGTCCTGGGGCGTGCGCACGCTCCACCAGTTGTGTCACCGGATGAACCTGCTGGGCGTGCCGGCCTACATGGTGCTGACCGGCAGCACCACCACCCGCAGCGACTGGCACACGCCGCCGGCCCGTACCGCGCACCTGCGCGACGGCATCGTCATCTATCCCGAGATCCTGCGGGAGAACTTCCTTGGCGCCCGACGCGTGGTGCGCTGGCTCCTCAATCGTCCGGGCTACATCAGCGGGTCCACCTTCCGCTTCGAAGACGACGAGTACGTCGTGGCGTGGAGCAGCATCATCGACGACACGCGGCCCATCCTCAACCTGCAGACGTGGGATGACGGGCTCTTCCATCCTCACGATCTGCCTCCGAAGGAGGGCGAGCTGTTCTACGTCGGCAAGGGCAGCCGCCTGGCCCGGCGGCCCGAGATCGAGTGGTCGCGCACGCAGGTGACGCGTGAGTGGCCCGCCACGCACCGGGATCTCGCCGATCTGTTGCGACGATCGCGCCTCGTCTACAGCTACGACACGCTGTCGGGACTGAACTACGAAGCTGCGCTGTGCGGCACCCTGTGCGTGATCGTCCCGAACGGGCCGTACACGCGTGAGGACATCGCGCGCGGTGAGCTCGGGTTGAACGGGATCGCGTGGGGCACCGCGCCAGACGAGATCGATCGCGCCTGGCGGACGCTGCCAGACGCGTGGCCTACGTATCTGGCCGCGGTGGCGCGTGAACCGGACGCGATACGCGCGTTCGTCGAGACCACACAGGCGCGCTGGTAGGATCTGCCGACACGCGTCCACGCCCATGCCACCGCGCATCCTGTTGATCGGCGCCGGACGTTTCGGCCGCGAACACCTGGCGGAGTGGCGCCGCCTGGAGGCAGAGGGCGAGGTCACGCTGACCGGTGTCGTCTCGACCCGCGCCGGTGCTGGGGCGTCTTCCGGCACGTACACGGCGGTTCCCGTGCACGCCGCGCTCTCCGACGCGCTCCTCCGCGAGGTGGACGCGGTGGACATCGTCACGCCGCCCCACACGCATGCCGCGCTGGTCCGTCGCTGCCTGCCGTTCGTGCACGTGCTGGTCGAGAAGCCGCTGGCCACCAGCATCGAAGAGGCGGCCGACCTCGTCGCCGACGCGCGTCGGCATGGCCGCGTGCTGGCGGTCGGGCACCTCTTCCGCTTCCATCCGGTCGTGCACGAGCTGGCCCGGATCGTGGCCGCGAGGCCCGATCGCCCGCGCGGGATCGAGGGCCGCTTCGTCAATCCCGCTGGCGAGCGCGCGGGGCGGGATGCCGCTCATCTCGAGTTCCTGCACCTCTTCGACATCGTGGATGCGCTCTTCGGCGTAGAGCCGGAGGTCGTCGTCGGCCGACCCGCGGGTGACGTGACGCACGTCAGCGTCCGCTATCCGGGCCCGATCACCGCGACGTTCGAGATGGGCTGGCGCGGGGAGACCTCGGCGCGGACGCTAGAGCTGACATACGCGAACGGTCGCGTGGTGGCCGACTTCGTCGATGGCACCGTGACCATCCTGGGGCGGCACAACCAGTTCGAGCGGCGCGTCTGCCCGCCCGCGCCGTCAGCGCTTCGCGACCAGTTGCGCGCGTTCGCGCAAGGGATCGCGGACCCGCCCGGGCGCTGCACCACCGGGGAGGTGGGCGCACGCATCGTCGGCGTCGCCGCGCGCGCCGCTCCGGTGGCCGCGCCCTCGAGGCCCCGGGTGGCTGTCATCGGCGGTGGCATCTTCGGCGCGTCCTGCGCGGTCGAGATGTCCCGCCTCGGCGAGGTGACGCTCTACGAACGCCGCGATGGCCTGATGACCGAGGTCTCCCGGCTGCACCAGTGGCGACATCACACGGGCTTCCACTACCCTCGCAGCTACGACACCGTCGTCGAGATCCTCGGCGCGCGGGCGGCATTCGAACAGGAGTACGGGGCGGCCATCGATCGCAGCTGCCCCGCCTACTACTGCACCTCCGCGAGCGGCATCGAGATCCCGGCGGAGCGCTTCCTCGCCGCGTGCCGGTACCACGGGCTGAGCTTCGAGGTCGTGGCGCCACCCGGGGATCTGGTGGACGCGTCGCGCGTGAGCGTGTGCGTGAAGACGGACGAAGGCGTGTACGAGCTGCCGCGCCTCCAGCAGGTGATCGCTCGGCGGCTGCGGGCGGCCTCGGTGCACTGCCAGTTCCACACGGAGGTCACGCGCGTCCGAATCGATGGCAACGGCCTGAAGCACGTGACGCGGACGGGCCCGGACGGCACGCGTGAGGAGGCATTCGACTACCTGGTGAACGCGACCTACGGGCACCGCAACCTCCTGGCCCACTGGCTGGGCCTGCCGATCGCGCCGCTCCGCTTCGACCTTTTCGAGATGCTCGCGCTGCACCTGCCCGTCCCGCGGGCCTCCATCACCGTGCTGGATGGCCCGTTCACCACGCTGGTGGGCACGGGCCCGGGCAGCCGGTTCCTGCTGGCCCACATCCATGCGTCAGTGGCGCGGAGCACGATTCCCGAGGACGGCCTCCAGCCTCGGTGGCCGGAGGCCGTGTCGAACCGCGCGAACATCCTCCGCCACGCCGCGCGCTACCTGCCTGTACTGACGCGTGCCACCAACCTCGAGTCGGTCTGGGTGACGCGGGCGGTGGACGCCTACGCGCGCGACTTCGACGCGCGACCCACGGTCGTCACCAGCCACGGGTTCGGCTGCTGGTCCGTGCTCGCGGGCAAGATTGTCACCTGCGTGTCCAACGCGCGCGAGATCGCGCGAGCGATCGTGGCCGAGCAGGGTGGACCAGGCGCACCTCACGAGGACGCACCGCGTGGCTGACGCCTCCTTGTTCCAGACGCTGCTCACGCGCGTGGACGATGCGGGTGGATACGGGGTGAGCCTGAGCGCACACCTGATGACGCTGTACGCGTTGGCGCGCCGTGCGAGCGGCCCAGTGGTGGAATGCGGCGTGGGCTCGGGCTTTTCCACGCTGGCGCTGCTGGCCGGAGCGGCCGAGGCCGGTGTATCGCTCACGAGCTACGACATCAACCCCCGCGCGCGCGATGCGGCGCTCCAGACGATCGGATGCGAACCGGACGACGCCCGCATCGGGCACTGGACGTTCCACGCGAAGGCCAGCCTGGACGGTGCGAGCGACTGGAGCCCGGGGGCGCTGGGTCTGTTCTTTCTCGACACCACGCACTTCTACACCGACACGCGCAACGAGCTTGCGGCCTGGGCGTCGCGCATCCGCCCGGACGGCGTCATCTGCGGGCACGACTACCTGCTGCACCTGGACCCGGTGTGGCGGACCACCGGTGTCAAGCGCGCGGTGGACGAGTTCGTCGCCGAGCACCCGCAGTACACCTGCATCGTCCATCGCCGCGATTACGGGTTGTTCGTGCTGAGTAGGCCTCACTTCGTTCGGTAGGCCTGCGGTAGGCGCTCGCACACCAGGCGGGCCTGCGGCCCGTAGGCCTCCGGTAGGCCTGCGGTAGGCGCTCGCTATCGCTCGCGTAGGAGGCATGCCCGCCGCCGCTCGCTGGCGCTCGCACAGCAGGCGGGCCTCCAGCCCGCAGGCGACCATCCATTACGCGGTCGTAGGCCTCACTACGTTCGGTAGGCGCTCGCCGCCGCTCACTGGCGCTCGCGTAGGGCGGGTCTTCCCTACGCGCCGCCAGGCGCGCCTACGGCGCAACGCGCCGCCTACTGCAAGCCTACGGCCGCAGGCCGCCTGACGGTTGGCGCTCGCGCGCCGCAGGCGGGCACCGCCAAACGCGCCGATAGCGCGCCGAAACCCTACAGGTGCGCTTCCCTACCGTGCGAAGCGCGGCCTACCGCAGGCTTACCGAACGTAGTGAGGCCTACGGCCCGCAGGGCCGCCTTCCGTAAGGCCTACTGCGCGAGAGCGCGGCCGACCAGGGCGGTCAACACCAGCACCGCCCCCGCGGCCGGGATGATCGCGCTGCGCAGGCGGTATCGGTGGATGAGTCCGTGCAGCGGTCCGGCAACCATGCGCACCTTCTCCTCCAGGGCCGCCGAGGTGGCGGCATCGATGTACCCGAGGCGCGTGGCGGCGTGCAGGCCGTACGCCAGCTCACTCAGTGACGAGCTCGAGATGTCGAAGAATCTGAGCGCGTCACGCCGGGAGCGGCGTGCAATTCCTTCAACGATGTTCGCCGGCACCGACCACGCCGCCCGCCGGACCTGGGAGCCGAGCTCGAAGCGCTCGTGCGCCGGAAAGCGTTGCAGCGTCAGTTGATGCACCTCGATGAACAGATCGTCTGCACGCCGCCAGACCACGAGGTTGTGATGCGGAAGGGACATGGGAGGGCCTCCTGATCTGGCAAGGAACAAGCCAGGAAGGCCCCCCGGGAGGCGGCCCTGCGGGCCGCAGGCTGCAGTAGGCGGCGCGTTGCGCCGTAGGCGCGCCTGACGGCGCGCAAGGAAGACCCGCCCAGCGCGAGCGACAGCGAGCGACAGCGGACATGCCTCCTACGCGAGCGATAGCGAGCGCCTACCGAGCAAAGCGAGGCCTACCGCAGGCCTACCGAGCGAAGCGAGGCCTACCGAACGTAGTGAGGCCTGCTGCAACGCCGATAAGATCGGAGAAGCCCCTCGGACATGGCGGACGATTCCGGACCCGAACTCACCCGGCTGCTGCAGGACTGGTCGAACGGCCAGCCGCAGGCGCTGCCGCGCCTGATGGAGCTGGTCTACCCGGAACTGCACAAGATCGCCGCCTATCACCTGAGCGGCGAGCGCCAGGGCCACACCCTGCAGCCGACGGCGCTGGTGAACGAGGCGTACCTGCGCCTGGCGCCCAAGGGGTCGCGTACCCACTGGGAGAATCGCCGCCACTTCTTCGCCGTGGCCGCGCGCGTCGTGCGCGCGGTGCTGGTGGACCACGCCCGGGCCCGTCTGGCCGGTAAACGCGGGTCCGGCGGCGTTAGCGTGGAGCTGTGGGACGCCGCGGCACAGGTACCGGCCCCGACGGTGGACCTGCTCGATCTGGATGCCGCGCTCTCGGCCCTGGAGGCAATCGATCCCCAGCAGAGCCGCGTCGTCGAGCTGCGCCACTTCGCGGGACTGTCGATCGAGGAGACGGCCGACCTGTTGCAGATCTCCCCCTCGTCGGTGAAGCGCGACTGGCTGGTGGCCAAGAGCTGGATTCGCCGGCACATGAGCGGCGTTCGCGCAGCCCCATGAGCACGGCCGACTGGGCCCGCGTCTCGGAGCTCTTCGAGCAGGCCATCGAGCGCCCCGCCGAGGCGCGCGCGGGCTGGCTGCGGGCCGCCTGCGCCGACCACTCGGTGGTCGAAGAGGTCCTGGGTCTGCTGCGCGCGTACGAGGCCGAGCCGGGCTTTTTGGAATCGCCCGTGGACGCGGCGGCGGCCGCCCGCGCGATCGAGCGGGGCGCGGCCGGCACCTCCACGGAACGCCACGTCGGCCCCTACCGCATCGTCCGCGAGATCGGCCGCGGCGGGATGGGCGTCGTCTACGAGGCCGAGGACACGCGGTTCGAGCGGCGCGTCGCCCTGAAGCTGCTGCCCGGAATCTGGTCGGCCACGGTCCTCGCGGAGCGCTTCCAGTTCGAGCGCCGCGTGCTGGCGTCGCTCAACCATCCGAACATCGCGCGGCTCCTGGACGGCGGCACCAGCGACGAGGGCGTGCCGTACTTCGTGATGGAGCTCGTGGACGGCAAGCGCATCGACGCCTGGTGCGAGGGGCAGGCGCTCGACACGCGGGCGCGCGTCCGGCTGCTCGTCCCGGTGTGCGAGGCCGTCGCGCACGCGCACCAGCACCTGGTGGTCCATCGCGACCTGAAGCCCGCCAACATCCTGATTACCGCGGATGGCCAGCCCAAGCTGCTCGACTTCGGCATCGCCACGCTGGTGTCGGAGGACACGGGCGCCAGCGCCGGCCTGACGCGCACCGGCCAGAGCAGCTTTACGCCCGAGTACGCGAGCCCCGAGCAGGTGCGCGGTGAGCCCGTGACCACGGCGACCGACGTGTACTCCCTCGGCGTGCTGGCCTACCGGCTCCTCTCTGGCCAGCCCCCCTACACCTTGCAGCCAGCGCCGGATCGGAGCGACGGGACTTCCGAATTCGCGGATACTTCAGCGGACCGTCGGAGCCCTGGCGCAGGCAGGTCAGCCACGTCGAAGGCGTTGTCCCCCATCGAGGCGGCGCGGATCATCTGCGAAAAAGATCCGCCGCCGCCGAGCCGCGTGGCGGACGCCGGCGTGTCGAAGGCGCTCCGTGGTGACCTCGACACGATCATCCTCAAGGCGCTCCGCAAGGACCCGCGGGAGCGCTACGCGTCGGTGTTCGGGCTCTCCAGCGATCTGGCCGCCTGGCTCGACGGCCGCGAGGTGTCGGCCACGCCGGCAACGCTCGCCTATCGCATCCGGAAGTTCTCCGCCCGGCACCGCTCCGCGCTCGCGGCCGCCGGAGCCATTCTGCTCACGCTGGTCGGCGGCGCCGCCACCACGGCGTGGCAGGCGCGGCTGGCACGCCAGGAGCGCGACAAGGCCGAGAACCGCTTCCGCGACGTGCGCGAGTTCTCGCGATCGCTGCTCTTCGAGGTCCACGACTCGCTGCGCACGCTGCCCGGGGCCACCGAGCCGCGGCGCCTGCTGCTGGCGCGGGCCGTGCAGTTCCTCGACAGGCTCGCCTCCGACGCGTCGAACGACGACCCGCTGAAGCTGGAACTGGCGGAAGGCTACCGGCGCCTCGGCCAGGTGCAGGGCAGCGCCCTCAGCGAGAACCTGGGCGACGTTGCCGGCGCCGCCGCGAGCTTCGAGAAGGCCGTCACCTTGGCCGAGGACGTGCTCACACGACGTCCAACATCGCTCGACGCCGCGAACGTCGCCACCGGTGCCTACGACGACCTCGCATCGACCCTGCTGGGTCGCGGACAGCTGGACGCTGCGGAACGCGCCTACGAGAGGCATCGCACGCTCGTCGAGCAGATGGAACGGCGATACCCCACGGACCCGGCCGGCCGCGCGTCGATCGCCGCCTCGTACGTCAACCTCGGTCTCTTCCGCGCGACGCGCCGCGATCTCGCGGGCGCCCGGGCCTTGTATGAGCAGGCCATTGCCATCTTCGATGGGCTGCCGACCGAACGCCGCTCCAGGGATGAAGTGATCCGGAGCCACGCGTTTGCGCTGAAGCGTCTCGGCGCGATTCTCCTCGCCGAAGCGCAGGTCGATGAAGGCGAACGTCGCTACCGCGAGGCGCTGGCCCTGGACGAGGCGATGGTGGCGCGTCACCCGGACGATGCGCGGTATCGGTACGACATGACGTTCTCGCTGTCGGATCTGGGGTTCGCGGCGAACAAGCGCGGCGACACCAAGGCCGCCATGGCCTTCTGGACGCGCGCGCTGGAGATTCGCCAGGCCGCGGTGGCGGCGGACCCGAAGGACGTTCGCGCCATGCAGGGCGTCGCGAACCTGCGGGCCAACCTCGGCAACACCGCACGGCAACTCGAGCGCTTCGACGATGCGGTGTCGCACTGGCGCGCCGCGCTGCGTGTGCGCGACGCGCTGCTGGCGCAACAAGGGCCGGTCCCGCAGGCCCTGATGAACCACGCCGAGGCCCGCACCGTTCTGGCCGGGTGCCTGATCGACCTCGCGGCGACCTCGGCGGGCACTCGGCGGCAAGCCCTGGTGTCCGAGGCCCGCGCGCTGCTCACCGCCGCCGCGGCCGAGGCCGAACCGCTGGCCGCCGACCACCCGACGGCCCGGGCCATCATCGGCCAGATTGCCATCGACCGCGCCCGCCTCGCCCGGTTCTGACCCACTGGACCGGGTTTTCTCGCGTTTAAGGTATCTCGGCCTCCGGCCGGGCGGCGCGTGCATGTCCCCATGCACGGCCGGTGTCCCGGGGCTGTCCCGGGCACGACGCGGGGGTGTCGTCATGGGTCATCGCAGGTCTATCTGTTCCGTTGGTGTCGTCGTGCCGGTTGCGCTGAGCCTGCTGCTCGCCGTCCAGGGGCAGGCAAGCGCCCAGCGGCTCGGCAGCTTCTCGTGGCAGTTGCAGCCGTACTGCAACCGGGTGACGGTCACCATTGCCCAGGACGGCGGGTTGTATACGCTGGACGGCTACGACGACCAGTGCGGCGAGCCGCACCGCGCGCCGCTCGTGGGCGTGGCCACGCCCAACCCCGACGGCAGCATCGGCTTCGGCCTGAACATCGTCTCGCCCACGGGCGAATCGATCCCCGTGCAGGCCCGCATCTCGATCGCGACACTCAGCGGCACGTGGGTGGATGCGAACGGCAACGGCGGCACCTTCGCCTTCGGCGCCAACTCCGGCGGCCCCGCTCGCCCAGGCCCGGCGCCTGCGGGCACCGGCGACATCACCGGCGTGGCGGCAGGTTCGGGGCTGGCCGGCGGCGGCACGTCCGGTGACGTCGCGCTCGCGGTGGACACGTCCCTCATCCAGAGCCGCGTAACGACGGCGTGCCCGGCGGGGCAGGCCGTGCGCAGCATCGCGCAGAATGGCACCGCCGTGTGCGAGCCGGTCGGCGGCGCCGGCGACATCACCAGCGTGACGGCCGGCGTGGGATTGACTGGCGGCGGACCATCCGGCGACGTTGCGCTGGCGGCGGTGTTCGAGGGCACCGGCACCGCGAACGCGGCCGCGCGAAGCGACCACTCGCACGGCCTCGCGGGTCAGAACACCCGCGTGGGCGACAACGCCCTCACCGCGGTGACGAGCGGGTCCGAGAACACGGCGATGGGCCGAGGGGCCCTGCAGAACACCTCGACGGGCTTCGGGAACACGGCCACCGGCACCTTTGCGATGCTCGCCAACACCGAGGGCACCAACAACACGGCCACGGGCAGCGTGGCGCTCATCGCGAACCAGTCGGGCAACTTCAACACCGCCACCGGCTTCGAGGCCCTGGCTGCGAACACCACGGGCACCAACAACGCCGCGTTCGGCGCCTCCGCGCTGGCAGCCAACGTCAGCGGAGGTCAGAACACCGCGGCGGGCACGCAGGCCCTGCTGGCGAGTACCGGCAGCTCCAACACCGCGCTCGGGGCCGGCGCCCTCGGCGAGGTCACGACCGGCAATTTCAACATCGGCATCGGCGCGTCTGCCGGGGCGTTCCTGACGACGGGCAGCCACAACATCTACATCAAGGCCAACGCGGCGGCGCCGGACGAGGCGTTCACGCTGCGTATCGGGTTCGGCACCGCGCGGGCATTCGTGGCCGGCATCCGCGGCGTGACCACCGATCTCAACGACGCGGTGCCGGTGGTCATCGACTCGCTCGGCCAGTTGGGCACGATCTCCTCCAGCCGCCGCACGAAGGACCACATCGAGGACCTGGGGCCGGCGAGCCGCGCCATCTTCGATCTGCGGCCCGTGCGCTTCACCTACACGCAGCCCTTCGCCGACGGATCCACGCCCGTGCAGTACGGCCTGATCGCGGAGGAAGTGGAGTCCGTGCTGCCCGCGCTGGTGGCCTACGGCGCCGACGGCACGCCAGAGACGGTGAAGTACCACCTGCTGCCGACGCTGCTGCTGGCCGAGGTGCAACGACTGGAACGCGAGCGCGAGGCCCTCACCCGGCAGGTGGCCGAGCAGGCCGCAGCCATCGCGGAACTGCGCCGGATGGTGGAGGGCTCCCGCCCACACTGACCCAGGCCTACCGACGCGTCGCCGCCTGCACCCACGCATGCACGGCCGCGGCGTAGGCCGGCAGATCGTCGAGCGCCCCCCGCAGCGCCGCGAAGAGCAGCCGCTGATCGAGCTCGTCGTAGTCGTGCACCAACCGGTTCCGCAGCCCGGCCGCGGGCGCCAGGCGAGCCGCGAACTCGACCTCCAGGATGCCGAGCGCGCCCAGTTGTCGGAAGGAGGCGAAGTAATCGGTTGGAGGTGGGTGGCCGGCCCCGGTGATCAGGTGATAGTTCACGTCGATCATACGGGTGACGATGCGTTCCAGCAGGCGCTCGACGACCGCCTGCTCGAGGCGGCTCGCGAGGTAGGCGTCGAGGCCGCGATCGTGAATCACCCGCAGCTGATCGAGATCCCCGGCGATGAGCGCCAGCTTGCGCGTCACGAGCTCCGGGTCGACGCTCATCCTCTCCTCGATGCGATCGCCCGCTCGACGTACTGGCGTTCCAGTTCGAAGTACGGCCGGTGGTCGTGGTACCGCTTGAAGGCGTAGCGGCGGAACGCCTCGAACCGCGGCTCGCTGCCGTACTCGAGTCGGGCGTGGTCGGTGACCTGTTTCAGCAGCAGCGGATCCGCCCGATTGAGCACGGACACGTCCACCGGCGCGCCGGGCTCGAGCGCCTGCAGGTCGGCGATGACCCGCAGCTCCTCCGCGAGCGTCGGCGGGAGTCGTTCGAACAGGACGCCGAAATCGACATCGCTCCCCGGGTGCGTTCGACCTGTCACCGTCGAGCCAAAGCGGATCACGAGCGCGATGCCGTGCCGGCGGGCCAACTCTCCGAGTGCCTGTTGGTCCACGGGGCGATTATACCGGCCGCACAAGGGCCGATAAGATGATGTAAGGCCCTCGAACGGACATGGTGGACGCCCCCGGACCGGAACTGACCCGCCTCCTGCACGATTGGTCCAACGGACAGACCCAGGCGCTGCCGCGCCTGATCGAGATGGTCTACCCGGAGCTGCACAGGATTGCCGCGCGATACCTGAGCCGCGAACGCCAGGGGCACACGCTCCAGCCGACGGCCCTGGTGAACGAGGCGTACGTGCGCCTCGCGCAGCAGGCGCCCGGGAAGGCGTGGACCGACCGCACGCACTTCTTCGCCGTGTCCGCGCGCATCGTCCGCGCCGTGCTCGTGGATCACGCCCGCGCGCGACAGGCCGACAAGCGCGGGGCCGGCGCGCAGGCGGTGGAGCTGACCGAGGAGGTCGCCGCCGAGGCCCCGGCGCCGGTGGTGGACCTGCTGGATCTGGACGCGGCGCTCACCGCGCTCGAGCGGCTCGACCCGCAGCAGAGCCGCATCGTCGAGCTGCGCCACTTCGCGGGGCTGTCCGTCGAGGAGACGGCGAGCGTGCTGGGGGTCTCCGAGTCCACGGTGAAGCGCGACTGGGTGGCCGCCAAGACGTGGATCCGCCGTCACATGAGCGGCGCCATCTCCGCGCCATGAGCACGAGCGACTGGTCGCGCATCACCGACATCTTCGACCAGGCCCGGCAGCGGCCGCAGGCCGAGCGCGAGGCCTTCCTTCGCACGGCGTGCGCGGACGAGGTCACGCGCGCGGAGGTAGAGGCGATGCTGCGGACCTACGACGAGGAGCCGGACTTCCTCGAGTTCCCCGCGGACGCCGCGGCCGCCGTCCAGGCCGTCGAGCAACAGGCCGGGCAGTCCGCTCAGGGGCGACGCCTTGGCCCTTATCGCATCGTCCGCGAGATCGGCCGCGGCGGCATGGGCGTCGTCTACGAGGCCGAACGAGACGACGAGGAGTTCGAGCGGCGTGTAGCGATCAAGGTGCTGCCGGCCGCATGGGCGGCCTCCGCGCTGGCGGAGCGCTTCCGCTTCGAGCGGCGGGTCCTCGCCGGCCTCGATCACCCGAACATCGCGCGCCTGCTCGACGCCGGCACGACCGACGATGGCGTTCCGTACTTCGTGATGGAGTACGTGGACGGCGAACCGATCGATGCGTGGGTCCGCGAACGGGGGCTGACGGTCCGCCAGCGCCTGGCGGTGCTGCAGCAGGTGTGCAGCGCCGTCGCGCACGCGCACGAGAACCTGGTGGTGCATCGCGATCTGAAGCCGGCCAACATCCTGATGACGGCGGACGGCGTGCCCAAGCTGCTGGACTTCGGCATTGCGACGCTCGTTTCGGTGGAGAGCGGCACGAGCGCGGGGCTGACACGCACGGGCCAGAGCAGCTTCACACCGGAGTATGCGAGCCCGGAGCAGGTGCGCGGCGAGCGCGTGACCACCACCACCGACGTCTACTCGCTCGGCGTGCTGGCATACCGGCTCCTCACCGGCACGCCGCCGTATGCGCTGCAGAAGGCCGACGCGCAGAGCGACGGAACGTCCGCCCTCGCGGATGCGTCGGCGGACCGCCGGCCCCCTGGTGCAGACTGGTCAGTCCCCTCGACCGCGTTGTCGCCGCTCGAGGCGGCGCGCGTCATCTGCGAGGTGGATCCACCGCCGCCGAGCAGTGTGGCGCCCGCGGCCGATGCCGGCGTGTTGCGCGGCGATCTGGACACCGTGGTGCTGAAGGCGCTCCGCAAGCAGCCGCGGGAGCGCTACGCCTCGGTCTTCGCCCTTTCGGCGGACCTGGCCGCGTGGATGGACGGGCGCGTGATCTCCGCGACGCCGGCCACGGTCGGCTATCGCGTGCGCAAGTTCGTGACGCGCAACCGCACAGGAGTGGTGGCGGCCGCCGCCGTGCTGATCGCGCTCGTCGGTGGCGGCGTCGCCACGGCCTGGCAGGCACGCATCGCACGACAAGAGCGCGACAAGGCGGAGAACCGCTTCAGGCAGGTGCGGCAGTTCTCGCGTTCGCTGCTGTTCGAGGTTCACGAAACGCTCCGCGGCCTGCCGGGCGCCACCGAGCCCAGGCGCCTGCTCCTCGATCGCGCGGTGCAGTTCCTGGACGGTCTCGCGGTGGATGCGGGCGATGACGACCAGTTGAAACTGGAGCTGGCGCAAGGCTATCGGCGGCTGGGCCAGGTCCAGGGCAGCAACGTCACCGAGAACATCGGCGACACGGCCGGCGCGGTCGCCAGCCTCGAGAGGGCCGTGCGCCTCGTCACCGAGGTCCTGGAGCACCGTCCGGATTCGCCCGAGGCCTTCGACGTCGCGACCGGATCGCTCGACGATCTGGCCGCTGCGCTTCGCGATCAGGGCAATCTCGAGGCGGCCGATCAAGCATTCAACCGGCACCAGGCCCTGGTGGAGCGGCTGGAGCGGTCGCCGGCCGGCGCCTCGCCGGGTGCACGGGCATCTATCGCGGCCAGCTACGTGAACATGGGTCGGTTCCGATCGAGCCGCGACGATCGTGACAACGCGCGGGCGTTCTACGACAAGGCGATCGGCATCTACGAGGCGCTGCCGCCCGAGCATCGCGATCGCGACTCGGTCGTGAGCGGCCACTCCGTGGCGCTGAAGCGTGCCGGCGCGCTGCTGCTGGTGGACGGCAGGCTGGACGAGGGCGAGCAGCGGTACCGGAAGGCCCTGGCGCTGGACGAGGTGCTGATCGCGCGACACCCGGACAACGCCACGTACCGCTACGACATGACGTTCGCCCTGTCGGACCTGGCGTTCTCGGCGAGGAAGCGCGGCGATCCGGCCACGGCGCGGACCATGTGGACGCGGGCCCTTGCGATACGCCAGGAGGCGCTCGACGCCGATCCGAAGAACGTGCGGGCCCTCCAGGGTGTCGCGAACCTGCAGGGGTACCTTGCCGGGTGCGCACGGGACCTGAAGCAGCTCGATGAGCAGCTCCGGCACCGGCGTGAGGCGCTCCGGATGATGGATGCCCTCATCGCGCGGGTTGGGTCGCAGGCGGAGGAGGTCTCGCGACGCACGTGGGCACAGGTCTACCTGGCGGCGGCGCTGCTGGACCTCGCCGAGTCGCGTCCCGCCGGCGAACGCTCCGCGCTGCTCGACGAAGCCGACACGGTCCTCCGGCAGGCCGAGCCCACCGTTCGCGATCTGGCCGGTCGCCCCGGCGCCGACCCCGGGCTGGCACCCCTGTTCGAAGAGCAGCGCGAACGGCTCCAGGGCCAGCGGTAGGCATGGGCAGGCCTCACTTCGTTCGGTAGGCCTTCGTTAGGCCTCACTGCGTTCGGTAGGCGCGGCTTTCGCCGCGTGGGCCTTTGGTAGGCGCTCGCTGTCGCTCGCGTGGGAGGCGGGTCACGCCGACGCTCGCTGGCGCTCGCGCCGGGCGCGCATTCCCCATGCGCCGGAAGGTGCGCCTGGCGGGGTGTAGGGAAGCCCCGTCCCGCGTGAGCGCCAGCGTCTCCGGGCATGCCTCCTACGCGAGCGACAGCGAGCGCCTACCGAACGCAGTGAGGCCTACCGCAGGCAGACCGAGCGTTAGCGAGGCCTACCGGAGGCCTACCGAACGCAGTGAGACCTACCGAAGGCCTACGCGCGGAGCGCGCCTCCCTTGACCCCCCACGCCCGCCTGTTCCGCTTACCGGTATGTGAGGCCCCCTTCCCTCGGGGCCGTTGGAGCCGGGTATGGCATCGCGACTGCGTGGTCTTGCGTTCTTCGTCCAGGTCCTCATCGGGGTGGTGCTGGCCGCACCTGCCGGCGCGCAGCCGACAGGCGCGCCGGGCCAGCGCATTCACAGCTTCCTGACGCCGGGGGGCGTCGAGCGGACCGGGCTCGTCGTCGGCCGCGACGGCTGGGTCTACGGAATGCGAGACGGGGACGGCGGCGGCGGCGGCACGATCTTCCGGATCCAGGCCTCGGGTGCGGACTTCCAGGTGATTCACGAGTTCACGGGGGGCAGCGACGGCGCCGGTCCATCGGGCACCCTCGTCGAAGGCACCACGGGCATCTTCTACGGGACGACCACCAGCGGCGGCGCCAACGGGGGCGGCACCCTGTTTCAGCTCGACACGACGGCGAGCCCGGCGCTGGTGTCCCCGCTCTATGCATTTGCACCTGGCGCCGCACCAAATGGCGCCCCGTACAACGGCGTGATGCTCGCCAGCGACGGATGGTTGTACGGCACGGCGGGCAGTCCGGGGGTGATCTACAAGGTCCGGACGGATGGCACGGGCTATCTGCCCATTCACGAGTTCATCGGCGGCAGCGACCCCTCCGATCCGGGGCAGGATCCCCAGGGCGTGGTGGAGGGCCGTGACGGCTTTCTCTATGGCACCACGTTCAGCGGGCCCGACACCTTGCGCGGACGGGTGTTCCGGATGCAGAGGGACGGCAGCCAGTTCGAGGTTTTGACCGTCGATGGCCTCGGCAACACCGACGCTCCCGGCCAGATCATCTCGCCGCCGGTCCTGATGGACGATCTTCCGGGCGAGTGGGTCTACGTGCTCACCGGGATCGGTCCGCCGGATCCGGCCGATCCGACGGCGCCCTTCGGCGCGCCGGACGGCACGGTCTTCCGCCTGCGCCGCTCTGGCGGGTACTCCGAGGTGGTCCACGAGTTCACGGCGTACACCTACGCGGTCGGAGCGCCGCCGACCGGCCGCCTCGTGCGCGGCGCGGGCGACGCCGTCTTCGGACTGACCGGGTACGAGGCCGCCAACTGCGACATCGGCCTCGGCTGCGGCGGCCTCGTCCGGGCCCGGGCGGGATCCGGCGCGTATCCCGTGCACGTGTTCCAGAGCGCCAACGGGGGCGGCGTCACGCCAAAGGGAAGCATCGCCAGGTCGCCCGACGGGCGTTTCTTCGTGCTCACCGCCAGCGGCGGCGAGCACGGCGAAGGCTCGATCTACGTCGTCGACAGCGCGGACGCCGCGCCGCTCGCGGTCACGGGCCCCACCGCTGCAGTGGCTGGCGCACAGGTGACTTACACGTTCTCTGTTGCGAATACGAACGGGTGGACGTTGTCCCTGTACCCCTTCGACGTGGTCGTCCGTCCATCGCCGGGACTGTCGCTCGTCTCGGAGTCGGCGGGCAGCGGATGGGCGTGCGTCCTCGATCCCTTCAACCCTCAGTACACGTGCAACTGGCCCGACATGGTCCCGCCGGGCAGCGAGACCACGGCACACGCGATGACCTTCGGCACGGGGGCCCCGCCCTATTCCATCGAGTGCGGGACCACGGCCGGGCCCTGCGTGTCGGTCACCGCGCTGATCCCCGCGTTCGGCGGAGAGGGCACGGTCACCACCCAGGTGACGATCACGCATCCCGACACGCTGGCGCCGAACCTGCCGCCCGTCGCGGCCGACGACAGCGCGTTCGCGTTCGACACCAGCGACGTGACGATCGAGGTGCTCGAGAACGACACGAACCCGGCCGGAGAGGAGAACGACGTCCTGACGCTGACCGGCATCGTGGATCCACCACGACAGGGCGACGTGCTCTTCGACGCCGACGGTACGGTGATCTACACGCCGCGTGCGCCGCTGACCGGACCGGACACGTTCCGGTATCGCGTCACCGATCCGTACGGCGCGTCGGCATTCGCGACGGTCACCGTCTCGCCGGGCACCATCACGCTCTCGAAGTCGCGGATCGATCTCGGCCTGATGGCGCCGGGGCGCATCGCGGGCGGCCGCACCCTCCTGACCGGCCCGGACGGTGTGACGGGCTACATCACCCTCGAGACCGTGCCCGCGAGTGAGATCCCGGCCGCCCTTGCCGGCACCGGCTACGATCCGGCGCTCGCCGTGTCCAACCCCGACGACTTCCGTGTGTGGGAGTGGGTGGCCAACTCTGTCGGGTACATCTGGTTCCGCGCGCCGGCCGTGCCCGGCACGGTCTCCGTCGTGAGGGCGCAGTTCCGTCCATTCAGCCCGCAGGGCACGCCGGTCGCGTCCCTCATCGTCGTCGGGGCCAGCGCCGATCCCGCTCCGCCGCTGGCCGTCGACGATGCCTATCCGGTTCCCAACACGCAGCCGAGCGTCCTGCCCGTGCTGGACAACGATGCCGGTCCCAACGGCTTTCCGCTCTACGTGTCGGCCTGGGGATGCCTCACCCCGCCGCTCTTCGGGTTGCCCTGCCCAACCGGAGGCGGTGGCGTCTCGTCGGACCTGTCTACGGTCACCTATCTTCCGGCGCCGGGTTTCAACGGGACTGCGGTGTTCGAGTACACCGCCTCGGAGACCGAGTGTGGGGGGCAGTCGACCTGTTTCTACGAGAGCAACATGTATGTCGCCCGCGCCACGTTGACCGTGGACGATGGGGCCGGCAACACACCGACCGGGTCCAACGTGTCCGTGTCGCTGCCGCCGACGCCGATCACGGTCACCTTCTCGGCGGTCACGACGGCCGGTGAGACGACGGCGACGCCCCTCGCGGCGGCGCCACCGCTGCCCTCCGGCTTCGAGATTGCCGGCACGGCCTACGACATCTCCACGACCGCGCAGTTCACGCCGCCCGTGACCGTTTGCTTCGACGGCACCTTCGGCGCCAGCGACGTCCTGCTGCACTTCGAGGGTGGCGTGTGGGTGGCGCTGCCGAACCAGCAGCGCCTGCCCGTCATCGATCCGCCCTTCACGCGCGTGTGCGCGGACACGATGACGTTGTCGCCGTTCGCGGTGGCGACACGCGTCAACCGCCCGCCCACTGCGGAGGCGGGGCCGGACCAGATCGTCGAGGCCACCAGCGCGGCGGGCGCGCTCGTGACCGTGACGGGCACGGCGTCCGATCCTGACGCGGACGCGCTCACGTACTCGTGGAGCGGCGCATGCGGCACCGCCGCCGGGACAACGGCCACGCTCACCTGCCCGCTCGGCGCGAGCGTCGTCACGCTGAGCGTGAGCGACGGATGGAACCCGGTGGTGACCGACACGCTCACCATCACGGTGCGCGATACCACGCCGCCGGCCGTGAGTTGCGGCACGGCGTCTCCCACGTGGTCTCCTGTCAACCAGTCCGTGAGCTGCACGGCGACCGACGCCGTGGGCATGGCTGCCGCCAACGCGAGCTTCACGCTGGAGACGACCGTTCCTGACGGCACGGAGACCAGCACCGCGGAGACCGGCACCCGCCAGGTGTGCGATGACGCGGGCAACTGCGCGACGGCTGGTCCCGTGGGGCCGTTCCGTATCGACCGCCGTGGACCGGCGATCGCGCTGACCACGCCGGCGAACGGCGCAAGCTACGCGATCGGCCAGGCGGTGACGGCGCGGTTCGCCTGCACGGACGGCGGATCCGGCGTGCAGTCGTGCGCGGGCACGCTGGCCGACGGCGCCACTGTCCCGACCGACACGCCCGGCACGTTCACCTTCACGGTGGACGCGCGGGACGAGGTCGGCAACCCGTCGCAGGTGCGTGTCACCTACACCGTGCGCACGCAGACGTTCACGTTCACCGGCTTCTTCTGGCCGGTGCAGAACCCGCCCGTCGTCAACAAGGTGAAGGCTGGCAGTGCGATCCCCGTTCGCTTCAGCCTCGGCGGGAACCACGGGCTGGACATCTTCGCGGAGGGGTTCCCGCAGGTGGTGCAGGTGGCGTGTGGCACGGGGCTGCCGGAGGGCGAGGTGCAGGAGACGGCGGCCGCACTGAAGAGCGGCCTGATCTACAACCCGTTCACCAAGCGGTACATCTACGTCTGGAAGACCGACAAGGGCATGGCCGGGTCGTGCTGGCAGCTCACGCTCCGGTTCACGGACGGGACGAGCGCGTCCGCGTTGTTCAAGATGAGGAGATAGGCCAGCAGTAGGCCGCCCTTCGGGCGGTAGGCCGCGCTTCGCTCGGTAGGCCTGCGGTAGGCGCTCGCTGTCGCTCGCGTAGGAGGCGGGCCCGCAGTCGCTCGCTTACGCTCGCGTCGGACATGTGCTCTTCCCTACGAAGCGCAGCCGCGCCTACCGCCCGAAGGGCGGCCTACTCCTGCGCGAGCGCAAGCGAGCGGCTGCGGGCATGCCTCCTACGCGAGCGAGAGCGAGCGCCTACCGAACGCAGTGAGGCCTACCGCAGGCCTACCGAGCGTTAGCGAGGCCTACCCCCTCACATCCACCTTCTCGCCGCGGATGAACTTGCCCCTCATCACCTTCGCGACGTGCGACGCCGCCGCCGCCGAGACCTCCACCGTGGATGCGGTGGGGCCCACGCGGATGGCGCCCAGCTCACTCGAACGGATGCCCGCCTCACCGGTGATGGCGCCGACCAGATCGGCCGGACGGACGCCGTGCTCGCGGCCGACGTTGAAGGTCAGCACGACGCCTTCGGCTCCGCGGCTCTCGCCGCGCGGACGTGAGGGCCGCGGGCCCGACGGCCGTTCGGGGCGTTCACCTCTCGGGGAGTATCGACGCGGCTGGGCGTCCGGCCGCCCGCCTGCCGATCGCGGGCGGCGCTCGTGTTCCTGGCGAGGGGTCACGGAAAACCCGTCACGCTGGACGGGGGCCTCGCCGGCGCTCGACGCGTCCACGTCACGTTCACGCTCCCGGTCGGGCCGCGTGCCGGAGGCGCCATCGCCATCGGCCTCTGCCATCGCGAGCGCGGCGGCGGCGACGTCGATCGGATCGAAGTCCTCGGCCAGCGTCCGCGCCATCGCGCGCATGTCGTCCAGGTCGCCGCGGGCGATCCGCGCGGTCACCGCGGCGCGCAGCACGTCCAGTCGCTTCGCCTTCAGCGCGGCCTGCGTCGGCAACGCGCCCATCGCGATCGGCTGCTTCGTCAGCCCTTCGATGTAGCGGAGGTGCCGCTGCTCCCGCGGGTCCACCAGCGTGATGGCGACGCCCTCCCGGCCGATGCGGCCCGTGCGGCCAATCCGGTGCACGTACACCTCGGGTGACGTGGGGAGGTCGTAGTTGATCACGTGGGACACGTGCTCGATGTCCAGCCCGCGCGCGGCCACGTCGGTGGCCACCAGCACGTCGGTCTTCCCCGTGCGGAACGACTGCATCACGCGATCGCGCTGCCGCTGGTCCAGGCCGCCGTGCAGCGACGTCGCGCCGTACCCGTGGGACTGCAGCGTCTCCGTGAGCTCGTCCACCTCGACGCGCGTCCGGCAGAAGACGATGGCCGAGGCGGGATCCTCGAACTCGAGGATGCGTCCGAGCGCGGGCCCCTTCTGCTGCCGCGAGACCACGTACGCCACCTGGCGGACGCGCGGGACCTTGCCGGCCTGGCGCTTCTCGGCCTTGATGGTGATGCGCTCGGGCTGCCGGAGATGGCGGCCCGCAATCGCCGCGATGCGCGGCGCCATCGTCGCGGCGAAGAGGGCCGTCTGCCGCGTCCCGGGGGTTGCCGTGAGGATGGCCTCGAGGTCCTCCGCGAAGCCCATGTCGAGCATCTCGTCGGCCTCGTCGAGCACCAGCACCTCGATGGCCGACAGGTTCAGCGTTTCCCGTCGCAGGTGATCCAGGGCGCGGCCCGGCGTCGCCACCACCACTTCCACGCCGCGCTGCAGCGCGCGCACCTGCTGCGGCATCGGCGCGCCGCCGTAGAGCGGCACCACGTGCAGGCCGGTGTTCTTCGAGTACTTGTGAATGGCCTCGGCGACCTGCATGGCCAGCTCCCTGGTCGGCACCAGGATCATGGCCCGCGGCGCCCGCGTCCTGCCCGCGCGCGACTCGAGCAGGCGATGGAGCAACGGCAGCGCGAAGGCGGCGGTCTTGCCCGTGCCGGTGCCCGCCTGCCCGATGATGTCACGGCCCTCCAGGAGCACGGGAATCGCCGCGCGTTGAATAGGCGTGGCTTCCTCGTAGCCCAGGGCGAGGACGGCCTTCACGATGGAGTCGGCCAGGCCGAGGGAGCTGAAACTGGCGGGCTCAGCGGGTGCGGGGTCGTTCACGCGTAATTGTAGCGCGGAGCAGGCGCGGCTACGCCGCGTAGGCCTGCGGTAGGCGCGGCTTCGCCGCGTAGGGAAAAGCACTTGTCCTGCGTGGGCGCGAGCGAGCGTCTGCGGGCACGCCTCCTACGCGAGCGCAAGCGAGCGCCTACCGAAGGCCTACCGAGCACCGCGAGGCCTACGCGCGGAGTGTGCGGGCAGCGCCTGCCTCCGCGCGAGCGAGAGCCAGCGTCTGCGTGCATGCCTCCTACGCGAGCGACAGCGAGCGCTTACCGAGCGCAGCGAGGCCTACGGCCCGAAGGGTCGCCTACGCGAGCGCAAGCGAGCGCCTATTTCCGGCAGTTCCCGGCCAGCGGGCGCCAGCCTTCCACGTCCAGGATGATCTGCTCGTAGGCGGGGTTGGCGCCGACGCTGCCGCTGTTCGACATCGGCCCGGGACTGACCCGGACGCCGCCAATCGACACCCCGGTGTCCATCTGGCCCTTCCGGATGAGCCCGGTGATCTCGATCATCTGACCCTCGGCGCCCTTGATCTCCTTGAGCATCTCCTTCTTGCCGGCGATCCGGAACCGGCGGCCCGGGGGCACCGAGGAGCGCGACTCGTGCTCGGGGCTCTCCATGACGACAAACGCCGTGCCCTTCGAGCAGCCCGGGACGGAGATGCGAATCGAGTCCTTGGGCACGGGCTTCTCCTGCTGCCCCGCCACCCCCGCCGCCAGACCCGCGACCAGCACGACCGTGCAGAGCGTCCTCATACCACCAGTCTAGCGCGTGTCCATTGCCGACGGCGGATGACAGTTAGACTCCAGGCTCCGGGCTCTGGGCTTCAGGTACAACGCTTGTCACGCTGCCCAACTGTCGACAGCAATCCAGTCTGACAAGTGTAGTACCCAGAGCCCAGAGCCCAGAGCCTAGAGCCAAAGCCTGGAGCCCAGCGCCTGAAGTCTGGCGCCTACCGCCATCCGACGTCGGCAATGGACATGCGCACCCGTTGCCTGCGTTACGCACAACACCGTAACGATTACCTATAATGACGTAATGGCGCAGGATAACCCGTTCGTCTATGGGGAGATCGTCTCGGCCGGCGCGTTCGCGGACCGCGAGCAGGAGCGCGCCCGGCTCGCCCAGGACCTGGCCGAGGGGCAGAAGGTGTTCCTCATCTCACCCCGCCGTTACGGCAAGTCGTCGCTCGTCCGCGACGTGCTGCGCGGCCTCGGACGGCAGCGCGTCCTCACCGTGGAGGTCACGGTGGCCGCGTCGAGCTCCTATGTCGGCTTCCTCGAGTCGTACGCGCGCGCGCTGCTGACCGCGGACACGCCCGTCGGCCGCATCCGCCGCTGGACGCAGGAGCTGCTCGAGGTGCTGCGCCCCGAGGTGCGCATCGACGGCCCCTCCATGACGCCCGGCGGGTCGTCCAGCGGGCGCGTGACGGTGGCCTTCCCCTCCGTGCGCTCCGCCAGGGACACCGCACGGCTGGCCGCGGAGGTGTTCGCGCTGCCCGGCCGGATCGCCGCCGCCCGCAAGCAGCGCCTCGCGATTGCGCTCGACGAGTTCCAGGCCGTGGCCGCCTTCGACGGCGGCAACGTCGAGCAGGCCCTGCGCGCCGCCGTGCAGGACCAGCGCACCGTCGGCTACGTCTTCGCCGGCTCCGAGCCGTCGCTGATGGAGCGAATGCTCGAGTCGAAGCGCCCGTTCTACAAGGCGGGGCCCGTGATGCGGCTCGAGAAGATCGATCCGGAGGTCTTCGCCGGCTTTCTCGAGGCGCGCTTCGCCGCGTCCGGGCTCCGGCCCGAGCCGGGCCTCGGCGCGGCCATCGTCGATCTGGCCGCCAACGTGCCATACGACGTGCAGCGCCTGGCGCACGAGACCTGGGACGATGTGCGGGTGGCGGGACGGAGGACGGCGGGGCTCGAGGATCTGCACAGGACGTTGACGCGCCTGCTCGGCGAGCACCAGACGGCGTTCGAGGAGCAGTGGCAACGACTGACGCTGTCGCAGCGCGCCGTGCTCCGCGCGCTGGTGCTGGAGGACGGACGCGAGCTGCTCTCCGCCGACGTGCGCACGCGCCATCGGCTGCCGGTCGCCTCCAGCGTGCAGTCCGCGCTGGCCGCGCTCGTGAAGCAGGACATCGTGATGAAGGAGGGCGCGCGCTACGTGACGAGCGACTCGCTCTACCGCGAGTGGGTGGCGCGGAAAACGTACTAGGCGCGCGCTGTCGCGCGACTAGGCGCGCGCTGTCGCGCGCGTAGGCGGGCCTGCGGCCCGTAGGCCTCGCTTCGCTCGGTAGGCGCTCGCTATCGCTCGCGTAGGAGGCATGCCGACAGTCGCTCGCTGGCGCTCGCGCGGGACAAGTGTCCTTCCCTACGCGCCGCCAGGCGCGCCTACTCGAGAGGCCTCACTGCGTTCGGTAGGCCTGACGGTAGGCCTCGCTTCGCTCGGTAGGCGCGCGCTATCGCTCGCGCAGGACAGGTTTTCCCTACGCGGCGAAGCCGCGCCTACCGAAGGCCTACCGCAGGCCTACCGGCCCCGTCCGCCGAAGCCTGTGCGACGGCGGACGGGCCGGCCTGCTGCAGTGCCACCTCCGTGTCGAAGCGCACACGAAGCACGGTACCGATCGGCACGTCCAGCTCCTTACCCTCCGTCGCGACGAGCACGCCGCCGCCGCCGATCAGGATGCCGGTGACCGCACCCTTCACGCCACCCAGGATGCCGCCGAGGATAGCCCCGACACCGGCGCCGGCGCCGATGCGCCCCGCCTCGCCCTTCACCCCTTCGCTCTCGAGCGCCTGCAGCACCGACACACGCACGTCGAGGGCGCGGCCGTCCACCGTGAGGCGCGTGAACTGCAGCGCGATGCTGCCCTTGCGGTCCGTGCGGGTGGCGGGACTGACCGCCGCCACGTGGCCCACGAGCAATGAGCCCGCCGGCACGATTAGATCGTTGTCGCGATAGAGGTTCACCATCGTCGTGGCCTCGACACGTTGCTCCACCTTCGCGGTGCCGGAGTTGAGCGGCGTCTGCACGCGGACGTCGAGCTCGGTGTTGATCGGAATCACCCGGCCGCGGGACGGGCTCGCCGCGCTCCGGACACGATCGTTCGTGCGCTGCACGAACCGGTCGATCCGCTCGGCCAGTTCCCGCGTGTCGCGGTCATCGAGGCGCTCGCCCTTGCGGCTCTTGACGCGCAGGTACGCAACCTCGTCCTGCAGGTCCCGGAGCTCACGATCGAGGTCGCCACGCTCGGTGGCGGTCAGGCTGCTCGCGCGAGACACCGCGGCCTGCGCGTCGGCGAGCCGCTGCTCCAGGCTCGACAGTGACACCGAGCTCGACTGTGCCAGTGTCACCACGCCGGTGAGTAAGATTGTCCCCAACAGTGTCCAGACGCGCTGCATGTTGCCCCCTTGGGTGCCCGGTTGGGCCTCGGAGCGGTGAATGAGCAAAGGCCGTACCGGGGAAGGCTTCAGGCTTCAGGTACAACTCTTGCCACGACTGATTGCAGAATAGTCTGGGGCAGCGCGACAAGCCGTACCTGGAGCCTGAAGCCTGGAGCCTGAAGCCTGAAGCGAGGAGCCCTTCTCATGACACGACGAACGCCACAGCAATGCGGTTGGGCTGCGATGCGGTCCGTACTGGTCGTCCTGCTGTGCACGACCATCGTCTCGGCGCAGACGAAGATCACGCCGCCCAGGAACAAGTACACGCCCGAGCAGGACGTGAAGCTCGGCCAGGAGGCGGCGGCCGAGGTGCGTCGCGAGTACCCGCTGATCGAGGACTCACGGATCGACGCATACCTCGATGAGCTGGGGCGCCGGCTGGTGGCGCAGGCGCCGGCCGAGCTGAACCATCCGGTGTTCCAGTATTCGTTCACGCCGGTGAACCTCAAGGACATCAATGCGTTCGCCCTGCCGGGCGGGCCGATGTTCGTCAATCGCGGGATGTTCGACGCGGCCAGCAGCGAGGGCGAGGTCGTCGGCGTGATGGCGCACGAGCTGGCGCACGTGCTGCTCCGGCACGGCACCGCCAACGCCACCAAGGCCGAGGGCTTCCAGCTCGGCGCGCTCGCCGGCGCGATTGCCGGAGCGGTGGTCGGCGGCGGATGGGGCCAGGTGATCTCGCAGGGGTCGCAGTTCGGCCTGGGGACGTGGCTGCTGAAATACAGCCGCGAGTACGAGAAGCAGGCGGACCTGCTCGGCTCGCAGATCATGGCGCGCGCCGGCTACGACCCGCGCGACCTGGGGCGCATGTTCGAGACGATCCAGAAGCAGGCCAACGGCACGCCGCCGCAGTGGCTGAGCAGCCACCCCAACCCGGGCAACCGCTCGGAGTACATCGCGCAGGAAGCGAGCAAGCTGCAGATCGCAGCGCGGCCCGACGACAGCGGGTTTGCCGAGGCGAAGAAGCGCTTCGCCGCGATGCCGCCCGCGAAGTCGATGGCGGAGCTGGCGAGGAAGGGCGGAGGCGGTGGCGGAGGCGGAGGTGGCGAAGCGACGCGGCCGGTGGGCACCATCGGGGAGCCCGTGCCCGAGCCTTCCGCGCAGTACCGGAAGGTGAGCGGGGGACGGCTCTTCGAGGTGACCATCCCCACGAACTGGACGCCGGTGACGTCGAACAGCTCGGTGAAGTACGTGCCGCAGAATGGCTACGGCGATCTGCGCGGGCAGACCGTGCTGACGCACGGCGTGGAGCTGGGCGTCACGCGCGCCTCGTCGCGCGACCTGCGCCAGGCCACCGAGACGCTGGTGGGTGCGTTCGTCCAGGGCAACCCCGGCATGCGCGTGGCCGGCAGCAGCACGTCGGTGCAGATCTCGAATCGCTCAGGGCTCGGAACGCCGCTCATCGGGCAGTCCGCGCTCGGAGGCAACGAGCGCGTGGGCGTCTACACGACGCTGCTCGCCGACGGGAACCTGTTCTACTACCTGACGGTGGTGCCGGAGCGCGAAGCCACGCGGTATGGCGCGACCTTCGACCGGATCGGACAGTCGATTCGACTGAAAGACCGCTGACTTCAGGCTTCAGGCTTCAGGCTTCAGGCGCCAGGCTTTAGGCTGCGGGCTACAAGGAGCCCTCCGACGGGCAAGGCAGGCTGCTGATGTCCCGGCCAAACAGATCTCTCCGTCAGCTGCTCCCCGCGAATCGTTGACAGAAGCGCGAAGCGGCATGCCCTGCGGTGTGGGCGCGCGGGCATCTCGACTTGCCCGGACGCCGCGTCACCAGATAGTCCCGTAGCCTGAGGCCTGAAGCCTGTAGCCTGTAGCCTGAAGCCTGAAGCCTGAAGCCTGAAGCCTGAAGAGCCGGCCGCTGACGGGGGCTGGGAGGCACCCCGCCAGCGACGGGGGAACCTCACTCGTCCGGGGCGTCGAGCGCGCGAGCGAGGCGCTCGAGGGTCTCTGGCGGCACGTCGATGAACTTCACGGCAAAGCCGAAGCCGGGCCGCCGGTAGAGCGTTTCGGCCTTCAGCTCGATCCAGCCCTCCTGCGGCAGCTGGATCTTCAGCATCATGACGACGCCGCGCTCCTGCTCGTGCATGGCGTGCACGAAGCAGCCACCCAGGCTGATATCGAAGATGCGGACAGGGGTTTCGAGGAACCCGATCCGCCAGGCGTCGAAGGGCCCGGGCACCCGGTCGGATGCCCGGCGGTCCTCCGTGGCCGTCCCCACGTCAATCCGTGCGTCGAACCCACGCTGTTCGTTCATCATCGGCAGATTCCGGGGGGAACCAGCTGAAGACGATGATACCGAACAGTCTTTTTGTTGTCAATAGTGTCTTATAAAGTCTCTTACAGGCTTCAGGCTCCAGGCTTCAGGCTCCAGACTTCAGGCTTCAGGCTTCAGGCTTCAGGCTCCAGGAAGAGCTCCTGTCCCACTGTCACGCTGTCACGCTGTCACGCTGTCACGCTGTCACGCTGTCACGCTGTCCGACTGTCACGCTGTCGAGGGGCAACTGGCAGCGGGACAAGAGCAGTGCCTGTAGCCTGAAGCCTGGAGCCTGAAGCCTGCCTGAAGCCTGAAGCCTGAAGCCTGAAGCCTGGAGCCTACTTCCTCGTGGCCGTGAACGCTCCCCCGCTGCTCGCGGTGCCCTTGATCGTGTTCCCCGCGACCGTGCCCGTGAACTTCACGCCGCCGGCGCTGAACGCAATCTGGTCGCCGCGCATCCGGGCGTCGGAAATCGTGACGCCGCCCAGCGTGCCGGACAGCATCTGGAACTGCTGCGTCAGGGTCAGCTCCCCCTGCGCCATCTGCCACGTCCCCGCCACCTTCGCCGGCACAATCCACAGCAGCGCCGTGCACCAGCTCGTGCAGTCCTCGGTCACGTTGGCCGTCTCGTCCGCGGTCCAGTCCTCCATCGTGAACGAGTTCGACACGATGCGCGTGCCGGGCTTGAGGTCCAGGATCTTCGGGCGCAGCTTCATGTTGATGGACGGCAGCAGGAACATCGTGATCACCTGCGCCTTGGACAGGTCGGTCTCGAAGAGGTCCGCCTTCTCGAACGTCGCGCGGTCGGTCACCTTGGCCTCGGCGGCGTTCTTCCGCGACAGCTCCACCATGTCGGGGTTGTACTCGATGCCCATGGCCCGGGCGCCGCGCTTCGCGGCGGTGATCACCGTGCGGCCGTCGCCCGAGCCGAGGTCCATCAGGAAGTCCTGCGGCGTCAGCTTCGCCAGGTCGAGCATCTTGTCCACCAGGGCCTGCGGCGTCGGTACCCAGACCACGTCCTTGCCGGCCTGGCCCACCGTGGGCTCGAACGGCTTGGCGGGCGCCTGCGTCTGCGCGGAGGCGACCGCGGCCACCAGCAGGCACGCGCCCAGGAACAACGTACGAAGCGCCGGAATCTGACTCATCGGAGACTCTCCAGGGTTCAATGCGGCGGGGCCGCAATCAGGTAAAGCGAAGCGTCGCTGCGCATGATAATCGACTCGCCCGCAATGGCGATCGACGCCAGCAGGGCCCCGTCGATGGTGTTCCGCGCCACGGGCTGATACGTCGGTCCCGGCCGGACGACGGTCGTCACGCCCTGCTCGGAGGAGAAGTAGAGGTGACCGCCGGCCTGCACCGGTGACGCCGAGAACGTACCGCCCAGGCGCTGCTGCCACAGGATACTCCCGCTCCGCGCGTCGATACAGGAGAGAATCCCGCCGTCGTTCACCACGTAAATCTCATCGCCCACGACGATCGGGGATGGCGTGAGCGGCGCGCCGCGCTGCAGCCGCCAGGCGACGTGGGTCTTCGTCACGTCACCCGTCCCGTCCGGGCGCACCGCGATCAGCGCCGGCTGCTGGAAGCCGGTGGCGATGAACACCAGGCCGTGCGCGTATACCGGACGGGGCACGTTGGAGAACCCGTCCGCGTAACTCACTCGCCAGATCTCCTTGCCCGTCGCGGGCTCGTACGCCGCGGCACGATACGCGCCCACGCTCACCAGTTGCTCCTGCTCGCCCACACGAATCACGAGCGGCGTGGAGTACGCCTGATCCCACGGCGCGCGGCGCTCCCGCTTCCATCGCACCCGGCCCGTGGCCGCATCGAGCGCCATCACGAACGCCGTGTCACTTCCGTCCGCGCTGAAGATGAGCGCGCCGTCGTGGAGCACGGGCGACCCGCCCGCGCCGTGCTGCGACTCGTAGTCGAACTGCCGCGTCCACAGCACCTGACCGTTCGTGCTGACCGCAGCCGTGCCCTCGGCGCCGAAGTGCACGTACACGCGGTCGCCCTCCACCACGGGCGTGGGCGAGGCCCAGCTGTTCTTCGGGTTGATGTCGCCGGGGCGTCGCACGCGGAACACCTCCGCGTTCACCACCTCGCGCCCGGTCTCCTCGTCGAAACCCAGGACGCGCAGCGACACCTCATCGTCGCCCGTCGCGGTGGTGAGCCAGATGCGGCCGTCGGCCACGACGGGCGAGGACCATCCAAGCCCGGGCACCGGCACTTTCCAGCGCACGTTGAGCGCCTCGCTCCACGTCGTCGGCACGCGCGCGTCGCCGGCATGCCCCTGCCCCGTCGGCCCGCGGAACTGCGGCCACGACGCCGTCGTGCCCCCTGCGCTCACGCCCGTACAGAGCGGGGCGAGCATCAGCGCCCAGGCAAACCGGCGGCACATCCTGGTTCCTACTTCCTACTTCCTACTTCCTACCTCCTACCTCCTACCTCCTGCCTCCTGCCTCCTGCCTCCTATCTCTTTCGCGAGCGCCGCCCATCCAGCGAGCTCACCAGGAGCGGGAGCCGTCTTGCCGAAGACCTCGACAATCGTGGAGGCCACCGTGCCGATGTTGACGAACGTGTGCCGCGCGCCGCCCTTCAGGTACAGCGCCTCGCCGGGGCTCACCTCCACCGGCGGCTCGCCCTCGATCGTCAGCCGCAGCGAGCCCGTGATCAGCACGAACACGTGATACGTCGCGTCGTTGTGCGAGTGCATGCGGCGCGTCGCGCCAGGCTCGGCATAGTCGCGCAGGATCCGGAACTCGGGGCGGTCGAGCACGACCATCGAGGAGATGCCCGGATCGCCCTGCACGGGCCTGGCCTTTTCGGGCCCCGCCACGGCCTGCGCGTGGACGGAGGCTGCGGCCAGGGAGAGGGACAGGAACACGACTGCGTATGCGGTCTTTCGGAACACCTGCGTCATCTGGCTCCTCGGTTCACTCGAGTGAAGCATCCATCGGCCCGCTGATCCGACCGGTACCGGCACGACCGGGGGTTGTTCGAGCAGTTCGCACGCGGCGGCACCGTCATTCTATTGGAGAGTGGGACGCCCAGGACGCCGGCCGGAGACGGTGGTCAGCCTGAGGTCCGCGGCTCTCGATACGCTCACCGAGCTCCGCGGCCGCTGGCCACGACAGGATGAGATCGCGAAGTTCGGTCCGCGCACGCTCATTGAGCGCGGAGCTGGTGGCTGTGCGACCGACAGGGGATAAGATCTCGGCCTGGAGTGCACATGTCGCGACCGTTTCGACTACTCCTCGTGGCCCTCGTCGTTGCGGCGCCGCTGCCCGCGGCCGCGCAGGACAAGCCCGTGCCCACCTCCGTGTGGGTGCCCAAGCCTGTGGCCCTGCCCGGGTACACGGCGCCGCAGCGGCCCTGGGTGAAGCTGGCGGACCTGAAGGCGGCGCACCGTGGCGAGTCCAGCTGGCGCGAGCTGCTGGTGGACGATGGGCGGTTGATGGCGGAGTATGTGGCGGCGGCGCCGGGGACCGTGGTGTCGCGGCGGTTCCATCCCGACACGCGCGAGTGGTTCGCGGTGGTGGAGGGCCAGGTGCGCGTGGAGATCGAGGGGCAGGCGCCGTTCGTCGCCACGCGCGGGTCGCTGGTGAACATCCCGCGCCTGACGTTCTACGCGCTCGAGACCGTGGGGACGACGCCGAGCCTCCGCTTCGTCGTGAACGTGGCCAGGGCGAAGACCGCGTATGCCGCTGACGCGGAGCCACCGTCGCCGCCGCCGGGGATGCAGTGGATGGCCACGACCATCAACCGGACGCCCGGGCGGTACGACGAGTTCAACAAGCCGCACCTGAACATCCACGAGGAGGCCGCGAAGAACGAGAAGTATGCGGGCGGACGCTTCGTCCGCGACGACAAGTCGGAGATGCTCGTGCTCTACGGGCACGAGAAGAACCTGCCGCCGCTGGACCCGACGGACAAGGGACACTTCCACGCGGAGAGCGCGGAGTTCTGGCTCGTGTTCACGGGGAAGATTCGTTACGCGCTGGAGGGCCAGGAGCCGTTCGTCGCGAGCGAGGGGGACGTCGTGTATGTGCCCGCGGGCACGTGGCACGCGACGCGCTACACCGGATCTGATCCGTCGTGCCGCTTGTCGATTACGGAGTATGTGGGGAACACGCTGGTGCTGCCGCGGCGGGGACAGTGACAGGCTTCAGGCTACAGGCTTCAGGCTTCGGGCTTCAGGCTACAGGCTTCAGGCTACAGGCTACAGGCACGCAGGCAGCACGCCCAAGCATCCGCTGCCGCGCGAGCGCGCGGCCGGCTCGACGTTTCCCGAACGGCGCATACACCGGATAGAAGCGAAGCCTGAAGCCTGGAGCCTGAAGCCTGTTCCGCCTACCGTCGCACGATGATTTCGTTGGAGGCGGGGCTGGACCCGCGGGCGTTGACCGCGCGGACGCGGACGTAATACGTGCCCGGCGGCACCGTGGCCGAGAACGTCGTCGCGGCGCCGAGATTCACCACCGCCAAGTCGGCCAGGCCGGGCGCGCTGCCGGCTTCGAGCACGTACCCTGTGGGCGCGGTGCCTCCGGACGGCGCGGTCCAGCGGAGGTTCACCGTGGACCCGGAGCCGGACTGGCTGAGGCTGGTGGGACGATTCGGCGCGCCGCGGCCCTGCAGCACGATCTCGTTCGAGGGGGCCGAGGTGCCCACCGCGTTGGCGGCCCGCACGCGGACGTAGTAGGTGCCGGGCGGCACGTCCACGGCGTATGACGTGGCGGCTCCCACCGAGAACGTCGCGATGTTGCTGGCGCCGGCGGCGGTGCCCGCCTCCAGGATGTAGGCGGTCGCGCCGACGGACGTGCCCCAAGTGAGCGTCGCCACTGTGCCCTGCCACGACACGGCCAATCCCGCGGGGGTCCGCGGCCCCTCCAGGCCGCCGACGACGAAGGAGATCTCACCAGAGATCGGACCGGCGCCAAACCGATTCGAGCCCTGCACGCGGGCGTAGTATCGCCCGGGACCAAGATCCCCGCTCGCCGTGAGGGTGTTGCCGACCGCGAGGCCGTTCGCGATGTTCGCGACGCCGGGGGCGGTGCCGACGTAGAGGAAATACTGCGACGCTGCCGCGCCCCCGCTGGGTGCACCCCACGTCAAGGTCAGTCGCGACCCCGTCACGGATGCGGATAGCCCGGGCGGCGCGCTGGGCGCGCTCAGGTCGATGGTTGCCTGATTGGACTCCGGGCCAAGCTCACCAGCAGCGTTGTAGGCCCGGACCACGAAGTAGTACGAGCCCGAGTCGAGCGTCAGCGGCACGCTGGTCGCCGTGCCGACGTCCTGACTCCAGGGATACTGGCCAGGCTGCGTGCCGATGTAGACCCGGTAGCCAGCGGTGTAGGGGTCCGTGTTTGCATCCCACGTGGCGGTCACCGTCACCTGCGCCGAAGCGGGTGCGACCATCAGCAACAGGCCGGCAAGGAGCAGGCCGGGCATGCGCGCGCCACCCCACACGAACTTCCGCCTGGCTGGCGCCGTCGTCGGGGATACCTGGTCCTTTCTCATGCTGTTGCCGGGGCTGGCAGGCAGGCACGTAGCGAATCCAGGGCCAAGATACTTAGCAGGCTTTAATGTCTTACAAAGGCCTGTAATGTCGCTTATCTGCGCACTCTGAAGGAGCTCCGCGGCCTTGGGCCAGGCGGGCCAGTGTGCACAACTTACACTCGCTCTCTACAAAAGTGTAAGGCGGGGTCGGTAGGTTCTACCGGACCCCGCCTTCAGGGTTTGCCGAAGCTGGCGGCCTAGCGCCGCACGATGACTTCGTTCGACGGCAGGCTCACGCCTCGGGCGTTGATGGCTCGGACGCGCACGTAATACACCCCCGGCGGGGCGGTGGTCTGGAAGCTGGTCACGTTCCCCACATTGAGCGTTGCCAGGTCGGAGCGGCCCGGCGCGCTGCCGGCCTCGATGACGTAGCTGGTCGCGGCGTAGCCGCCAGCGGAAGCGGTCCACCGCAGGTCCACGATGCCGTTCGGGCTCACCGACATCAGCCTGGTCGGTGCCTGCGGTGCTCCTGGCGCGCGGACCTCGATCTCTTCGGACGGATCCGACTCGCCCAGCGCGTTCTGCGCGATCACGCGGACGTAGTAGTTACCGGACGGGACGTCGACGCTGAAGCGCGTCGTATTGCCGACGCTCACTTGCGCGACGTTGCTGGCACCGGGCGCCGTGCCCGCCTGGATGACGTAGTTCGTCGGCACATCCTCCGCGGAGTCGGCCGATGGCGCGACCCACGTCATCGTGGCTGTCGTGCCCGACCACGTCACGGTGAACCCGCTGGGCGAGCGCAGCTTCCTGCCGATGCTGAAGCGGGCCTCGTTGGAGTTGAGGGACGTGCCGGCGCTGTTCGCGGCCCGGACGCGGGCGTAGTAGGTGCCACGCGGCAGGTCGCCGGAGACTCTCAGCACGTTCCCCACGTTGTAGGCACTGACGACGTCGGAGTAGCCAGACCTGGTCCCGACGTAGAGCAGGTAGTGGGTGGGCGCTCCGCCCGTGGTCGGCGCCTGCCAGGTGAGTGTCACGCGCGATCCGGAGACCGATGCGGCCATGTTCCGAGGGTCGCCGGGCGCCGTGGACGCCGGCAGCCTGACTGTCGTAGACGCGGTGGTCGTCCGGCCGTCTGCAGCGGTTGCGGTCAGCGTGAACGTCGTGTCGGCGGTCACGGTCACGGCCGACGAGCCGGAAAGCGCGACTGCAGTGTTGTTGATGGTGGCCGAGGCCGCATTCGTGGTCTGCCACGTCACGGCCGCGGTGTATCCCCCGGCAGCGCCATTCGTGGTGTCGGCCGCCTGGAGGGTCGCCGAAATCTGCGCGGTCGGCGCCGGGGTGGCCGTGGGCGTGACGGTGGCGCTCGCCGTGGCCGTGCGGCCGTCAGCCGCCCGCGCGGTCAGCGTGAAGGTCGTCTGCGCCGTCACGGTCGTCGTCGTCGATCCGGAGAGGCCGACGGCGTTTCCGTTGATGGAGGCGGAGGTCGCGTTGGCGGTCTGCCAGGTGACTGTCGCGACGTTGTTCGCGCCGAGCGTGGCGGTAATCTGCGCGGTTGGCGCCGGGGCGACGGTCGGCGTCACCGTGGCGCTCGCCGTGGCCGTGCGGCCGTCGGCCGCCCGCGCGGTCAGCGTGAAGGTCGTCTGCGCCGTCACGGTCGTCGTCGTCGATCCGGAGAGGCCGACAGCGTTTCCGTTGATGGAGGCGGAGGTCGCGTTGGCGGTCTGCCAGGTGACTGTCGCGACGTTGTTCGCGCCGAGCGTGGCGGTAATCTGCGCGGTTGGCGCCGGGGCGACCGTCGGCGTCACTGTGGCGCTCGCCGTGGCCGTGCGGCCGTCGGCCGCCCGCGCGGTCAGCGTGAAGGTCGTCTGCGCCGTCACGGTCACCGATGATGTGCCCGACAACGCGACGTTCTGGCCGTTGATGGTCGCCGACGTGGCGTTCGCGGTCTGCCACGTCAGCGTCGCGACGTTGTTCGCGCCGAGCGTGGCGGTAATCTGTGCGGTTGGCGCCGGGGCGACGGTCGGCGTCACGGTGGCGCTCGCCGTGGCCGTCCGGCCGTCAGCGGCGCGCGCGATGATCGTGAAGGTCGTCTGCGCGGTCACGGTGACGGTGGTGGTTCCGTTCAACGCGACTGTCGCTCCGTTGAGGGTCGCGGAGGTGGCGTTCGCCGATTGCCAGGTGACCGTCGCCACGTTGTTCGCGCCCAGCGTCGCCGTGATCTGCGCCGTCGGCGCCGGTGCCCTGAGATCGACGGTCGCTTCCGTCGAGGACGGCCCGAGCTCATTCGACGCGTTGTAGGCGCGGACGGCGACGTAGTACAGGCTCCCCGGCGTCAGCGTGAGCGGCACGCTGGTGTTGTTACCGGCGTTCACGTTCCACTGGTAGTTGCCAGACGAGGTCCCGTAGTACACGCGGTAGCCGGTCGTGTAGGAATCGGTATTGCGATCCCACGTCGCCGTGACTGTCGTCTGCGCGAAGGCCGGCGAGGCGCTGGCGGCGAAGAGCACGAGCGCGCCGACGAGGGTCAAAACGAAACGGGCAGTGCAGCTGAGCGTGCGGCCGGCAGACCGGTCGCCTGACAGAGAGAGATTCCCCACGATCGTCACCCGCGGCCCTGCCTGTGCAGGACCGGTATTGAGGTGTTATTGGTGGCGCTCAGGGGGAGGCGAGCAGTTAGGGCGAGGGGTACCCACGTTCGTGCTGTGCTAGTTCCGGGCCAACTCGCAGACCGGATGCACGCGACGTAGTGTCTGTTCGTGTCGGTTCGAGACAGCCGCAGGGTCGCGAAAGCGCTCCTGACAGCCGCCACGATTCTCCGGCCCATGTAAAAAGCGCCGGAGGCCATGCACAAATTGACACCGTGGCTCTTCCCCATCCCGCGGACCTGTTGTGCCAGATGCAGGCCACTGGCGTGGATGGGGTGTTACTGATCTCTAAACAGCGTTGAATGACTTCTATTGCGTGCTATTTCGTAGTGAAATCGCTTCTGGGCAGGTTGAGCCAGATGCCGCTTTTGTGCTGTTACAGCACAGATTTGGCGGGGGGTAGGCCTCACTTCGTTCGGTAGGCCTGCGATAGGCCTCACTTCGTTCGGTGGGCCTGCGGGAGGCCTGCGGGAGGCGCTCGCTATCGCTCGCGTAGGAGGCATGCACGCAGCCGCTCGCTCACGCTCGCGCAGGCGGATGCCCTACGCGCCGCCAGGCGCGCCTACGGCTTCCGCGCCCTTATTCCCGGCCAACCCAGGAACGCCGCTCTTCCTTTCCGCGCGAGGCTGTGCCGCACCCAGCGCCCCGTCGGTGGAGCGGGCCTGTGCGCCGCCCCGAAGGCGCGCTGGCGCGGGAGGTGCGCCCCTCGCCGCGGCACACAGGCCCACCCCACCGCACTCGCTTTGCGCCGCACTGCATCGGACAGGTCGCGAGATCAGCAAGTAGATCACCCGGTAAATCGCTAGATCACCAGATAGATCACCAGATCACCAGATCCCCAGATCACCAGTTCGATCGCCAGATCATCACATCACCAGATCAAGAGATTCCCCCGGCTCACCTAATCTCCACCGTCACCGTGCGCGGTGAGCCGGCGGTGGCCCGGACCGTTTCCACGGTACCGCGCGCGATGAAGCGGGCGTCCTTCGGCGCCACGACGCGGGTGGTGTCGCGGCCGTCCGCGCCGCGGCTCACCAGCGTCCCGCCGGTCACCACGACCTCCACGGCGTCGGTGGCGTACTGCACTTCGCGAGCAGGAGCGTCCACGGGCCAGGTGTAGTCCCACATCCGGATGCGCGCGTTCTCCAGCACGTTTCTGGCGCCATCGCGCGGGAACGCGGGCGGCACGGCCGTCGCCAGCGGCGCCGTGGACGCCGGCGCGTCCTTCAGGTCGATCATGATGGCCAGGCGCTCGGGATCCCCTGGTTTGCCGTTGGCCTCTTCGCGGTGGGTGATCCCCTTCGGCTGGAAGTAGGGCCGCGGCACCTCGAACACCTGCCCCGAGGTTGCGGTGCCATCGAGCTGCGTGACGGTGATGACGCCGTAGCGGAGATACACGCCGGCCATGTCGTACCGGTGCCGGTGATACGGCTGCTTGACGCCGTGCTGCCAGTTGACCTCCCACACGGTGACGCGCGGGTTGTCCACGATCTGCCGCGTGCCCGTCCGCGGAAACGCGTGCGGGTACACCTGCGCCGCGCCCGCCGCCACCTGAAGGACGCACGCAACAACAGCCAGCCAACGCACCATCCAACCCTCCTCACGCACAGTGCACCCGTGTACCCCTGCACCCGTCAGATTGCCCGCATGCTATCCCAGCTGGTCCGCTACCGCTCGCTCGCGCAGCAGGTTTTCCCTACGCGCCGCCAGGCGCGCCTACGGCCCGCCGAAGCTCCTCGAGTACCCCGGAGCGAGGCGGGCCGCCTACTGCAAGCCTACGGCCCGCAGGGCCGCCTGACGTTGGCGCTCGCTCACGCTCGCGCAGGCGGATACCCTACGCGCCGAGAGGCGCGCCTACGGCCCGCCGAAGCTCCTCGAGTATCCCGGAGCGAAGGCGGGCCGCCTGCTGAAGGCCTACGGCGCGTAGCGCCGCCTACTGAGCTACTTCGGAGGCCCCGTCAGCGTCTGCACGCGCACCAGCCAGTGGTTCGCGGCGATGAAGAGCGTCCCGTCGGGGCCCCACGCGACGTTACCGAGCGGAACACCAACGACGATCCGCCCGAGTCGCGTGCCGTCGGGCGCGAAGACGTGCACACCGCCGGGGCCCGTGGCGAAGAGGTTGCCGTGGCGGTCCACCTTCATGCCATCGGGCACGTTGTCGGATGGCTGCACCCAGGCCGAGGCCTCGGCGAACTGCCGGGCGCCCGACGCGCGACCGTCGGCATCGATGTCGTACGCCATCCAGATGGGTCGGCTGCGCTGCGAGTTCGCGACGTACAGCACGCGGCCATCGGGCGAGAACGCCAGGCCGTTCGGCGCGCGCAGGTCTTTCACCACCGCGTGCACCTGGCCGTCGGCCGCGACGCGGAACACGCCCTGGAAGTCGAGCTCCCTTTCGGGATCCTCGAAGCCACCGGGCAGCCCGAACACGGGATCCGTGAAATAGAGGTCGCCGTTCGGGTGATAGGTGAGGTCATTCGGGCTGTTCAGCCGGCGTCCGTCGAACCGATCGGCCACCACCGTGAGGCGGCCGTCCCGCTCGCGCCGGACGATTCGGCGGTCGCCGTGCTGGCACAGAACGAGGCGTCCCTCGCGGTCGAAGATCAGGCCGTTCGAACCTGGCTCGCCCCGCGGCGGCGGGTCGGGGCCGGTGTAGCCGCTGCGCGGGATGGCGAGCGTCACGCCCTCGTCCGGGTGCCAGCGGAAGATGGCGTTGCGGGGCACGTCCGAGAAGAGGAGCGACTGCGTGCGTGGATCCCACAGCGGCCCCTCGGCCCAGACGAGGCCGTCGGCGATCTTCTCGATTGTCGTGCCCGGCGCGATCAACGCATCCAGCCGCGCATCCAGGCGCTCGATCTGGCCGATGGTGTCCATCCGCGGTTGCCCTCCGACCACCGCCACGAGCGCGCACGCCGGCGCGAGCAGAGCGAAGCGGGGAAACACCGGGCCATTGTACGAGTGCAAGACGGGTGCAGGGGTGCAGGGGTGCAGGGGTGCAGGGGTGCAGAGTGCAGGGGTGCAGGGGTGCAGAGTGCAGGGGTGCAG
>Ga0268299_1001060_pt1 | contig 59310 bp, 58 predicted proteins | sample NOBtaG_FD_193484 | JGI IMG/M metagenome (GOLD analysis project Ga0268299, IMG submission 193484) | Activated sludge microbial communities from bioreactor in Nijmegen, Gelderland, Netherland - NOB reactor | ecosystem: Engineered > Bioreactor > Aerobic > Activated sludge | place: Netherlands...
ACATCCCTTCCGTCCGCTCGTCGCCGCCGCGCATCCCGCGCTCCCTCGTTGAATACACCGTAGAGAATCACAGCTCTCCGCGCTTTGCGATGGGGTTTTTCAGCAGCCTGTTAGAGCGTACTCTCGAAGATATAAGGTTTAGACTAGCATTGATTTTGCCCGAAGGAAAAGGGAACGAAATTGATCTAGCGCGATTGTTTTTGTCAGCGTCGAGCAATGAACCTCCTCCGGCTAACACGAATGAATATGATGGTGCGTTCCGAGCGATCAGTAACACCAAGGAAATACGACACCAAAAGATGAGGCTAGATGAACCGAACCAGATAATGTTCGGGAAAAAAAATGATACGGAATGGGAAGATGCCGCCAAAGAAACCTATCAACGACAATTTAAAACTGATGCCGTCTTTCACGATGTATGGACGTCAGGTGCCCCAATCGAAATCGCCGGACATAGTACTATCAAGTATCTATTCCCCTACTTCAGCATTAGAGTATCGCAAAACTCTGGTGAGCCCATCGAGCAGAGTCTTCTACTTGAATTGTCGTCTCTATACTCGAACCCCATAGGTGGACCGAAGTCGGATCGTATTGACGTCAGATTTATTCGTAAAAATGACGCGAACAATGTGTTGCACTATCGAAGCATGCGAACGCTCGCTGAAATCACCGTGACAGGAGCTAAATATACTGAGTACTATATTCACAACGAAATTCTGGTCTTTTCGACTAGAACACGGAGAATAGTTGTTCGGCTCCAAGTGCCGAGTGACACTCGACTATTACGTGCTTCCGAATTCTATTCTCATTTTGTGTCTTGGATGCTTTCATTTCGAGTGATTCTAGAATAGCAGTTCTGGGGTCAGCTTTGGCTGAGTTGGCCTCCGAGGCGGGTGCTCGCAGATGCATCGATTCGGTGGACAGCACCGCTCACCGGTCGTGATTGTATAGCAGCATCCGTCATTTGGACGCGGCGCTTGAGCGAGCAGTTGTTCAATTGGGTGAAACGGCGACGGGCGAGCAATGCAGTTCCGAGCGTCTAGATCTTTGGAGTCACAGCTTGATCCAGCGCAAACAATGAATGCGCCAAATGACAATGTGGAAACCCATCTGAATCCACGCCGAATCATAAATGTATGCTAGCGTGCTCAACTATATAGTGCAATGAGGAATTTGATATATCGTCACCATGGATAGCATGCGCTCAATTCAGGCAACCGAGCTGATGAGGCTGCGATCAATGAATCTGCAGAAACGAAAGACGTCTAATCCTTCACCGCCAGCTGCTCGGCCGCGCGGATCGACTCGACGCGGATTTCCTCGGTGAGGCGCGCCTTGATGGCGGCGAATTCCGGCGTGGTCTTGACCGTGTAGTGCCGCGGATGCGGGAGATCGACCGCGACCTCGGCCTTGATGCGGCCGGGGCGCGCGCTCATGACCACGACTCGGTTGGCCATGAAGATGGCCTCCTCGATGTCGTGGGTGACGAACAGCACGGTCTTGCGCTCGGCCTCCCAGATGGCGAGCAGCAATTCCTGCATCAACGCGCGGGTCTGGTTGTCGAGCGCGCCGAAGGGTTCGTCGAGCAGCAGGATCTTAGGATCGTTGGCGAGCGCCCGGGCGAGCGCCGTGCGCTGCTGCATGCCGCCCGAGAGCATTTTCGGGAAATGATTGTCGAAGCCCTTCAATCCGACCTTGGCGATCCAGTCCTCGCTGATGCCGCGTTGCTGGGCGGCGGGCACGCGGCGCTCGACGAGACCGAAGCAGATGTTCTGCCGGACCGTGAGCCACGGAAACAGCGTGTAGGACTGGAACACCATGCCGCGGTCCGGGCCGGGCCGCGTCACGGCCTGGCCGTCGAGCAGCACCTGACCGGTGGTCGGCCGGTCGAGGCCGGCGACGATGCGGAGCAAGGTGGATTTTCCGCAGCCCGAGGGGCCGAGGATGGCGATGAAGTCGTTGTCGGCGACGCGGAGATCGACCGGCTCGAGCGCCCGCGTGGGCTCTCCGCCCCTCACGCCCGGAAACGTCCGGCTCACCTTCTCGACGACGAGCTTCGACATGGCGGACCTAGGCGAGGCTCCAGGGAAACAGCCGCTGGTTCGCGAGCTTGAAGAGGTAGTCGGAGACGAGGCCGATGATGCCGATGACGACGATGCCGAAGATGATCTGGCCGGTGTTGAGCAGCGCCTGGCTGTCGATGATCATCTTGCCGATGCCGCGCTCGGCGCCGATGAATTCCGCGACGATGACGTAGGTCCACGCCCAGCCGAGCACGAGGCGCAGCGCCTCGGCGATCTGCGGGGCACTCGCCGGCAGCAGCACGCGCCGCACGATGCCGCCGCGCGAGGCACCGAGCGTGTAGGCGGCCTCGACGAGATCGCGCCGAGTCGAACCCACGATCACGCCGACCATCAGCACGAGCTGAAAGAACGATCCGATGAAGATCACGGCCAGCTTCGAGTTCTCGCCGATTCCCGCCCAGAGGATCAGCAGCGGAATGAAGGCCGAGGCCGGGAGATAGCGCGCGAAGGATATGAAGGGGCCGAAAAACGCCTCCATCGGCTTGTAGGCGCCCATGAGGATGCCGAGCGGCACGCCGATCGCGGCCGCGATCACGAACCCGCCGAGCACGCGCCAGACGGTCAGGCCGATGTCGATCTGGAACGAGTATTTCGTGAACAGCTCGATGCCGGCCCCGACGGTCGCCACCGGATTGGCGAGGAAGTGTGGCTCGACGAAGCCGCCGAAGCTGACGGCGCTCCAGACGGCGACGAACAGCACGAAGAACGAGATGCCCAGAATCACCCGGGCGCCCGCGCCCACCGGCTTGAGCGGCGTCATCATGAGACTCTCCCCGGTATGCGAAGCGCGGGCCGCGCGGCGTTGCGCGCGGTCCGCGATGCCGTGGCGAAAGTCCCGGCTACTTCACGAAGCTCGCATCGACGATGTCGTCGAGATTCGGCGTCGCCTTGATGACGCCGGTCTCGAGCAGCAGGGCGGCGGCTTCCTTCATGAAGGCCTGGATCTCGCCGCCGAAGAACTTCTGGTTCGAGGCCTTGTCCTGCCAGCGGAGGAAGGACTGCGACTTCTCAAACGCCTCGCCGCTCTGCTTGACCGCGGCGCCCATGATCTCGAACGACTTCTTGGGCTCCTTCTGGATCATCGCGACGGCTTCGAAATAGCTCTTGGTGATCGCTTCGGCGGTCTTGCGGCTGTCGGTCAGGAATTTCGGCGCGCAGCCGAACGTGTCCATCACCATCGGATAGTCGAGCGTGGTGGCGATGATGCGGCCCGACTCGGGCTTGGCGCGCACGGCCGAGAGATAGGGCTCGTAGGTGGCGGCCGCGGAGATGTCCTGGTTCGAGATGAAGGCGTTGGCGGCGCCCTGCGGATCGAGGCTCACGATCGAGACGTCCTTGATCGAGAGGCCGTTCTTCTTGAGGAACCATGACAGTAGGAAATAGGGCGCAGTGCCCGGCGCCCAGGCGGCCACCTTCTTGCCCTTGAGGTCGGCGATCTTCTTGATGTCGCCGCGCACCGCGAGGCCGTCGGCGCCGTAGCTCTTGTCCATCTGGAAGATCTGCTTGGTGGCGACGCCCGCCGCGTTCCAGCTGATCCAGGTCTCGACCGTCGTCGCCGCGCACTGGATGTCGCCCGAGGCGATCGCCAGGTGGCGCGTCGTCTGCGGGATCATCTTGATCGTGGCGTCGACGCCGTTGGTTTTGAAGATGCCGGCGTCGCGCGCCAGGATCAGCGGCGCGAAGCCGGTCCAGCCGCTGATGCCGATGCCGACCTTCATGTCCTGCGCCGCGCTTGCGCCCGCAAACGCCACGCTCGCCGCCACTGCCGCGGCCGTGCTCCACCGAATACGCATCGTGATGCTCCTTGTCCCTGACGAGTTATTGGGCCTTGGCCCGTTTGGGCGCGCGAATGGAGGCCGCGCGCCCTTGCCGAAACCGAGGCAAAGCGCATGCCAATGCGCCCGCGACGGCTTCAGTTTCGGCGATGCTACAGGCGGGTTACCGGCCCTTCAAGCACCGGCCCTCACTTCCCATTCGCCCCGGCGGGGCGAATGGGTCCCTTCTCTCCCACTTCGTGGGAGAGAAAAGTGGGGGCGCGGATGGCGACTCTTCTTCTCTCCCGCGCAGCGGGAGAGAAGGGGCCCAAGCGACGCCGAAGGCGTTGCTTGGGAAGTGAGGGCCGGTCTCGCCGCGCGATCAATGCCAGACTTTGCGCGCCGTTTCGGCCATCGCGTCGAGCTTCCGCCACTGCTCGTCTTCGGTGAGCAGGTTGCCGGCGATGCCCGAAGCAAAGCCGCACTGAGGGCTCAGCGCGAGCTGCTCCAGCGGCAGGAAGCGGGCGGCATCGTCGATGCGGCGGCGGAGCGCGTCGACGGTTTCGACTTGTCCGGATTTGGTCGTAATGAGGCCGAGCACGGCGACCACGCCTTTCGGCACGAAGCGCAGCGGCTCGAAGCCCCCGGCCCGCTCGGTGTCGTATTCGAGCAGCAGCCGGTCGTATTTCAAGCCCCCGAACACCGCTTCGGCGATGGCGTCGTATTTCCCTTCGCGGTGCCACATGCTGGCGCGGTTGCCGCGGCAGATGTGGAGCGCCGTGATCGCCCTGCCCTTCACGCCGGCGATCACCTTGTTGTCGGCGTCGATGGCGCGGCGGAGGTTCGCGAGCGGGTCCTCGCCCTTGGCACGCATGCGCTCGAGGGTCGGCGGATCGACGTAGCCGGTGAAGCTCGGCTCGTCGATCTGGACGTAGTCGCAGCCGGCGGCGGCAAGCTCGTCCACCATCTGCCGCTGGATCGCGACCACGTCGGCGAGAAAATCGTCGGCGCCTTTGTAGATCGCGCGCGAATTCTCGAGGTCGCACATCTGGCAGACCCGGTCGGGGCCCATGAGCGTAATCTTGACCGGCTTCTTGGCCACCGATTTGAGAAACTTCAGCTCGGCGAGCGGGAAGCTCTTCACCAGCTTCAAGCGCGCCGTCGCCGGCGTGCGGTACGAGACGACGGCGTCCCCGCCCTTCGTCAACGGCTTTTCGCCCGGCGATAGATTGAGGGGATTCTTGAGGAAGCCCTTCCACGACGTTTCCCAAAGATCCCAGCCCGCGACCTCCGAGAAGCTCACCTGCCAATTGAGCCGCCGGTATTCGCCGTCGGAGACGACGGGAATCCCGTGCGCTTCCTGCTGGGCGACGACGGCGCGGATCGCGTCGTCTTGCGCCTTCTCGAACGCGGCGGCAGACATTTCCTTCCGCGCGAAGGAAGTGAAGGCGTCGATGAGGGATTGGGGACGAAGGAGGCTGCCGATGTGATCGGTGCGCGCGACTTGCAGTGCGCGGATGTTCCTTTGTTCAGTCATTCGCCTTTTCTTGCCTTGCTTGAGCGGCGCGATGCCACAGGGTCGTCGGCCAGATCCTTCGCTTCGCTCAGGATGACGGAGAATGTCCGGGAGCGAAACTGTCAAGTTGAACGCAGCGAAACATCTTGCCGGCGCCCGGGATATTGTCCGCCGCGCGGTCGCGCCCGCTAGACATCCACCTCTTCCACGAACTTCGCCCGCTCCTGGATGAAATCGAACCTTGCCTCGGGCTTCCGGCCCATCAGGCGCTCGACGAGGTCGGACGTGGCCGCGTGGGCCTCGCGCTCGTGGGGGTCGACGTCGGACGGCACCACGACGCGCAGCAGGATGCGCTTCTTGGGGTCCATGGTGGTTTCCTTCAACTGCGCCGGCGGCATTTCGCCGAGGCCCTTGAAGCGGCTGATCTCGACCTTGCCCTTCCCCTTGAACGCGGTCTTCATCAGCTCGTCCTTGTGCGCGTCGTCGCGCGCGTAGAGGACGTTGCCGCCCTGGGCTAGGCGGTAGAGCGGCGGCATGGCGAGGTAGAGATGCCCTTCGCGCATCAGGCGCGGCATCTCGCGATAGAAGAAGGTGAGCAGCAACGAGGCGATGTGGGCGCCGTCGACGTCGGCGTCGGTCATGATGATGACGCGGTCGTAGCGGAGCTTCTCGGGATCGTAGGCGGCGCCGGTGCCGCAACCCAGCGCTTGCACGAGATCGGCCAGCTCCTGATTCTGGCGGAGCTTGTCGGCCGTGGCGCTGGCGACGTTCAGGATTTTACCGCGCAACGGCAGGATCGCCTGGATCTTCCGGTCGCGCGCGGACTTCGCCGAGCCACCGGCCGAATCGCCTTCCACCAGGAAAATCTCGGTGCCCGCGGCGCGGCGCTCGGAGCAATCGGCGAGCTTTCCGGGCAGGCGCAGCTTTCGCGTCGCGGAGGCGCGCGCCATCTCCTTCTCGTCGCGGCGGCGCTGGCGCTCGTCGGCCTTCTCGATCGTATGCTCGAGCAGCTTGTTGGCCGAGAGCGGATCGCCCGAAAGCCAGTGGTCGAAATGATCCTTGAGCACGCTTTCGACGACGCGCTGCGCCTCGGGCATGCCGAGGCGTTCCTTAGTCTGGCCCTGGAATTGCGGATTGGGAATGAAAAGCGACAGCATGGTGCAGGCGCCGTCCATCAAATCTTCGGCGGTCACCTGCCCCGCCTTCTTGTTGCCGGTGAGATCGGCATAGCCGCGTAAGGACCGCGTCAGCGCCGAGCGGAATCCCGTCTCGTGGCTGCCGCCTTGCGGCGTCGGCACGGTGTTGACGTAGGAGTGCGTGAAACCCTTCTCGTCGCCGGGCCAGGCCACCGCCCATTCGAGCTTGCCCTCGCCCTCGAATTTCGCCGTGCCCGCGAACGGCTTCAGCGTGTAGGTCGGGCGCCCGGCCAGCGCCTCCTCGAGATATTGCTCGATGCCGCGCTCGAAATGGATGGTTTCGGTCTCGGGCACCGAGCCGTCGGCGGGCAAAAGCTTCGGCGCGCATTTCCAGCGCAGCTCCACGTCCTTGATGAGATACGCCTTGGCGCGCACCATCTGATAGAGCGTCTTGGCCTTGAAAGCGGCCGCCTTCCCGAAAATCTCGGCATCGGGAACGAACGTCACCGTCGTGCCGCGCTGGCCGCGTCCCGCCGCGCCGGTCTTCTTGAGCTTCGACGTCGGCTTGCCGCGGCTATAGGTCTGGCGCCACACGTCGCCGTCGCGCGCCACTTCCACGGTGAGATCGGACGAAAGCGCGTTCACGACCGAGGCGCCGACGCCGTGCAGGCCGCCCGAGGTGGTGTAGGCCTTGCCGCCGAATTTGCCGCCCGAATGCAGCGTCGTCAGGATCACTTCGAGGGCGGAGATGTTCTTGAACTTCGGGTGCGGATCGACCGGGATGCCGCGGCCGTTGTCGTGCACCGCGAGATACCCGTCCTCGCGCAGCTCGATCTCGATGCGGGTGGCGTGGCCCGCCACCACCTCGTCCATGGCGTTGTCGAGGATCTCGGCGCCAAGGTGATGCAGCGCGCGCTCGTCGGTGCCCCCGACATACATACCCGGGCGCCGGCGCACCGGCTCCAGGCCCTCCAACACTTCGATGTCGGCGGCGGTATACTCGCCCTTCTTGGCCCGGGCGGGCTCGGCCGGGGCCTTCTCGGGCGCGCGTTTTTGAGGGGCTCTGGTCACGGGCTGGGGCTTCGAATCATTGGCCGGAGTTGGGGCCGGGATCGGCGCCGCGGCGGCGGCGCGCTTGGCATTGGCTTGGGAACCCCCGAACAGATCGGGCTGATCGGCGGGCTTGGCTTTGGTCGCGGACTTGGCTTTCATCGGCAATCCCGTATGAAGTAGGAATACCCGGGCCAGCTAACAATATATTGTGATACTGCGATGGCGAAGGCGGATCAACCCGTGAACCCCGATATGGTCCCTCAGGGCGAGCTTTCCATCCGGACGGTGGCCATGCCCGCCGACGCCAACCCCTCCGGCGACATATTCGGCGGCTGGCTCCTCTCCCAGATGGACGTGGCCGGGGGCATCATCGCCCACCGCATCGCCGACGGGCGCGCCGCCACGGTCGCCGTGGACGCCATGAAGTTCCACCTGCCGGTGTTCGTCGGCGACGTGCTCTGCTGCTACGCGGCGGTGACCCGCATCGGGCGCACCTCGATCGCGGTCAAGGTCGAGGCCTGGGCCGAGCGGCGCAATTCCACCGTGCGGGTGAAGGTGACCGAGGGCGTGTTCACCTACGTCGCCATCGACGCCAACCGGAAACCACGGGTGCTGGCGAAGTAACTCCGTCAGCGCTTGACGTAGTTGCCGAGCATGAACCCGTGCGCGCCGCAGTAATGGCGCGAAATTTCGAAGCAGTCTTTCGGGAGTTCGCTGAATTCGAGGCGGTTGCCCTTGACCGAGATTTGGAGGCCGCAGGTCTTGCTCGTCTCGGGCTCGCGGTATTCGAGCACGTCGGCGTTCCGGGTTTTGAGGCGCCCGCCGAACGTGCAGCTGTGCGGGCTGCGGTGATTGGTGTTGACGGTTTCGACCTGCACGTAAACCGAGCCGTCGGGCATCTCGGCCAGCAGCATTTCGCCGGCCTCGCCCTTCTCGCGGTAGGCGTAGCGGCCGGCGATGGCCGAGCCTTGCGCGACGCCGCCGAGGGCACGCCATTCGCGCGAGAGAACGACGATGCGATCCTTGTAAAGCCGGGCCAGGCATTCTCCGTCCGGCTTGGCGCGGCCGCAGCGCGTGTTGCGCGCCGCGAGCCATTGCCGCTGGGCGGATTCCACGGCCGTGCGCTTCGGCCCCTCGGCCTTGCCGAAAACGCCGCGGTAGAGCTCGTCCATCGCCACATCGAGCTCGGCGGTATAGTTGCCCTCGCAGATCGCCTTTTCCACCGGCGTCGCCGCCTTCTTGCAGTCGAAACTGGCCTTGGGCCCGTCCTGCGCGACCGCGGGCGCCGCCATCGCCGCGGCGAGGAGGCAGATGGCGAGCGGAAGATTTCGGGGTACCATCGAGAACACCTGGTGAGGAGACCGGCGAGACGCCGCGGCATTATCCCCGCGGGATCACGCTCTGTCACCCTGCCCATGACACAAGTCCGTCCACGCAACGAAGGAACCACGGCCCTGATGATTCACTTACGTTTCGAAAGCTGGTCGGTGGCGTTTCCCGAGGAGTGGAGCCATGACATCGAGGACGACATCCTCACCCTCGCGACCGCGGTGGACGACAGCCTGCTGCAGATCGGCTCGATGTCGAAGGAAGCGGGCCCGGTCGCGGAAAACGACCTCTGGGAGTTCATGGACGATGCCGGCGTCGATACCGGCGACATCACGCGCGTGAGGCTCGGCGATTTCGAGGGCCTCGCCGCCGCCACCGAAGAGGAGGGCGCGACCTTGCGCTATTGGGTGCTGCGCGCCGGCGAGGCGTTGCTGCTGGCGACCTTCCGCTGCCCCGCCGAGCGCCCCGATGCGGAGATCGACGCGGTCGTGACGGTGCTCAAGAGCTTGAAGCACGAGGCCATGGCGGCGGCGTCCGCGCACCGCGCGCATTGAGGCCGGCGCCGCGTTGTCGCGGACGTTCGGCCTATGGCAGATTGAAGGCCGACGAACAGTTCAGGCCGCTTTCGTGCGCAAGTCCCTCGATCGCCGCATCCACGACCTGCTCGAAACGCGCAGCCTCCGCGGCGCGGCGTTCGTCGTCCAGGGCGGGCTGATCCTCCTCATCCTGGCGAATGTTTTGGCCGTGGTGCTTGAAACGGTCGAAACGCTCGCCACGGCCTATGGCCCCTGGTTCGATCGGTTCGAGTATTTCTCCGTCGCGGTCTTCACGGTCGAATATGCGGCGCGGATCTATGCCTCGACCGCGAGTCCGCGCGAGCAATACCGGCATCCCGTGACGGGCCGGCTGCGCTTCGCGCTGACGCCGCTGCTCCTCATCGATCTCGTGGCCATCCTGCCGGCCTTCCTCCAGATCCTGTTCGGGCTCGATCTCGGCTCGCTGCGCATTGTGCGCGTTCTCCGAATCTTCAAGCTGATGCGCTATTCGCCGGCGATGGCGATGCTGGGGCGCGTCGTCTACAACGAGCGCCGCGGCCTCGCCGGCGCGCTCGTCATCTTCATCGTGGTGCTGCTGCTCTCGGCCACGGTCGTCTACTACATCGAACGCGCGGCGCAGCCCAAGACGTTCGGCAGCATTCCCGAAGCCATGTGGTGGGCGATGGCGGCGCTGACGACCGTGGGCTACGGCGACGTGACGCCGGTCACCTCGCTCGGGCGCATCGTCGCGGGCGTCGTGGCGCTGCTCGGCATCGCCGTCATCGCACTCCCGGTCGGCATGATCGCCAGCGCCTTCGTCGAGGAGCACAAGCGGCGCGATTTCGCGATCACCTGGTCGCTCCTGGCCGAGGTGCCGTTCTTCCGCCAACTGATGGCGCCGCGCATCGCCGACCTCGTCCGCGTGCTCCGGCCGCGCTTCGTGCGAGCCGACGACGTGATCGTGCGGAAGGGCGACGAGGGCGATTCGATGTTCATCATTGCCTCGGGCGAGGCCGAAGTGGACCTCGGCCCCGGGCGCGAGCCGATCCTGCTCGGCCCCGGGCACTTCTTCGGCGAGATGGCGCTGATCGAGCGCGCCCCCCGCTCCGCGACTGTGCGCGCCGCCGAGGAGTGCAAACTGCTTGAGCTTCCCGCCAAGGATTTCCAGGAACTCATGCAGCATCACCCCGAGCTCGGCGCTTCGATCAAGAGGATCGCCGCGGAGCGCAAGGCGGCGAATGTGGGCGCGCTGGACACGCGAGCCGCGACGTAGCGCGCCCGGTTGTGGCTTTTTTATCGGCGCCTCATCCCTCCGCTCCGGTCGGGTTGGCGGTTGAGAGACAGGTTTAGTTCGTTGACCGCGCGTACAGCGCCTTCAACCCCTCTCGTGTCGCCGGGCACACGCCGCGCTCCGTTATGAGCGCGGTCACCAGCCGCGCCGGCGTCACGTCGAAGCCGTAGTTCGCGGCGGGGCTGGCGGCCGGCGTGATCGCGACGCGCGCGATGCTGCCGTCGGCGAGCCGTCCCGCGATCTCCGTCACCTCCGCCGGCTCGCGCTCTTCGATCGGGATCTTCAAGCCGTCGTCGAGCGTCCAGTCGATCGTGCTGTGCGGCAGGCCGACATAGAACGGCACGCCGTTGTCCTTGGCCGCGAGCGCTTTGAGATAGGTGCCGATCTTGTTGCATACGTCGCCGTTGGCGGTGACGCGGTCGGTGCCGACGATGCAGAGATCGACCATGCCGTGCTGCATCAGATGGCCGCCGGCATTGTCGACGATGACGGTGTGCGAAATGCCGTGCTGGCCGAGCTCCCAGGCGGTGAGCGAGGCGCCCTGGTTGCGCGGCCGGGTCTCGTCGGCCCAGACGTGAATGGGAATCCCCTTGTCGTGCGCCATGTAGATCGGTGCCAACGCCGTGCCCCAATCGACCGTCGCCAGCCAGCCGGCATTGCAATGGGTCAGCACTTCGAGCCGGCTGCGCTTGCCTTTCTTGGCCCACGCCTCTTCGAAGAGCGCGAGCCCGTTGCGGCCGATGGCCTCGCAGGTGGCCACATCGTCGTCGCAAATGTCCTTGGCCTTGGCGTAGGCCGCGGCGACGCGCTCCGCACGCGGCCGGTTGCGCACGGAGTCGCGGACGCCGTCGAGCGCCCATTTGAGATTGATCGCCGTCGGCCGCGTCGCCAGCAGCATCGCGTGGGCGCGGTCGAGCGCCTCGTCCGAGGCGTCGGCGCGGAGCGCAAGCGCCAGCCCATAGGCGGCGACGGCGCCGATCAGCGGCGCGCCCCGCGTCTGCATGGTCTTGATCGCGCGCGCGCAATCCTCGGCCGAGGCCAGGCGCAGCAGCGCGAATTCGTGCGGCAGCCGGGTCTGGTCGATGATGCCGACCGACCAGCCGTCGGCCTCGACCCAGACGCTGCGATAATGCTTGCCGGCGATCTTCACGCTCCGCTCCTGCCGTTAACCGTGTTGCCGCGCGGGCCTGTGAAGCCGTTCACTGCTTTCTAATCCGCGATGCCGTAATTGCGCGCTCCGTTTTCAATGCCACGGAGTGATCGTCATGCGCCAGAATCTCGTGCTGATCCTGTTCGGCCTCGCCGCGATCGCGGTTGGCGTCTACGAATTCTACGACCTCGCCGCGATGGAAACCCAGGGCGGCGCCCGCAAGGTCCACACCGTCATCAAGCTGGCCTACGAGGCCGGCGGCAAATACGGCGTGCTCGGCCTCTTCGGCGCGGTCGGCCTCGGCTGCCTCGCCTATGCCGGCGTCAAGCTGGCCCGCCGCCCGCGCGGCGACGCCCAGACGGCCTGATCGGGCCGCAGTCTTCCCGGGCGGGGCGGCCTCCGTTCGAGGCCGCCCGTGCCTTGGGGGTGTTTCGCCGACCGAGGCGTTATGAGCCCTGGGTTCCGCCGGACGGAATTGCCATTCCGTAATCCGTCCGGCCGCGCAGACGTGCCTTGCCATAAGATTTCGAGGAGAATATATAAAGAACATTTATAGAACCAAACATGACTGTAATTCTCCGCAATCTCCGTGACCGGATCGCCCAGCTGGAGGGGTTTTCGCCCCCGCGCCTGGCCCGGACCTGCCCGACCGGGTGGCCGGCGGTCGACGGCGTGTTGCCGGGGGGCGGATTGCTGCAGGGTGCGCTGCACGAGATCCATTCGCCCGACCCGGCCGACGGCGCCGCCATGGGCATGGCCTGCCGGCTGGTCGGCCGGTTCTTGGCCGCCACGCCGGGCGCTACGGCCCTCTGGGCGAGCTGCCGGTGCGACCTGTTCGCGCCCGGCCTCAAAGCCGCGCGCATCGACCCGGACCGCCTCGTTGGCGCCCGGTGTCGGAATTCAGATGAAGTCTTACTCGTGATAGAAGAATCATGTAAATCCAATGCTATAAAATTTTTGTATGCCGATATAGGAGAGGTCGATTTTTCGCTCAGCCGGCGGCTGCAGCTGGCGGCGGCCGAGGCCGGAACGACCCTTTTTCTCCTTCGGCCCGCCCGTTTCGAGCCCGCGCCGAGCGCCGCCGTCACCCGCTGGCATGCCGAATCCCGGCCCGGCGGCTGGTCGCTGACCCTGTTTCGCAGCCGCGGCGGCCGGGTCGGGCATTGGCCGATGTCGGTAAATGTCGGTGAATGTCGGTGAATGTCGGTGTCAAAGGGGGGGATGGGTACCCCATCGTTGCCCCGAAAGATGCCAAAGCCGGCCGGCGAATCGCTGCAGTCTGGATGCGTGATTTCAGTATAAATATCGCCTTCAAGAAAGGCTTTTTTCAGCGAAAATCGATTGCCGTTCTGTTTCGACATGAAGCTGGGCGGGATTGGATTTTCGCAGCCAGTGCCGGTGCCCAGGCGGCCGGTATCGCGCCCGGCCAGGCGGTGGCCGATGCCCGATCGCTGTATCCCGGTCTCGCCGCCCATGAAGCCGATCCGGCCCGCGACCGGCGGGCGCTGGAGCGGCTGGCCGATTGGTGCGGGCGCTATACGCCCTGGGTCGGCGTCGACGAGACGGCCGGGTCCGGCGAGGCGGGGCTGTTCCTGGACGTCACCGGTTGCGCTCATCTCCGAGGCGGCGAATCCGGATTTTTAGCCCATTTTGATCGCCATTTATGCCATTTTAACCTCGATTCCAGGCTTTCCGTCGCCGAGGCTCCGGGCGCCGCCTGGGCCTGGGCGCGGTTCCGGCCACCCGGTTCGGACCCGATTCTGACCGCCGGCACCGCCGCGGCGGCCCTCGGCCCGCTGCCGGTCGAAGCCTTGCGCGTCGCCGTGGCGACGGCCGAAACGCTACGCCGGCTCGGCCTCCGGACCATCGCCGATCTGGCCCGCCTGCCGCGTCCGGCGGTGGCAGCCCGGTTCGGGGCCACCCTCTTGCGCCGGCTCGACCAGGCGCTGGGCCGGGCCCCCGAATCCATCGCCCCGCGCCGCCCGCCGGCCGACTATGCCGTGCACCGGGATTTCGCCGAGCCGCTGATGGTGCCTGCGGCGCTGCCGGCGGCGTTGGCCCGCCTGCTGCCCCGCCTCTGCCGCCAGCTCGAGCGCGACGGGCGCGGCGCCCGGCGCCTCGTCTTCAGCCTCTACCGCATCGACGGCAGCGCCGCCTCGGCCGCGATCGGCACCAGCCTGCCCGCGCGCGACCCGGTCCATCTCGCCAAGCTGTTCGCGCCGCGCCTGGAAACCCTCGATCCCGACCCGGGCATCGAAACCCTCCGGCTCGAGGCGCCGGAGACCGCGCCGTTCGCCGCCGACCAGGCGCGGCTCGTGGCCCCGGCGAGCCTCGATCCCACTGCCCCCCGGACCCGCGACGTGGCGCTCGCGACGCTCATCGACCGCCTCGTCAACCGGCTCGGCGCGAACCGCGTCGGCACGTTCGTGCCCGAGGCGCTCCATCTGCCGGAACGCCAGGCCCGCTTCGTGCCGGCGCTCGCCGCCGCCGCAAACGCCGCGGCGTGGCCAGACGCACCGGCGCCGCTGCCGCTCCGTCTCTTCCCCACGCCCGAGCCGGTCGAGGTGCAGGAGCCCGCCGCGTGCCCCGAAGATCCGCCGCTCGCCTTCCTTTGGCGCCACCGCCGCCATCGCTTGGCGCACGCCGAGGGCCCCGATCGCCGCCTCGGCGCCTGGTGGCAAGGCGAGCGCGCCGCCCGCGACTATTGGGCGGCGGAGGATAAGACCGGGCGCCGCCTCTGGCTGTTCCGCGATCTCGCCACCGGGCGCTGGCACGTGCACGGCGTGCTGGCACCCGCCGGCATGGCAGGTGCTTCATGACCGGCTACGCCGAGCTTCAGGTCACGACCAATTTCAGCTTCCTGCGCGGCGGCTCGCATCCGGAGGAATTGGTGCGCCAGGCGGCGGCGCTCGGCCATGGCGCGATCGCCGTCGCCGACCGCAACACGCTCGCCGGCGTGGTGCGCGCGCACATCCAGGCGAAGGAGTCGGGCATCAAGCTGCTGGTCGGCGCGCGGCTCGATCTCGCCTCGGGGCACAGCCTGCTTTGCTTTCCCACCGACCGTGCCGCCTATGGAAGGCTCGCGCGCCTCCTGAGCCTCGGCCGCCGCCGCGCGCCCAAGGGCGAATGCGAATTGCACCTGGCCGATCTCGCCGATCACGCCGAAGGGCAGATCGTCGTCGCTCTTCCCCTCTCCTCGGGGAGAGGGGCCAGGGGTGAGGGGGATGGCGCCGACGATAAGGCACGACGTGGGAACGCCACGGTTTCGTTGGCGGCCACCACGTTTGCGGCTCCTCACCCCGACCGACGCTTTGCGTCGGCGCCCCCTCTCCCTGGGGGAGAGGGGGATTTTCTGATGCGTCTCGCCTCGCTTTTCCCCGGCCGCGCCTATCTCGCGGCGCAGTGCCTTTACCGCGGCGACGACGAGGCGCGGCTCGCGGCGCTGGCGGCGCTCGCCCGGCGCGCGGGACTGCCGCTGGTCGCGGCCAACGACGTGCACTACCACGTGCCCGAGCGCCGGCCGCTGCAGGACGTGCTCACCTGCATCCGCGAAGGCTGCACGCTCGACGCCGCCGGGTTCCGCCTCTTCGCCAATGCCGAGCGGCACCTGAAGCCGGCGGCGGAGATGGCGCGGCTCTTCCGCCATCATCCCGAGGCGGTCGCGCGCACGCTCGAGATCGCCGCGCGCATCCGCTTCTCGCTCGACGAGCTGCGCTACGAATATCCGGTCGAGCCGGTGCCCGAGGGCCTGACGCCGCAGCAGGAATTGGAGCGGCTGACCTGGATCGGTGCCGCCGAGCGTTATCCCGGCGTGCTTCCCGACAAGGTGAAGAAGCTTCTCCAGCACGAGCTCGCCCTCGTCGCGCAGCTCGACTACGCGCCCTATTTCCTCACCGTCTACGACATCGTGCGCGAGGCAAAGGCGCGCGGCATTTTCTGCCAGGGCCGCGGCTCGGCGGCCAATTCGGCGGTGTGCTTCGTGCTCGGCATCACCGCGGTCGATCCCGGCCGCGCCGATCTCTTGTTCGAGCGTTTCGTCAGCGCCGAGAGGAAGGAGCCGCCCGACATCGACGTGGATTTCGAGCACGAGCGGCGCGAGGAGATCATCCAATACATCTACGGCAAATACGGCCGCGACCGCGCCGGCCTCGCCGCCACCGTGATCTGCTATCGCGGCCGCAGCGCCATCCGCGAAGTCGGCAAGGCGCTCGGCCTTTCCCTCGACATGGTCGACCGCCTCGCCAAGAGCGTCTGGGGCTGGGGCGGCGAAGGGCTCGAGGAAGAAGAGCTGGCGCGGTCGGGATTCCCCCTCTCCCTGGGGAGAGGGGTTAGGGGTGAGGGGGACGGCGGCGGCGGCGAGGCACGGCGTGGAAACGGCGAGGCCTTATCGTCCAACACCTCGGCGCACGCCCCCTCACCCCCTGCCCCCTCGCCGGCCGACGCGAAGCGTCGGCATGGCGAGGGGGAACGGCTGCGCCTCGCCCTTTCGCTCGCGCGCGAACTCGCCGGCTTTCCGCGCCATCTCTCGCAGCATGTCGGCGGCTTCGTCATCACCAAGAGCCCGCTCGGCGAGGTGGTGCCGATCGAGAACGCGGCGATGGAGAACCGCACCGTCGTCGAATGGGACAAGGACGATCTCGACGCGCTCGGCATCTTGAAGATCGACGTGCTCGGCCTCGGCATGCTGACCTGCATCCGGAAGGGCTTCGACCTGATCCGGCGGCACTACGGCAAGGCCTACGATCTCGCCACCGTGCCGGCGGAGGATCCCGCCGTCTACGACATGCTGTGCAAGGCCGATTCCATCGGCGTGTTCCAGGTCGAGAGCCGGGCGCAGATGTCGATGCTGCCGCGCTTGAGGCCGCGCACCTTCTACGATCTCGTCATCGAGGTGGCCATCGTGCGCCCCGGCCCGATCCAGGGCGACATGGTGCATCCCTATCTCCGCCGGCGCGAAGGCCTCGAGACGGCCGAGTTCCCGTCCGAGGAATTGCGCGACGTGCTCGGCAAGACGCTCGGCGTGCCGCTGTTCCAGGAGCAGGCGATGCGCATCGCCATCGTCGCCGCCGGCTTCACGCCCTCCGAGGCCGACAAGCTCCGCCGCGCCATGGCCACCTTCCGCAAGACCGGCACGATCCACGGTTTCCGCGACAAGATGATCGAAGGCATGGCGGCGAAGGGCTACGACCGCGATTTCGCCGCGCGCTGCTTCCAGCAGATCGAGGGCTTCGGCGAATACGGCTTCCCCGAGAGTCACGCCGCGAGCTTCGCCCTCCTCGTCTACATCTCCGCCTGGATGAAGTGCCACTACCCGGCCGCTTTTGCGGCCGCGATCCTCAACAGCCAGCCGATGGGCTTCTATGCCCCGGCGCAGCTCGTGCGCGACGCGCGCGACCATGGCGTCGAAACCCGGCCGGTCGACGTCAACGCCAGCGACTGGGACAACACGCTCGAGCCCGGCTCAAAGGGCATGGCGCTCCGCCTCGGCTTCCGCCAGGTGAAGGGCCTCGGCGAGGAGCCGATGCAGCGCCTCGTCGCCTGGCGCGGCAACGGCTATCCCGATCCGCGCACCTTGTGGCGCCGTGCCGGCCTGCCGCCGAAGATCCTCGAGCGCCTGGCCGAGGCCGACGCCTTCGCCGGCATGGGACTCGCGCGGCGCGAGGCGCTTTGGGCCGTGCGCATCCTCGGCCCCGCGCCGCTGCCGCTGTTCGCCGCCGCGCAGGAAGACGAGCAGGCGCGTGATCCCGCCGCGACGCTGCCGCCGATGACGCTCGGCGAAGAGATCGTCGAGGACTACACGGCGATCCATCTCTCGCTGCGCGCGCATCCGCTGGCGCTATTGCGCCCGGCATTGGACGAGCGGCACGTGACGGCCAATGCCGCGCTCGGCGCCGTCGCCGACGACGCGCGCGTGGCGGTTTCCGGCCTCGTCATCGTCCGCCAGCGGCCCGGAACGGCCAAGGGTGTCATCTTCATGACGCTCGAGGACGAAGGCGGCATCTCGAACGTCATCGTCTGGCCCAAGGTGTTCGAGCGTGATCGCCCGATCGTGATGGGCGCGCGCCTCATCCTGGTGAAGGGCCGGCTGCAGCGCGAGGGCCTCGTCACCCACGTCATCGCCGACCGGCTCGAGGATCTCTCCTGGCTGCTCGACACGCTCGCGGCCCGCGATGCCGCCCTGGGGCGCCCGATGCCGATTTCGACCGCCCGCGCCGACGAAGTGACGCGTCCCAACGGCCGCGATGCGCGCGATCCCGGCGGCCGCACACCCCGCCAAAGCCCCGACCACCTGTTTCCGTCGCGGGATTTTCATTGAGACAGGCGCCGCCATCATGCCCGCGCCGCGAACCGATGCCGCACGCGGTCCATCGGCCGGTCGATGAGCCGGAGGCTCAGCGCGCTCAACGCCAAGGTCGCCGCCACGCACGCATAGGCGCGCAATTCGCCGACGGGCGTAACCCAGTTCAGCACCAGGATGTGCCAAAGATAGATCGGGTAGGAAAGATCGCCGATCCAGCGATCGACCTTCCAATCCTTCGACAGGGTGAAGACCGTCGGCAAGGCGATGGCAACGGCGCCGATATAGATCCAGCGCAGCTCGAAGCCGCCGACCGGGATCGAGGAATAGGCCAGCGTGACCGCGACGAGACCCAGGAACACCGGCCAGCGCACGCGCGCGATCAGCCCCGCAAGCCAGCCCGTCGCATAGAGGCGATAGGCCAAGCTCCCCAGCAGGAACACCATCAACTCGTTCGGAAAGAAGCGATAGGTCCAGGGATCGAAGCGCAAGCCAAAGCCCACGGCGAGGCCGATGCGAATCGCGAGGCTGGCGAGCAGCACGGCGATGACGAAACCGACATGCCGCGTGAGCAGGAAAGGCGCGATCAAGTAAAACCACATCTCGACGCCGATCGACCACCCCTGCGGGATCATCAGGAATCCCCAACTCGGCGACACGTGCTCGCCCGCGCGCGCGAGGCCGCCGCGCAAGATGTCGGGCATGAACACGAAGTGCCGGGTCAGCGTGTCGTAGCCGAAGAACATGTATAGACGTCCTGGCCGAGCAGCGCGATGTTCGACAACGCCGCAAGCACGCCATCGAGCGCGTCGCCGACCGAGTAAAGGCCGACGCGGCCGGTCAGCGCCAACGCCGTCGCGGCGCCGAGCGCGCTGATCAGGATGTAGAGCGGCGCGAGACGAAGATAGCGCGCGATCCAGAACGGAATCGGATTCCGCCCGCTGCCCGCATAGGTGCGGTCGAGCACGAGCGCCATGTAGAAGCCGGAAATGACATAGAACGCCTGGACCGCGGCATCGCCGTGGAGGAGATAAGGTATCCGGCCGTCGACCATGGTTCCGGGAAGGCCGTGCACATGGCCAACCACGACCGACATGGCGAACAGGAACCGCAGCAATCCCAAGAAAAACGTTCCATGCTACCGGAGTCCTGGCCCGCGCAGCCTCCGCACGCGCCGCTGCAACTCGAGCCGGCGGCCGCGAACTTCCCATGCCGAGCGGAGCAGATCAATCGGCGCCTTCGCGCTCGCGCGTGCCCGCATGCGTGCCGCGCGCTCGCCCGCCGCGGCAAATCAGCCTAAGGTGCGCCGGCGCTGCCACGCCAAACATCCATGACAACGCCCGCCTCGGGCCGCCACGATTCCTTCGCCGCGCTCCGCGTTCGCGAGATCCGGCTCATGCTGATCGCGGCGGGCTTCACGGGCCTCGCCAACCGCGCGCTCGCGGTCGTGGTCGGCTACCAGGTCTATTCGATCACCAAGAGCGCCCTCATGATCGGGTTCCTCGGCCTGGTCGAGGCGGTCCCGGCGATCACGCTCTCGCTCTACGGCGGCTTCGTCGCCGACCGCAAGGACCGCCGCACCATCATCCTCTGCGCCCGCGCGGTTTCGTTACTCTGCGCGATCGCCTTCGCGATCGTCTCGCTCGACAGCCATCTCGCCTCGGTGATCGCGCTGTTCGCGGTCGTGTTCGTGGCCGGGATCGCGCGCGGCTTCCACGATCCGGCAGCGATCGCGTTCGAGGCCCAGGTGGTGCCGCAGCATCTGACGCTCAACGCCTCGAGCTGGTTCAGCACCGTGTGGCAGGGAACGGCCATCGCCGGGCCGGCGATCGGCGGCATCGCCTACGATCTCGCCGGGCCGGTCGCCACCTATGCCGGCATGGCCGCGCTCTACGCCGCTTCCACCCTCTGCATCGCCGCCATCGCCAAGAAGCCCCAGCCGCCGCCGCCGCACGGCGAATCGATCTTCACCAGCATCGCGGTGGGCGTGCGCTTCGTGTTCGGCAACCAGATCCTGGTCGGCTCGATGGCGCTCGATCTGTTCGCGGTGCTGTTCGGCGGCGTGGTGGCGCTCATCCCGGTGTTCGCCGCCGAGATCCTCAAGATCGGCGCCACCGGCGTAGGGCTCCTGAACGCGGCACCGGCGGCCGGCGGCATCCTCATCATGCTGTGGTCGACCCGGCATCCGCCGATCCGCCACGCCGGGCGCAATCTCATCCTGTGCATCGCCGGATTCGGGGTCAGCGTCATCGTCTTCGCACTCTCCACGAATTTCTATCTCTCGATGGCGGCGCTCGCGTTCAGCGGCGTGTTCGACGGCGTCAGCGTCGTCATCCGGCGCGCCATCCTGCGCCTCCATTCGCCCGAGCACATGCGCGGGCGCGTGGCGGCGGTGAACATGATCTTCATCAGCGCCTCGAACGAGCTCGGCACGTTCCAGAGCGGCATGGCCGCCGCCGCGTTCGGCACCGTGCGCTACGTCTGGCTCGGCGGCATCGCGACGCTGGTGATTGCGGCCGGCGCCGCGATCCTCGCGCCGAAGCTCCGCCGCCTGACGCTCGCCGCCGGCGCGGTGACGAAAACGCCCGCCGCCCCGGCCGTGGAGCCGCCGGCACGTTCCGGCCCTTGATCGAGACGCGACACCCAAGGAAAATCCAACGATGCGAATCCGATCCATCGTCCTCCTCGCATTCGTGCTTGCCGCGCACGCCCTTCCCGCCGGCGCCACGCCGCAATACGACGTCACGGCGGCGCTGCAGAATTTCCGCGCCGGCCGCGCCGCCGACGCCTTGGCATTGCTCAACCGCGCCATCGGCGCGGGCACGCTGGCACCCGGCGAACTCGCCGATGCGCTCGAATGGCGCGCCTTCCTCCACGAAGGCCGGGGCGACCGCCGCGCCGCCCGCACCGATCTCGACGCCGCGATCAAGGTCGAAAGCGCCAATCCGCTCCGCCACCGCGCGCGGGCGCGCTTCCTGCTGCGGACCGGAAACGCCGCTGCCGCCCTGGCCGACATGGAAGCCGTGATGGTGCGCTCGCCGTCAGATGCCGAGAACCATGCCGATCTCTGCGCGATCCAGGCGGCACTCGGCCGCCGGCGCGAGGCGCGCGATGCCTGCGGACGGGCGCTCAAGGCCGACCCTGAGAATGCGCGCGCGCGTGCGACGCTGCGCCGCCTCGGGCGCAATTGATTTCCGCGCACCGGCCTCTACATCTTCCCGGCTTCCGCGCGCCGTCCTTCCCTCGACACGCTGGCGCGCCGATGCTAAGCGAATTGCCGCCTTCCCGGACCCAGCGATGACCGAGATCGTGACCGCCGCCAACCCCTTGCCCGCCAAGCCGCGCCAGCTCCGCCGACGGCGCGAGATCATGGACGCCGCCGCCGAAGTGTTCGCCCGCAAGGGTTACCACGCGGCAACCACCCGCGACATCGCCGACCGCCTCGGCATGCAGCCGGGCAGCCTCTATTACTATTTCGAATCCAAGGAAGCCGCGCTCGAGGAGATCTGCCGGATCGGCGGCACCGAGTTCGGCGACAACATCGACACCATCCTCGCCACCGCCAAGCCGACGCGCGACATGATCCGCGAGGCGATCGGTCTCCACCTGCAAGGCGACCGGCGCCACTACGTCACCTGTTTCGTGCACGACCGGCGCTTCCTGCCGGCCGAGATCCTGCCCGAGATGAACCGCCTGGCGCGGCGCTACACCAAGCTTTGGGAAGAAGTGTTCCGGCGCGGCGTCCAGCGCGGCGACGTCGCGCCCTCGCTCGATGGCCGCCTCGCGGCCACGGCGGTGGTCGCCCTTTGCAACGGCGCCGTGGCCTATCTCGAGCCCAAGGCCGCGGACGAAATCTCGGGCTTCGTCGACGGCCTGGCCGCCCTCTTCATGTCGGGCGTGCTCAAGGCCTGACGGCCTTCCCCTTTCCTCTCGCGCCGGTTTCCCATTCCTTGGCCAGTCATCCCGACCTCACGCGCGCGGACGTCGAAGTCCTCGAGAAATCGACCGTCTGGAAGGGCCGGTTCCAGATCGACCGCTATCGCCTGCGTCACAAGCTGCACGGCGGCGGCTGGAGCGAACCGTTCGTCCGCGAAGTGTTCGAGCGCGGCCATGCCGCGGCGGTGCTGCCCTACGATCCGGTGCTCGACCGCGTCGTGCTGATCGAACAATTCCGGCCGGGCGCCTTCGCCGCCGGCCGCCATCCCTGGCTGGTGGAGATCGTCGCCGGCATCATAGACCCGGGCGAGGCGCCGCAAGACGTGGTGCGCCGCGAGGCCTGGGAGGAAGCGCGCGTCAAGCTCGGCGAGATCGAGCCGATCGCGACCTGCATGGTGACGCCTGGCGCCTGCTCCGAATCGCTCGACATCTATGTCGGCCGGACCGACGCATCCGGCGCCGGCGGCGTGCACGGCCTTGCCGACGAGCACGAAGACATCCGCGTCTTCACCCTTTCCGCCGACGAGGCCGGCGCGCTTCTCGCGGCGCGCAAGGTCGACAACGCCGTCGCCATCATCGCGCTCCAATGGCTGATGCTGAACCGCATGCAATTGCGCGACCGCTGGGGTGCGTTCAAACGGTGACGCGCGCGCCTTGATCCTCGCCGCCGTCGCCGATACGGTGCAGCCTCATTCAGGAATGCACATCGTTTGACCATGCAAATCCGCGACGGATTCGTTTCGACGATCGGCAACACGCCGCTGATCAAGCTCCACGGCCCCTCGGCGCTGACCGGCTGCACCATCCTGGGCAAAGCCGAATTCCTCAATCCCGGCCAGTCGGTCAAGGACCGCGCGGCACTCGCCATCGTCGAGGACGCCGAGAAGAAGGGCCTGCTCAAGAAGGGCGGCGTCATCGTCGAGGGCACGGCCGGTAATACAGGCATCGGCCTCGCGCTGGTCGGCAACGCCCGCGGCTACCGTACCGTCATCGTCATTCCCGAGACGCAATCGCAAGAGAAGAAAGACATGCTCCGCCTGTGCGGCGCAGAGCTGATCGAAGTGCCGGCGGTGCCCTACAAGGATCCCAACAATTACGTGCACGTCTCCGAGCGCAAAGCCAAGGAGCTCGCGGCCAAGGAGCCGAACGGCGCGATCTGGGCCAATCAGTTCGACAACGTCGCCAACCGCGAAGGCCACTACCGCACCACCGGCCGCGAGATCTGGGAGCAGACCGACGGTACGGTGGACGGATTCGTCTGTGCGGTCGGCACCGGCGGCACGCTGGCCGGCGTCGCTCAGGCGCTGCGCGAGCGCAAGAAGAACACCAAGATCGCGATCGCCGATCCGCTCGGCGCGGCGCTCTACAGCTATTACACCAGCGGCACCCTTCGGGCCGAGGGCAGCTCGATCACCGAAGGCATCGGCCAGGGCCGCATCACCAAGAATCTCGAAGGCTTCAAGCCCGATTTCTCGTATCAGGTGCCCGACGAGGAGGCGCTGCCTTACATCTTCGACCTGCTGATGAAGGAAGGCCTCTGCCTCGGCGGCTCGACCGGCATCAACGTCGCCGGCGCGGTGCGCCTCGCCCGCGATCTCGGCAAGGGCAAGACGATCGTCACGATCCTCTGCGACTACGGCAATCGCTATCAGAGCAAGCTCTTCAACCCGGCCTTCCTGCGCTCGAAGAATCTTCCGGTGCCGAAATGGCTGGACCGATGACGCCATCCGCCGCCGGATACGCGCGGCCCGAGGCACTGGTCTCGACGGAGTGGCTGGCGGCGCACCTTGCGGCGCCGGACATCCGCGTCGTCGACGGCTCCTGGTATCTGCCGGCGATGAAGCGCGACGCCAAGGCCGAGTTCCAGGCCGGGCACATTCCGGGCGCCGTCTATTTCGACATCGACGAGATTTCCGACACGGCCTCGCCGCTGCCGCACATGCTGCCGAGCCCGGAGAAGTTCGCCTCGCGCGCGAAGAAACTCGGCCTCGGCGACGGCAGCCGAATCGTGGTCTATGACGGGCTCGGACTGTTCAGCGCGGCGCGCGTGTGGTGGATGTTCCGCGTCTTCGGCCACGACGACGTGGTCGTGCTCGACGGCGGCTTCCGGAAATGGAAGGCGGAAGGCCGGCCGGTCGAGAGTGACCCGCCGCGTCCGCGCGAGCGGCACTTCACGGCGCGCGTAAATTCGCTGCTGGTGCGCGACGTCGACGACGTGCGGCGCAACGTCCAAACGCGGCGCGAGCAGGTGATCGATGCGCGTTCGCCCGGCCGCTTCCACGGGCGCGAGCCCGAGCCGCGCCAGGGCCTGCGCGGCGGCCACATTCCGGGCTCGACGAACGTGCCCTTCGGCGAGATGACCGATCCCGCTACCGGCACGCTGCTGCCCGCAGCGGCGATCGCGGCGAAGTTCGGCGCCGCCGGCGTGGACCTCGCCAAGCCGATCGTGACGAGCTGCGGCTCGGGCGTCTCGGCCTGCGCCTTGGCGCTCGGCCTCCACCTCATCGGCGCCAAGCAGGTCGCGGTCTACGACGGCTCGTGGACCGAATGGGGCGGCCGGACCGACACGCCGGTCGAGACCTGACGGCGGCGATGGCCGGTCTCGCGCTCCGCGCCTACGCGGATTCCGATCTCGATACGGTGCGTGCGCTCTGGGAGCGCTGCGGCCTCGTGCGGCCATGGAACGACCCCGCTGCCGATATCGCTTTCTGCGGCGGCTCCGGCCACGGCGCGATCTTGATCGGCGAGGATGGCGGCACGGTCGCCGGCACGGTCATGGTCGGCCACGACGGACATCGCGGCTGGGTCTATTACCTTGCCGTCGATCCGGCCCGCCGGAAGAGCGGGCACGGGCGCGCGCTGATGACGGCGGCCGAGGCTTGGCTCCGCGAGCGCAGGGTGCCCAAGATCGAGCTCATGGTGCGCGCCGAGAACGACGCGGTGCGTGCTTTCTATCGCCGGCTCGGCTATGGCGATTCGAGCGTGCATGTCATGGAGCGCTGGCTGATCGAGCCCAAAGTGCCGAAGCCCGGACCGCGCCGGATCGAAACGGTCGTGACCTACCTCGAGATGCTGGCCCCGCCGCCCGCCCGGCCGCCGCGCCAGCCGGCGCACAAGCTCGCGCTGCTCCGCCTCGCCCGCCCCTCGATCCCCTACTACCGCTATCTCTATGGCGCGGTCGGCGAGCCTTGGTTCTGGTACGAACGCCGCGCCATGGCCGATTCCGAGCTCGCCGGCACGATCGGCGCCGACGGCGTCGAGATCTCGGTCCTCTACGCCAACGGCGAGCCGGCCGGCTTCGCGGAGTTGGATTTTCGCGACAAATCCGACGTTGGCCTCGCCTATTTCGGGCTGATGCCGCATTTGATCGGCCACGGGCTGGGCGCCTATCTCCTCGCCTGGACGGTGGACGAGGTCTGGCGGCGCGGCCCCCGCCGGCTCTGGGTACACACCTGCACCCTCGACCACCCCCGCGCCCTTCGCCTCTACCAAAGAGCCGGGTTCGTCGCGTATAAACAGGAGACCAAGGTCATCGACGATCCGCGCGATCTCGGGCTGATCCCGGCCACCGTGCCGTTGCCCCAGGGTGCCCGCGTCGTCGTGCCGGCCGCGGACCGATTTTTGGGGCAAAGAGCCTAGGGAGAACCGAGATGAAGAAACTCGTCATCAAGCTGCTGATCGGCGCCGCGCTCGCCGGGTCGCTCGCTGCGTGCAACACCATCGCCGGCATCGGCGAGGACGTGAGCGCCGCCGGCCGCGGTGTCACCCGCGGCGCGGAAACCACCAAGCAGAAGATGTAACCGCGCGGGCCGCGCCGGAAATCCGGCGCGGCCCTTCGTGCCTGCCATTTCGGCCGCGAACGGCTCGCGGCCTCCGCCAATCTTGCGACGATACCGCCTTCCGCCGGCAGCCCCGCGGAGGGCTTTGTTCGTTTAGGGCCGTTCGGCCTTCCGGCCGGCCGCGTGCATGGTCAGCGCGCGATAGGCGACATCGTGGATCGGCGTCGGAATTCCCGCCGCGCGGCCGAGACGGACGACGGTGCCGGACAGATAAGGCAGCTCCAGCCGCCGTCCGGCCTCGAGGTCCTCGAGCATCGAGGGCCGCCCGTCGCGCGGCATGTCGCGCACCTGGCGCGTGACGACGCCGTCGATGTCCGTCGGCAGCGCCACGCCTTGCGCCCGCGCCACCGCCATCGCCTCCCGCGCCGCCTCGAACACCAGCGAACGCGCCGCGTCGTCGTCGAGCACGGCGCCGATCGTCGCCCGCGCCAGGCACGCGACCGCCGAGAAGCTCGTCAGCATGATGAATTTCAGCCACACGTCGCCGTCGATGTTGTCGGGCGTCTCGGCCGTGATGCCGATGCAACGGTTGAGCGCCTCAGCCAAGCGCAGGGTGCGCGCGCTCTTGCGTCCATCGGCTTCGCCGAACTTGATCCGGCAGAATTGCGATTTGCAGACCACGGCGCCGGGCGCCGCGAGCGAGGACTTGACCGAGACGACGCCCTTCAGCGGCGCGGCGGGACCCAGCGCCGCGGCGAGGATCGCGTGGCTCTCGACTCCGTTCTGGAGCGGGAGCACCGCGGTTTCGGCGCCGATCAGCGGCGCGAGCTTCGGCGCCACCTCGGCCAAGTCGTAGAGCTTCACCGTCGCGACCACGGCGTCGGCCGCGCCGAGCGCTCCGGCGTCGTCCGACGCGCGCTGCGGGCCGAGCCGCACCGTTCCCTGGGGATTTTCGAGCGAAATCCCCGTCTCGCGGAGGGCCGCCAGGCTGCGCCCGCGAACCAAATAAGCCACGTCGTGACCGGCCTGCGCGAGACGAACGCCGAGATAGCCGCCGACGCCGCCGGCGCCCACGATGACGAAACGCATTCCTGTCCTCCACCGATCGGACTCGTTCAGTGGCCGAGGATCTGCGACAGGAACAGCTTGGTCCGGTCCGATTGCGGGTTGTCGAAGAAATTGTGCGGGTCGTTCTGCTCGATGATCTCGCCCTTGTCCATGAAGATCACGCGATCCGCCACCATCTTGGCGAAGCCCATTTCGTGGGTCACGCACAGCATCGTCATGCCCTCGCGCGCCAGCTCGATCATCACGTCGAGCACCTCCTTGATCATCTCCGGATCGAGCGCCGAGGTGGGCTCGTCGAACAGCATGATCTTGGGGTTCATGCACAGCGAGCGCGCGATGGCGACGCGCTGCTGCTGACCGCCGGAGAGCTGGCCGGGATATTTCTTGGCCTGCTCGGCGATCTGCACGCGATTCAGCATTTGCATCGCGCGCTCCTCGGCTTCGGCCTTCGGCATCTTCCGCACCCAGATCGGCGCCAAGCTGAGATTCTCCAGCACGGTCATGTGCGGGAACAAATTGAAGTGCTGGAACACCATGCCGACTTCGCGGCGGATCTGCTCGATGTGCTTCAGGTCGTTGGTGAGCTCCACGCCGTCGACGACGATCTGGCCCTTCTGGTGCTCCTCGAGCCGGTTGATGCAGCGGATGAGCGTGGATTTTCCCGAGCCCGACGGGCCGCAGATCACGATCTTCTCCTTGGACTTCACGTCGAGATTGATGTTCTTCAAGACGTGGAACTGGCCGTACCACTTGTCCACGCCGCGCATTTCGATGATGCCCATCGTCCCGATATCCTTGTCGCTCATCGCCGCCGGCGGCGGCCGGTCTCGAATTGGGTTTCCAGATATTGGCTGTATTTCGACATGAAGAAGCAGAACACGAAATAGATCAGCGCCACGAAGATGTAGCCTTCGGCGTAGAACGAGCGCCAGTTGACGTCGGCGATGGCGATATCCTTGGTCGCGAGCAGCAGATCCGTGAGGCTCACGATGCTCACCAGCGACGTGTCCTTGAACAGGCCGATGAAGGTGTTGACGATCGGCGGGATGACGATCGTGATCGCTTGCGGCAGCACGATCTTGCCCATCTTCTGCCAATAGCCGAGGCCGAGGGCGTCGGCGGCCTCGAACTGGCCGCGCGGGATGGCCTGGAGGCCGCCGCGGATCACCTCGGCGAGATAGGCCGCCGAGAACAGGATGATGGCCACCTGGGCGCGGGCGAGGTCGTTGATCTCCACGCCGCGCGGCAGGAACAGCGGCAGCAGGAACGACGCGACGAACAGCAGGCTGATCAGCGGCACGCCGCGGATCAGCTCGATATAGGCGATACAGACGGTGCGGATCAGCGGCATGTTCGAGCGCCGGCCGAGCGCGAGGAGAATGGCCACCGGAAACGCGACGACGATGCCGACGATCGACAGCAGCAAGGTGAGCGGCAGGCCGCCCCAGAGGCTCGTCGGCACGTAGCTGAGGCCGAGCGGAATGCTGAACAGAACGCCGTCGAGCCCGGCGAAAATCGGACCTGCGCCGACGAAACCAAGCAGCGAATCGAGACCGCGCAGGACCGATCCGCCGCCGATGCCGAGGATCAGCAGCAGCGCCGCGATCCCCAGAAACAGGCTGCGGAGATTACTGGCAATCGCCCGGCGCGAGAATGAAACGCCGAGCACCGCAATGCCGGCGAGCACGGCCACGGTGCGGTAGTTGACAGCGATGTCGCCGCCCCACATTAGCGCGAAGAACCCGAACAGGCCGCCCACCCAGATGAGCGCGATCCATGGCCGCCAAAAGCGGCGGAAGCAGCTTACCATCACCATGGTCAGCAGGATGCAGATGCCGAGCAGCGGGCGCCAATGCTCGTCGAAGGGATAGCGGCCGAAAAGGATGACGCGATGCTTCTCGCGGATGAAGGCCCAGCACGCACCCTCGGCCGCGCGGCAGGTTTCGGGCGGGGCCTCGGACCAGACCGCCTTCAGGATCAGCCAGTCGAAGGCCGGCGGCACGAGCATCACCAGCAGATAGAGGCACGCGACGGTGAGGAGCGTGTTCCAGATATTGCTGAACAGGTTGCGGCGCATCCAGCCGAGGAAGCCGACCTGGCTCGCCGGCGGCCCCACCATCACTTCGCTCGCGCTGCCCGGGACCGCCATGGCGCTCAGCGTTCCTTCAGCGCAAGGCGCTTGTTGTAGACGTTCATCGCGAACGAAATGCTGAGACTGATGGTGAGATACACGATCATGATGAGCAAAATGCATTCCAGCGCGCGGCTGGTCTGGTTCATCGTGATCTGCTCGATCGCCACGACTTCCGGGTAACCCACGACGGTGGCGAGCGACGAGTTCTTGACCAGGTTGAGGTATTGGCTCGTCATCGGCGGAATGATCACCCGCAGCGCCTGCGGCAGCAGCACGAGCCTCAAGATCTTGCCGCGCGGCAGGCCCAAGGCGCTCGCGGCCTCGGTCTGTCCGTGGCTCACGGCCAGGATGCCGCTGCGGACGATCTCGGCGATGAAAGCCGCCGTGTAGATCACGAGGCCGGTCAGGATGGTGAGGAATTCCGGCGCCACGGCGCCGCCGCCGACGAAGCGGAAGCGCTCCTTCGTCGCCACGTCGAAGCTGGCCGGCGCGCCCAGAACCACGAAGACGATGACGGCGGGCAATATCAGCAGCGCCAGGCTCGGCGCGAGCCGCGGCGGCGACACGCCGGTTCGATAGTGGCGCTGCTTGGCCCAGAGATTGTAAAGCACCGTTGCGACGATCGACGCCAGCAGCACGCCGGCGGTGACGTAGTGCTCCGGCAGGAGATTGAGCAGCGGGAACAGCAGCCCGCTCTTGCTGAGGTAGAAGCCGCCGCCGATGACCAGCGGATCGAGCTGCTCGGGCAGGGCCGTGCGAACGAAGCTGTAGATCAGGATGAGCTGCAACAGCAGCGGCACGTTGCGGATCGCTTCGACGTAGCCCGAGGCGAGCTTCGCGATCAGCCAATTCGGCGACAGCCGCGCGATGCCGATCAGCGTGCCGAGGATGGTGGCGAAGATGATGCCGAGGACGCCGACGCGGATGGTGTTGAGGATGCCGACGAGATAGGCGCGCCCGAAGGTGTCGTTGTCGCTCCACGGGATCACTGAATCGCTGATCGGAATGCCCGATCGCGATTCGAGGAAGTCGAAGCCGCTCTTGAGGCCCCGCGCCCGGAGGTTCTCGATCGTATTGCTGACCAGCAGCCAGCCGAAGGCGATCACGGCTGCGAGGAACAGCACCTGGTAAAGGATGGCGCGGAAGCGCCGATCGTTCCACCATGCGCCCGCGGCCTGGGTTCGCCCACTCGCCCGGACGGGTTCAGCCACCGCTATGCCCCCCACGCACGGCCGGAAACCAATCCGCCGCCCCGGGGCTGCCGGGGCGGCGGATCAGAGGTCTTAGCGAACCGGCGGCGCGTACATCAGGCCGCCCTTGTTCCAGAGCGCGTTGAGGCCGCGCTCGAGCTTCAAGGGCGTCTTGGGGCCGACGCTACGCTCGTAGACGTCAGCGTAGTTCCCGACCTGCTTGACGATTTGATAGGCCCAATCGCGGTTGAGGCCGAGCAGCTTGCCCATGTCGTTCTTCTCGTCGACGCCGAGCAGGCGCTTGATGCCGGGGTTGGGCGAACTCTTCATATCGTCGACATTGGCGCGCGTGACGCCGAACTCCTCGGCTTCCAGCATCGCATAGAGCGCCCACTTGACGACGGCGAACAGCTCCTCGTCGCCGCGGCGGACGGCCGGGCCGAGCGGCTCTTTCGAGATCAGCTCGGGCAGGATGACGTAGTCCTCGGGATTCTTGGCGTCCTTGGAGCGGGTCGCGGCAAGGCCCGAGGCGTCGGTCGTGTAGGCTTGGCAGCGGCCGGCGAAGAAGGCACCCACCGCCTCTTCGAGCTTCTCGAACACGATCGCCTTCGCCTTCGCCATGTTGTTGGCGCGCAGGAAATCGGTGAGGTTGAGCTCGGTGGTGGTGCCCGACTGCACGCAGATCTCGGCGCCGTCGAGTTCCTTGACGCTCTTCACGCCCAGCTTCTTGGCGACCATGAAGCCCTGGCCGTCGTAGAACGTGACGCCGGTGAACACCATGCCCTGGGCGCTGTCGCGCGTGAGCGTCCAGGTGGTGTTGCGCGAGAGCACGTCGATCTCGCCCGATTGCAGCGCCGTGAAGCGCTGCTGCGCGCTGGTCGGCTTGAATTGCACCTTGTTGGCGTCGCCGAAGATCGCCGCGGCGACCGCGCGGCAGAAATCGACGTCGAGGCCGGTCCAGCGGCCCTGGCTGTCGGCGATCGAGAAGCCGGCGAGCCCGGTGTTGACGCCGCACACCAGCGAACCGCGCTTCTTGATGTTGTCGAGGTCTTTGCCGGCGAGGGCCGGACCCGCGGCGACGGCGGCGGCGACGAACGTCGCGGCCGCGATTGCGAGATGTTTCATGTTGGCTCCCATGCTCCTGTTCGATCGAGCGATGCCGCCAGGCGCGTGCCCGGCGGCTGACTTTTTGAGGCGGGTTTCTACGCCCTTGGCGTGCGGTGCCGAGGTCCCGTCCCTCGGGGTATAAAAGCGTCATAACGGGCCGGGCGCAAGCCACAGACGGCATCGGAAGGCGGTTGTACCCGCGGGCGGCCGCCGCTTGCCGGGGCCGCGCCATGGCGCATATTGCGGCACCCTGCGCGCACCGATACAGAATGCGGGGCCTGCCCGCGGCGGCGGCCGGGCGCGCGAACTCACGGTTGGTATCCCCGGAAGGCAGTTGCAGCTCATGTCCCGATCCAAAGACCAGGCGCCCGAGACGCTTCTCATCAGCGCGGGACACGACGCCCGACGGCACCGCGGCGCCGTCAACGTGCCGCCCTACCGCGCATCGACGATCACCCACCCGGACTACGCGGCGTTCGAGATCGCGCGCCAGCAGCGCTTCGAGAAGGACACGGTCGTCTACGGCCGTTTCGGCACGCCCTCGAGCCATGCGCTCGAGGATGCCGTGGCCGCCATCGAGGGCGCGGATCGTTGCGTGACCCTCTCCTCCGGCATGGCCGCCTGCGCCACGGCGATCCTCGCGGTCGTCAAGGCCGGCGATCATGTGCTGCTGCCGGACAACGTCTATCAGCCGGTGCGCCATTTCTCGGGCGGGTTCCTCGCGCGCTTCGGCGTCGAATGCTCGTTCTACGATCCGTCGATCGGCGGCGCCGGCGTGAGCGCGCTGCTGCGCCCCAACACCACGCTCGTCTATTGCGAGTCGCCTGGCTCGCAGACCATGGAGATCGCGGACACGCCGGCCATCGTCGCCGCGGCCAAGGCGCACGGCGCGCGCACCGCCTTCGACAACACCTGGGCGACGCCGCTGCTGTTCCGGCCGCTCGATCACGGCGTCGACCTCTCGATCAATGCCGCCACCAAATATTACGTCGGCCATTCCGACGCGATGCTCGGCACCATCGCGATGCGCGACGACATGTTCGAGCGCGTCAAGACGGTGGCCACGGCGCAGCTCGGCAATTGCGCGGGCTCGGAAGAGGTCTATCTCGGGCTCCGCGGCCTGCGCACGCTGGCGGTCCGCCTGAAGCGGCACGGCGAGAGCGCGCTGACGATGGCGCGCTGGTTCCAGGCGCGGCCGGAGGTGGCGCGGGTGCTTTATCCCGCCCTCCCCGAGGATCCCGGCCACGCCCTCTGGAAGCGCGACTTCAAGGGCGCTTCCGGCTTGTTCTCGGTGGTCTTCAATCCGTTCCCGAAAAAAGCCATCGCCGCCTTCATCGACCATCTCGAACATTTCAGCATCGGCGCCAGTTTCGGCGGCTACGAAAGCCTGGTCTTGCCGTTCGACCCGTCGCCCTACCGCTCGGTGACGAAATGGCCGGCGACCGGCCCATGCCTGCGCTTCCATATCGGCCTCGAAAGCGTCGACGACCTCATCCGCGACCTCGAAGGCGGCTTCGCCCGCCTCAACGCGGCCGCCTGACCCTCCTTCGGCGAGAGTTCGCCATGACCGCCACGCAGCCTTCCGCCGATGCCCTCCTCGGCGCCATCGCCTTCGACGGCGACGGCCTCGTACCCGCCATCGCCCAGCAGCACGACACCGGCGAGGTGCTGATGATGGCGTGGATGAACCGCGACGCCGTGCGCGAGACCCTGGCCACCGGCCGGGTGTGCTACTGGTCGCGCTCGCGCCGGGCGCTCTGGCGCAAGGGCGAGAGCTCGGGGCAGGTCCAGCGCCTCCTGGAATGCCTGCTCGATTGCGACGGCGACACGCTCCTGCTGCTGGTCGACCAGACCGGCGTTGCCTGCCACACCGGCAAGCGGCGGTGCTTCTTCCGCCGCGCCGGCGCCGCCGGCCTCGAAGAGGTCGCGATGCTGGCGGTGGACGCGGCCAAACTTTATCCCAAGGGCCAACCCTAAAATCGCCCGTGGACTCGCCCGCCGAATCGACTTATGCGGGCGAATGGCCGCCTGAGCGCCCCCCGGCGCGAGGCGGCTCGCTGGTGTGAGGCAAGGGACGGCTGAGCGATGAGTTGGACGAATTACGCACTGGCCGAAGTGCGCGACATCGGCGACGGCCAAAAGGCGCTCTACAGCAAGACCCTGATCCCGAAGGACGCCGTGATCGCGATCTTCGACGGCCGCGCGGTGGTGCTCGACATCAAGCCCGACGGCAAGATCGACTACGGGAAAGAGGACCCCAATCTCCTCGTCCATCTCGCGATCGCGGGCGGGAAGTTCTACGGCATCGCGCCCATCCGCTACGACGAAGTGACGGGCGCCGATTACATGAACCACTCGTGCGCGCCCAATTGCTATGTCGAGCGCATGCTCGTGATCCGCGCCGCCGAAGACATACCGCCGGGCACCGAGCTCACCTGGGACTATCGCGTGAGCGACCTCAAGCCGCAGGGCAATCCCTGCTGGTGCGACGTGCCGAAATGCGTCTTGTGAGCCGGAGCGGCGCCTAAGGCTCGGGCGGGCACGGCTCGCCCGGCTTGCACGCCGCCAGCAGCCGCTCGATCTCGGCCATGCGCGGCCACATGCAATATTGGGTGCAGAGGGTGGTGCGCAAGCCGCCGCCGCGCTGATAGGCGCCGACCAGCACTTCGGCATTGGCTTCGAACTGAGCGCCGCACGCCGCCGAGGAGAAGTTCGTGCGCACGCTCACGCGCGCCGGAACCGTGCCGCGATACCGTTTCGTCACCACGAACTGAAAGACGCGATCGTGTCCCGCCGTCCCCGTCGCGACGACGCGGCCGCGGAACAAGACCGGCAGTGCGCGGATCGACGCTACCACATCCGGATTGCACCCGCAGCTGCACGCAGCTGCCGGGGCTGCCCCGGCCAAGACTGCCGCGATGGCCGCTAGCACGACCGCGACGAAGCGCATGGCGCGCGTCTTCCCGGCCGGCCCGATCAGAGCGGGTCCCGCATCTTCGAGTCCGGCGGCCTGACTTCCTCGCGCGGCGTGACCCGATCCATGAGCGCGAGGAGGAGCCCGCTTGTGACGAAGGTGAGATGGGTCACCACCAACCAGAACATCTGCCGGTCGTCGATCGCCTTGTCGCTGAGCCGCATGAACGATTTGAGCAGATGGATGCCGGAGATGGCCACGATCGAGGCGATCAGCTTGAGCTTCAGGCCGCCGAAATCGACCGTGCCCATCCAATCAGGCCGGTCCTTGCTGGCCTGCGCCGTCTCGATCTTCGACACGAAATTCTCGTAGCCCGCAAAGGTGACGGTAAGCAGAAGATTGCCCGCCAGCGACATGTCGATGAGCGTGAGGGTCAAGAGGATCACGTCCGAATCCTTGATCCTGACGGTCTTGCCGTCGACCACGTGATACCCGCTGATCACGGCCGGCACTTCGTGCGCCAGCTCGCGGACGAAGGTGATCATCAGGAGGACCAGGGCAAGCGACAGGCCGAGATAGAACGGCGCCATCAGCCAGCGGCTCTGGAAGATGATCGTCTCGAGGAACGTCTCGAATCGTTTCATTGAATACCTGTCGCAAAGGGCCGCGCTGGCGCGCCCGGAGGGACTCGAACCCCCGACCCACAGCTTAGAAGGCTGTTGCTCTCATCCTGCTGAGCTACGGGCGCTTTAGCGATACGGTGGCGGGTTCAGGATACCCGATCCCACCGGAAGTTGCTGGCATAGCTTTTCGGACGGATCGTGCGCTCCTTGGCGTCGTCCGCCTCGTAGTCGAGCCGGTGTCTCCTGCAATAGGCCACCGCCTCGTCCTTGGTCGCGAAGGTGAGGCGGACCTGCTGGGGCGTGTCGCCCGAGCTCGTCCAACCCATCAGCGGGTCCTGCCCCTTGCGCTGGGCGGGCTCGAAATCGAGCACCCACTCGCGCACATTGGCGCGGCCCGATTGCATCGCCGTCTTTGCCGGTTTGTAGATCCGTGCCACCATGTTCCGCACAATCGCTTTTTTGGACGGGTCGCGTTGGTCGGGGCGAGAGGATTCGAACCTCCGGCCTACAGCTCCCAAAGCTGCCGCTCTACCAGGCTGAGCTACGCCCCGGCGCGGCTGTCAGATACACGAAACCGGGCACGCGGGGCAAGTTTTACGCCTTCAATCCTTGCCGTAGAGCAGATCGAAGCTTCTCATTTCAATATCGTTACGGTCGTCGGTGAAGGCCCGGACAGCCGGCGCCGCTTTTGCCGGCCGGAAGGTCGGCCGGATGCGCGCCAGCACGTGATCGAGATCGGCGTCGGCGGCCGGCCGTTCGAGATGAGCCTTGAGCGCCTCGTATTCGGTCGGCGCATTGGTCGCGATCAGCAGGTAATTGCCGAAACTCGCGGCATAGACGCTCGGAAACGCGGCCTGGAGTGTGCGGATGAACGGCTCGATGTGCTCCTCGCCGCGCCGGCGCGAGAGCACGTTGATGAGCAGCACGCCCTTCTCGGTCAGCCGCGAGCGCGCCAGGGCGAAGAATTCGACCGTGGCGGTGAAGAACGGGATCGTGCCGGTGACGTAGAGATCGACCGCGATCACGTCGTAGCGCTCCTTCGATTGGGCCAGGAACCAGCGCGCATCCTCGGCCGCCAGCTTGATGCGGGGATGATCCTTGAGCCCGAAATAGTCGCGCGCCACGCGTAGCACGGCGGGGTCGAGATCGACGCCGGTGATCTCGGCGTCGGGGAACACAGCGGCGATCTGCTTCATCGCGACACCGCCCGCGGCGCCGAGCATCAGCACCTTGCGCCCGCCCGCGAGATGCGGGCCGAGCAGGAACAGGTCGAAATACTCGCCGGTCAGAACCTTGCCCTTGATCTCGAGGGTCTGCACGCCGGTGGTGTAGTTGAGATAGAGCCCGCGGACCGCCGGCTGATCGTGCACCTCGATGATGTTGTGGATCGATTCGGCGTGGAAGATGACTTCGGGCGCCAGCTTGACGGGCCGTGGATACGCCAACGCCAATGCAACGGCCGCGACGGCCAAGCCGCGCCAGTTGCGCGCGGTGGCGAGCAGCAGCGCAATCGCCACCGCGATCAGCGCCGCGCAGAGATAGTGGCCGAGCCGCGTGCCGATCTCGGGAATCACCAGGAACGCCGTGAAGAATGTGCCCGCAATACTGCCGGCGGTGGAAATCGCATAGACCCGCCCGGCCGAGGTCGCGATCCGCTCGGTGGCGATGAGCTTGACGACGATCGGCGACGTCGTGGCCAGCAGCAGCGATGGCACGCCGAGCAGGACCACGCTCGCCGCCACGGCGCCCCAGGCGGGCCCGAAGGCGCGAAGGCTCGGCAACACGGCGTCGGCGATGAGCGGGATCAGGCCGGCATAGACCATCGCGACCGCGAGCGCGAACGGCAGGAAGCGCCGCGCGGCCGGCCGGTCGCCGACCCAGCCGCCGAGGGCGTAGCCGATCGCGAGCGCCGTCATCACCACGCCGATGAGGGCACCCCATTGATAGATCGAATAGCCGAAATAGGGCGCCAGCACGCGGCCGCCGAGGATTTCGATCTGCATGATCGCCCAGCCGGCGATGAAGGCCACGGTCAGCGGAATCCAGCGGCTTTGGCGCGGCCGCGCGGCCGGCGGCGCTTGCTCCGGTATTTGCGAGTAGGACGGCGGCGGCGGCCGCTTGGGCTCGCGCGGCGAAGGCGACGGCTTCTTCATGCGGCGGCGCGCTGGAGATGACGGGTGAGATCGCGCACCTCGCGGCGTACCGGTCCGGGGCGCGGCAGGTCCGCGAGCGTCGTGAACCATCCGTCGGGCGGATTGCGCGCCAGCGAATGCGACCACGTGACATCGCGCAGGATCTGCTCGGCCGGCGGCGGGAGGCGATCGGGAATATCGAGATCGTTCAGCACGGCCCAGATGCCGCTCCAGCAGCGCGCCACAGCCCAGGGATTGTACCCGCCCCCACCCAGCACGAGGAGACGCGGCGCCGCGCCGCGCAGGCGCCGCACGGCGTTCCAATAGGCCGTGTTCGAGAGCGCGAGCTTGCTCATCGGGTCTTCGGCCAGCGCATCGGCGCCGCATTGCAAGATCAGCGCCTCGGGCGCGAATTCCGCGACGGCGGGAAGGATCGCATCTTCGAGAAGGAAGGCGAGTTCGCTGTCGTTGAAGCCCGCGGGTACGGGAAAATTATAGACGTGCCGCGCGGGATCGCTCGCGTTGCCGGTGCGCGGCCAGCGTCCTGCCTCGTGCACGGAGACGGTGAGGACGCGCGAATCGCCGGCGAGAGCGTCCTCGACACCGTCGCAATGGTGGGCGTCGAGATCGACGTAAGCGACGCGCCCGAGTCCCTGATCGAGGAACGCCAGGATTCCGAGCACCGGATCGTTGAAGTAGCAGAACCCGCTCGCCTGCGCCGGGCGCCCGTGATGCGTGCCGCCGGCGGGGCTGTGCACGATGCCGCCGTCGCGGAGCAGCGCCGCCGCGGTCAGCGTGGCGCCGCAGGCCGTGGCCGGCCGGCGGAAGACCTCGCCGAACACCGGATTGCCGTTGGCGCCAAGTCCGAAGCGTGCGCGCTGTTCGGGCGTCGCGGTTTGGGTGCGCTCGCACTCGGCCACGGCCGCGATGTAATCCGGGTCGTGAAAGCGCGCGAGCGCTGCGGGTGTGGCGGCCTTGGCTTCGACATAGACCTCGCGGGGCAGCCAGCCGAGCGCCCGGCACAGATCCATGACCAGCGAGACGCGCGGAATGGCGAGCGGGTGCTTCCCGCCATAGCGCGAGCGCCGGTAGATCTCGCTGCCGATGAAGCGCGCGCGTTCGATCATGACGGTTTCATCTAGGCCGGGCTGGCTCGCGGCGCAATCGCGCATCGACACCGGCGAGGGGCTTGCGTATGACCCGGGGCGCCCTCCTCCCCGGCACCGCCCCCATGGAAGCTGTCATCGGCATCGTCTTCCCGGTCTTCGGGATCATCCTGGTCGGCTACGCCGTCGGGCGGGTGAAGCTGCTGGGACCCGCGAGCTCGGAGGCGCTCAACGGCTTCGTCTATTGGGTGGCGCTGCCGGCCCTCTTCCTGCAGGGCCTCGCCAAGGCGCCGCTCGACCGCATCCTCGATTGGGCGCTGATCGGCGCCTATCTCGGCGGCATCTTCGTCATCTTCGGGCTGTCGTTCGCCGTCGCGCGCATCGTTTTTCCCGGCCGCATCGGCGCCTTGGGCTTGCACGCGCTCGCGGCCTCGTTTCCCAACTCCGGCTACATGGGCATTCCGCTGTTCCTGCTCGCTTTCGGCGAGGCGGGCTCCCTGCCCGTGATCGTCGCCAACGTCGCGCAATCGATCACCGTCTTTTTCCTGGCGTTGTTCCTGATCGAATTGGATGCCGGCAGCGGCAGCCTCGGGAAACGCCTCGGGCCGATCATCAAGAACCTGCTGCTCAACCCGTTCCTGATCGCGTCCGCGCTCGGTCTTGGGCTGAACGCCGCCGGCATCGGCATCGGCGGGCCGTTCGAGACCATGGTCAAGACCTTGGCCGCCGCCGCCTCGCCCTGCGCCCTGTTCGCGCTCGGCCTGTTCATGGTCGGCAAGCCGATCACGCGCGGGCTCCCGGAGGTCGGCTGGCTCGCCTTCGCCAAGCTCGTGCTGCATCCGCTGGTCGCGTGGGTGATCGCGGCACCGCTCATGGGTCTCCCCGCCGATACCGTCCGGGCACTGGTCCTGATCGCGGCCTTGCCGACCGGCGCCTTGGTCTTTGTCGTGGCGCAGCGCTACAACGTCTATGTTCAGCGCGGGTCGGCGGCGGTTCTGGTTTCGACCGTCTTGTCCGTGGTCACCATCTCCGTGCTGATGGTCCTCTACAAAGTATGACGGTCGATCGCATCGGCCGCGCAGCCTCGACGGCGCGCTGCGCAAGTTTCACGCCGAGAGCTGAGGCACTTTGGCGAGGAACGCGCGCGTCTCCGCCACCGCTTCCGCGAGCCCCACGCGCCGGATCTCGACGCCGGGCGGAAACGCGCCGCACAAGCGCGTCGGCAGGCGCGGATCGAGCATGACGAACACGCCGTAATCGTCCGCGCGCCGGATCAGGCGGCCGAAGGCTTGTTTCAGCCGGTAGCGCGTTTCGCGGTCGGTGTAGCGCGCGCCGCCGAAATGCGCGTGGCGCGCGCGGTAGAGAATGTCCGGCCGCGGCCACGGCACGCGGTCGAACACGATCAGGCGCAGCGAGTTGCCGGGTACGTCGACGCCGTCGCGCACCGCGTCGGTGCCGAGCAGGCAGGCGTCCGGCTCGGCGCGGAATATGTCGACCAGCGTGGCGACGTCGTAGCCGTCGATGTGCTGCGCCAGGAGCGGTATGCCGCGCGCCTCGAGCGGCGCGCCGATGCGCTTGTGCACCTCGCGCAGCCGCGCGATGGCGGTGAAAAGGCCGAGCGCGCCACCGCCCGCCGCAATGAACAGCTCGCGGAACGCGGCGGCCACGGCATTGTTGTCGCTGCCCGAAACGTCGCGCACCACGAACAGCCGCGTCTGGCGCGCATAGTCGAACGGCGAATCGACGCCGGTGCGGACCGCGGGCTCGTCGAGATGGCGGGCGCCCGTGCGCTCCTCGGCCGCCGCCCAGTCGAGCGTGGGCTCGCCGGTACCGTCGCGCAGGCTCGCCGAGGTGATGACGGCGCCATGGGCGGGCCGAAGAACGTGCTCGGTGAACGGCACGGTGGGATCGATCCAATGGCGGTGGAGGCCCACGTCGCGGTCGCGGCCAAACTCGCGCTCGACGGCGAACCATTCGGCGAATTCCGGCGGCGTCTTTTCCGGCACGGCGGCGAGCATGGCGCGCCATCCCGCCAGATCCATCAGCACCCTGCGGCGGATGCCGCGCGCCAGCGAATCGAGCCGGATGCGCGCGGACGTCTCGAGCGTTTCCGCCTCCTCGTCGAGCCGCGCCGCGAGGCGCTCGGCGAGCTCGTTCAGCGGGCGCGCGACCGCGCCGAGCCCGCGATCTAGCTCCGCGGCGGATTCGGCGAGTCCGGGCACGAACGGCCGGAGATCGCATTCCAGGCCGTAGCCGCTCTCGGGATCGCTGGCGCGCGCGTAGACCTGTTGACGCACCATCGCGAGGAAGCGCTCGGCGGGGCCTTCCGCGCGTTCCTCGGCGAGGCGCGCGGGCCAGCCTTCGGCCGGCAGCGCGCCGGCGGCGGCGACGGCATTGTTGAGCAGGCGCTCGGACGCGGGATCGTCCTCGATCAGGCCGAGAAGACGCGCGCGCAGGCCGCGGGCGCGGCTGCGGCGCGCGGAGCCCTGCTCGGCGCCGCGGATCCAGCGGCGCAGCTCGGCCATTTCGATTCCGGTGAGATGGCCGGAGAAGACCGAGTCGGCGGCGCCGAAAACGTGGTGGCCCTCGTCGAACACGTAGCGTGTCGGCAGGGTCACGTCGGAATCGCCGTCGGCCGCCGCCAGCGCCGCCTGAATCATGACCAGCGCGTGATTGGCGACCACGAGGCGCGCCCGCTTCGCGCGGCGCACGGCGTGCTCGATGAAGCATCGCGAATAGTGCATGCAGGCCGAATAGATGCATTCGCCGCGCCGGTCGGTGAGGCTGGCCACGAGCCCGCGCCCGACGAGATCGGCCAGCCATCCGGGCAGATCGCCCGCCACCAGCGCGCCATCGCGGGTGCGCGCGATCCAGCGCGCGAGCAGGCCGAGCTGCGGCGTTTCGGAAAGCCGCAGGCGCGCGCCGCGCGCCGCTTCCTCGTAGTTCAGCAGGCAGAGATAGTTCTCGCGACCCTTGCGCAGCACGACGCGTCGGCGCTTCTCGGCCGGATCGGGATAGAGCTTGTCGAGCTCCTGGTCGATCTGGTGCTGGAGGTTGCGCGTGAAGGTGCTGATCCAGACGGCACCGCCGTTCTTCTCGGCCCAGACGCTGGCCGGCGCGACGTAGCCGAGCGTCTTGCCGACGCCGGTGCCGGCTTCGGCGACTGCGACGCGCGGCGCTTCGGCGCGGTTGCGCGGCGTGAAGGCGTGGGTCACCGACGCCGCGTATTCGCGCTGCTGCGGCCGCGCTTCCGCGCGCGCGCCGAGCAGCGCCAGCAGCCGCGCATCGGCTTCGGCAGGTTCGACCGGCACGTCGCCCGCCGGCGGCTCCGGTCCGCGCTCGGCCCATTCCGGCAGATCGCGCCACACGTCGAGGCCGGAGACGGCGCGCGCCGTGCCGCCGCGCGGCTCGCCCTCCGCAATGCCGAGCGCCGGCAACACGGCGGGCGCCCAGTTCCACCCGCCCGCCGCCATCGCCTGCGCGACCGGACGCAATTCCGGCTCGTAGGCACGCTCGTCGGCGGCGAGCTCGGCCATCAGCGCTTGAATTGAGAGGACGAGCGACTCCGCTTCCGCCTCGAGGCCGCGCGGACTCGCGAGCCCCAATGCCTCGGCCAAGCCGCGGATGGTCGGCAAGCAGAACCGCGCCGGACGCACGAAGGCGAACAACTCCAATGCGTCGAAGGCCGGAAAATTCTTGAGCCCCAGCCGCCGGACGATGGCGGGCTTGAAGCACACCAGCGGGCCCGCCCCGGCATCGAGCCGCCGGCGCGCCTCGTCGAGCGAAATCCGCGTGGCGTTGCCTTCGGCATCGCGCCACGCCGCTTCGGCCACGCCGAGCGCGAGCACGGGCAGCGCCGGCAAATGGCCCCAGCCGCCAGAATGGGGGCGGCCGGGAGGCGGGATGCGTTCCATCGCCGGACACTAGCGGACCCGGGCGGGCGGCAACAGATTTGCCCTAACGCCGCGCATTCGCTAGAAAAAGCCAACAGAAAGCCGGCGGCGCGACCCGCGTCAGCACACCCGAGCGCCCGGCGTCTTGATCTGGTCAAACCCTCGCCAGGCCTCGCCCGCCCCGACGCTGGATGCCCTTGGATTCCCCGTATTCCGCCGATGGCGGGTGTGAAGGCTTTACGCCGTGAACGCCAACCTCCGGCCTGAAGATACCGCGCTGGTCAAACGCTTGATCGGCGGTAGCGCCGACGCGTGGTCGGAATTCGTCGCGCGTTTTTCGTCGGCGATTTTCGGCGCGGTGATCAACACGCTGCGCAAGGCCGGCTTCAACCCCGACGATGGCGTGGACATCGCGCAGGACGTCTATGTGCGGCTCTGCAAGGACGACTATCACCTGCTGCGGCAGTTCGATCCGGCGCGCGCCAGCCTGCGCACGTGGCTGGGGGTGGTTTCGAGCAGCACGGCCATCGACTATCTCCGCCGCAACAAGCGCCAAGGCCTGCCGCTCGAATCGGTGCCCGAAGAACTCTACATGGTCGAGCCCAAGACTCCCGAACAAGTGAAGATTCCGCCGGGCCTTTTGTCGGAGCGCCAGGCCCTGGTCCTTCGTCTCTTGTATGACCGCGATATGGACGCCGCCGAGGTGGCCACCATGCTCGGGATCGATTCCCAGACAGTCCGCAGCACCCACCATAAAGCGCTGGTAAAGCTCAGAAAGTATTTCGCCGACGACAAAGGGTAGCCGCGCCCCGAAGGACGCTTAACCGGGGATGAACGGCAGATGAACGGCGTATAGGATGGCATTGGGAGATAACGAAGGTGACGGACACAGTGACCATAGACCCGGCTGACCGGGCATTGTGGGATCGCTACGTTCGTTCGAGACGGGGGGCGCCCACGGGCGCCGGTGACGCGGGGACGGACGGCATCGAGAATGCCGCGACCATCGCCGCCTATATCGAACTCCGCCTCGACGAATGGGAGCGTGCCGCTTTCGAGCGGCGCCTCGTCGACGAGCCCATACTGCTCGAAACGTTGATCGCCGCGCGCACGGCCCTTGCCGCGCCGCCGGACGAGGCGCCCGTGCCGCAGGCGTTGACGGCCTTTGCGCTCAACATGGCGCCGATGCCGAAGACGGTCCGCGGCCCCAGCCTCGCAAGGCCCGCTGCGCCGGTGCGCGAGCCGCAACGCCGCCGCTGGTTTATGCCCGGCCATGCCATGGCCTGGGCGGCCGCGACCACGGCCTTCCTCGGTGCCTTCGCCATCGGCGCCTTCGTCGCCTGGGAAGTGCTAGAGCCGCCGCAGATGGCGCAGAAGGAAAAGCTCAAGGACGAGCTGGCGCCACGCAACAATTCGATTTTCGACGACCCCGCCCGGACCATCTTCGACGGCATGTCGGTCGACGAATAGCTCCACGCCGCATTAACGATAGCGTTTCGCGCGCGGCCGCAACGGATTCTTGCGCCGGTCCCGTATAGGCTTCGGGGAAATCCCGCGGGGGTTCGACCATGCCGCTGCTCCGGGCCGTGCTGGCCTTCGCCGCGCTGATCCTGTCGGCGATAGCGATCGCCGAGGTGCCCCGCCCATCCACGTCGGCCGCGATCCTCAATGCCGAGGATGCGCGCCATCTCCTGGTCCGCACCGGCTTCGCCGCCCGCCCCGAGGACATCGCGAAATTCGAGGGCCTGACGCGCGCCGAAGCCGTGCGCCGGATCCTGGCCGGAACGCGCACCGAAGCCGCAACGCCGCCGCCGGGCTTCGCTAAGGAGCAAGGCATCACCCGCCCGCCCGGCCGGATGGCGAGCGAAGATGAACGCCGCGCGTTTCGCGCCGGCCGGATCGCCGAGGGGCTCGCGCTCACCGGCTGGTGGTATCGCGAAATGGCGGCCACGCCCTCGCCGCTCACCGAACGGATGACGCTCTTCTGGCACAACCACTTCACCTCGGCGTTCCGCAAGGTGCGCGCGCCGATCCTGCTCTACCGCCAGAACGTGACGCTGCGCCAGCACGCGCTCGGCAATTTCGCCAAGCTCCTGCACGCCATGGCGGCCGATCCGGCGATGATCGTCTATCTCGACAGCCTCCAGAACCGCATCGGCAAGCCCAACGAGAATTTCGCCCGCGAGCTGCTCGAGCTCTTCACGCTCGGCGAGGGCCAAGGCTACACCGAGGCCGACATCAAGGAGGCCGCGCGCGCATTCACCGGCTGGAGCCTCGAGCGCGAGACCGGCGCCTATCGCTTCCGCCCGTTCCTGCACGATGGCGGCGCGAAGACCTTCATGGGCCGCACCGGCACGTTCAACGGCACCGACATCATCGACATCGTGCTCACGAAGGCGCGCGTCGCCGAATACATCGCCGGGAAGGCATGGCGCGAGTTCGTCTCGGAGACTCCCGATCCCGCCGAGATCAAGCGCATCGCGGCCAAGTTCCGGGCCGGCTACGAGATCAAGGTGCTGCTCGGCGAAGTGCTGATGTCGCCGCATTTCTGGGCCGCTGAGAACCGCGGCCGGCTCGTCCGCTCGCCGGTCGAGCTCATCGTCGGCACCCTGCGCCAATTCGATTTGCCGCAGCCGGACGACCGCATCCTCGCCGTGCTGGGCCGGGCCCTCGGACAGGAGCCGTTCAACCCGCCCAACGTCAAGGGCTGGCCCGGCGGCACGGCCTGGATCAACGCCAACACGCTGCTGATCCGCGAGCAGCTCTTGCGGCGCCTCATGGCCGGGCCGGTTCCGGGCATGGAGCGCCAGAGCGCCGAGGGCGAGATGCAGGAACAGCCGCCGGCGATGACCGAGGAACAAGCCCGCCGCCGCCAGCGCGTCCTCGAGCGGCGCATGGCGCAGCGCCTCGACGGCGCCGATCTCGACGCGTGGTACGCGAAGCTCGACCGCCGCTGGCAGGATCCGGCGCGGCTTACCCTTCTCCTCGTGCCGATCAAGCCGGTGAATCCGCCGCGGGCCGACAGCGACCCGGCGCGCTTCATCCGCGACCTCGCCCTCGATCCCGCCTTCCAGCTCAAATAGGCGCGCCATGAACCGCCGCGATTTTCTCGTCTCGGGATCGACGCTCGCCGGCATCGTGCTGCTGACGCCGCATGCCATCGCCCAAGCCAAGGCCAACGGCTTCCGCACCGACCGCACGCTCGTTCTCATCGAACTCGCCGGCGGCAATGACGGGCTCAACACCGTCGTTCCCTACGCCGACCCCCACTACGCCCGCCTCCGCCTCGGCATCGGCATCAAGCGCGAGAACGTCGTCACGCTCGACGAAAAGCTCGGCCTCCACCCGTCCCTGGCGCCGCTGACGGACGCGTGGAAATCCGGCGAGCTCGCGATCGTGCAGGGCGTAGGCTACGAGAATCCGAACCGCTCGCATTTCCGTTCGATCGACATCTGGGACACGGCTTCCGGCAGCAACCGTTACGTCGCCGACGGCTGGATCGCGCGGTTGCTCGGCGGCCAGAAGCGCAATGCCGAGCGGCTCGCCGACGCCGTCGTGCTGGGCGGCGGCACAGGGCCGGTCACGGGCGCGGGCCTGCGCGCGGTCTCGATGCCCGATCCGCACCGCTTCCTCCGCCAAGCCCAGGGCATGCAGGCCGCGGACGCGCGGCCGGCGAACCCGGCGCTCGCGCATGTGCTCAAGGTGCGACACGAGATTCAGGATACGGCGAAGGAGCTGCGCACGGTGCTGGCGCGCGCACCCGAGATCGCCGGCGAATTCCCGAACGGCCCGCTGGCGCAGCAATTGCGCGTCGCCGCCCGGCTCATCAACGCCGGCGCCGTCGTTCCGGTGGTGAAAGTGGCGCTCGGCGGATTCGATACGCACGCCAACCAGCCCGGCCCGCATGCGAACCTATTGCGCCAAGTCGGTGAAGGACTCGCCGCCTTCCGGAAGGTGCTGGTCGCATCCGGGAATTGGAACCGGGTCTTGGCGATGACTTATTCGGAATTCGGCCGCCGCGCCGCGCAGAACGGCAGCAACGGCACGGACCATGGCACCGCGGCACCCCATTTCGTGCTCGGCGGTGGCGTGAAAGGCGGGTTCTACGGGCCCGCGCCGGCGCTCGGCGATCTGGTCAACGGCGATCTCAAGCACGCCATCGACTATCGCAGCCTTTATGCGACGGCGGCCCAGGGATGGTGGGGCTTGGCGCGCGGCGCCACGGCGTTCGGCGACTATCCGGCGTTGCCGATTCTGAAGGCCTGATCGCGCGATCGCGCTTCGGCGCTAGCGGCGCCGCAGGAACGCCGGAACGTTGTCCCCGAAACCGGTGGCCTTGTCGCCGTCGTCCGAGGCTTGCGGACGCTGCGGGGCGCGCGGCTGCGATGGCGCGGGCGGCCGCTTCGCGGGCGGCAGCTGCGGTTGCGCCTGGCGCGCCGGCTCCTGGCGGCGGCGTCCTTCGTCACGTGGACGCGGCGGCGGCGGCGCATCGTCGCTTGGCGGCGGCGCGGCAGCGCGCACCTCGCCTTCGGGCGGACGATCCTCGCGATGTTCACGGCGCGGCTGACGCGATTTGCGGCGCTCGGGGCGCTGCGACGATCGGCCTTCCTTCGGTTCGCCGCGGCGGTCCGGACGCGGCGCTTGCCGTTCCGGACGTGGTTCTTGCCGTTCCGCACGCGACTCTTGCCGCTCCGGAGCGGCTTCCGGCTGTTGCGGCTCGGCCGCGGCGGCGGCGATCGCCGGCGCGCCGTGCCGTGGAATGTTGCGGCGGATGAGGCGCTCGATGGCGGCCACGTTGCGGCCGTCCTCGGGCGTCACCAGTGTGAAGGCCCGGCCGGAGCGTCCCGCGCGGCCGGTGCGGCCGATGCGATGGACGTAGTCCTCGGCATTGTAGGGCACGTCGAAATTGAACACGTGCGTGATGTCGTCGATATCGAGCCCGCGCGCCGCGACGTCGCTCGCCACCAGGATCGGGATCTCGCCGAGGCGGAAGCGGTCGAGCGTCGCCGTGCGGCGTTCCTGCGGCAGGTCGCCGTGCAGCGCGCCGCACTGGAAGCCGTGCCGGGTGAGCGACTTGTAGAGAATGTCGACGTCGCGCTTGCGGTTGCAGAAGATCAGCGCGGTCTTGACCGGTTCCGAGCGCAGCAAGGCGCGGAGCGCGTCGCTTTTTTCGTCGGCGCGGGCGACGGGAACCACGAAATCCTCGATGTTCGCCGCCGTCGTCGCCGGGCGCGAGACCGTGATCTCCTTCGGCGACGACAGGAACTTGTCGGCCAGGCGCCGAATCTCCGGCGGCATGGTGGCCGAGAAGAAGAGCGTCTGCCGGATCGGCGGCAGCAGGGTGACGATGCGCTCGATGTCCGGGATGAATCCCATGTCGAGCATGCGGTCGGCCTCGTCGATGACGAGCACCTTGATGTCGCGCAGCAGGATCTTGCCGCGCTCGAAGAGATCGAGGAGGCGCCCCGGAGTCGCGATCAGCACGTCGACGCCGCGGTCGAGCGCCTTCTCCTGATCGGACATGCTCTCGCCGCCGATGATCAGCGCCTTCGTGAGGCGGGTGTGCTTACCGTAGGTCTCGAAGGCCTCGGCGACCTGCGCGGCCAGTTCCCGCGTCGGCTCGAGGATCAGCGAGCGCGGCATGCGCGCCTTGGCGCGGCCGGCCGAGAGGATGTCGATCATCGGAAGGGTGAAGCCCGCCGTCTTCCCGGTGCCTGTCTGGGCGCAACCGAGGACGTCGCGGCCGGTCAGGACGACCGGGATGGCTTGTGCTTGGATCGGGGTCGGCTCGACGTAGCCGGTTTCGGCAACGGCCTTGAGAACCGGCTCGCTCAGTCCCAGTTGGGCAAAACTCATGCGGCGCTTTTGTTGGAATTTATCTGGCCGGAGGCGGCTAAGGCCGCGACTGGCACCAGGAATATCGCTCGTTTTCGCGATTTTTCAAGCCGTCGCGGCACTTTGGTTGAGAATATCTGAGTGGCGCGCTTTCCCGGCGGGCATCCGCTCGCTAAGAGTGCGACCAATCCGCACGCACGAAAGCCCGTTCGCCGGGTGCGATCGTGGCGGCACGCATGCTGATTTTGCCCCGCGAGGTTCGCCGAACGATGACCGTCCCGCTGATTCTCCTGCCCGGCCTGCTCTGCGACGACGTCCTCTGGCAGCACCAGATCGACCATCTCGCCGACGTGGCCGATTGCGCGGTGGCCGATCTCGCCAGCGACGACAGCGTCGAAACGATGGCGCGGCGCGTGCTGGTGGAGGCGCCCCCGCGCTTCGCGCTCGCCGCCCTCTCGATGGGCGGCTACGTCGCCCACGCCATCATGCGGGCGGCGCCCGATCGCGTGGAGCGGCTGGCGCTGTTCGATACCTCCGCCCGGCCGGACACGGAGGATCAGAAGGCGCGCCGCCGCGGGCTCATCGAGCTGGCCGAGAAAGGCACGTTCAAGGGCGTCACCCCGCGCCTCCTGCCGCTGCTCATCCACCCCGACCGCCTGAACGACAAGCCGCTGACCGATGCCGTGATGGGCATGGCCGAGCGCATCGGCAAGGACGCCTTCCTCCGCCAGCAGGCGGCGATCATGGGCCGGCCGGACAGCCGGCCTCACCTGCCGCGCTACGCCTGCCCCACCCTGGTCGCCTGCGGCCGGAAGGATGCGCTGACGCCGATCGAGGTTAACGCCGAGATGGCGGCGCTCATTCCCGGCGCCCGCTTCGTCGTGATCGAGGATTCCGGGCATTTGCCGCCCATGGAGCAACCCGTGGCAGCAACGGCGCTCTTGCGCTACTGGTTGCAGGGCTGAAAGACTGCGCGGATGCGCCGATTCCTTCTCGCCGCTTTCGTCGGAGCGACGGCACTGCCTGCCGGGTGGGCGGCGGCGCAGAACGACCGTCCGCGGCCCAGCTTCGAGTGCAACGGCGCCGCCACGCGCGTCCAGATGACGATCTGCAACAGCCTCGACCTCACGGAGCTGGACCGCGACCTCGCCCGCTACGTGCTGGCGTTCAAGACGGAGCTCAGCGACGACGCGGCGCGCGGGCTCGATGCCAGCCAGGCCGCCTGGGAGCGGGCGCGCGACAGGCAGTGCAATCGCGTCATCGGCGAGATCGATCCCGACGGCCCGGTCTATCGCTGCCTGATGAGCATGTATCGCGCCCGGCTGGTGCAGCTCGCCGTGCAGAACGACCGCCGCGGCGGGCGCGGGCGTTCGATCTCGGGGTATTACCGCTTCGTCGAGGGCGGCGTCGCCGGCGAGATGTGGGTGATCGGCTGGCCCGAAGCGACGGTGACCGTGCTCATCGACACGCTCACCCTGCCGGACGTGCCGACCTGCGCCTTCCGCATGGAAACCGTCGGCGACGACGGCGTCGTCGAGGGCTCGTCGCAGAGCGCGCCCGAATGCCGCGTGAGCGTTCGATTCGAAGGACGTGCCGCATCCGTGGCCTCGTCCAACTGCGCCGCCGTCTGCGTGCTCAATGGCCGCATCGACGGCGTCTATCGCCGGTGAATCCCATGGCCGATTTCAAGACGCTGAAGCTCACCTGGAAACCCAACCAGTTCCTGGTGCTGCCGCCGAACTATGCGGCGCAAGCCCAACCGCATCGCGTCAGCCCCGTCTTCGCCGCGGCGCCCGAGGATTTGCTCGCGGCCCTCAAGGCGGTGGCGCTGGCGGAGCCGCGCACGGAGGTGACCAAAGAGGATCGCGCCGCCCGCCAGATCGAGATCGTCCAGCGCAGCAAGATTTTTCGCTTTCCGGATTTCATTTCCGCGGAAGCCGTTCCGGCTGGAACCGGCCGCAGCGCGCTCTCGATCTACAGCCGCGCCAAGTTCGGAATCCGCGATTTCGGCGTGAACCGCGCGCGCATCGAGCGCTGGCTCGCCGCGCTGCCGGCGAAGCTGTCCAAGGCGTAGCCGCGGCAGCGCTCAATCGAGCGCGCGCTTGCCCGCGCGGCCGAGCGCGGAGATGTCCTTGCCGATGCCCTCGACCGTTCCGCACGCGGTCAACGAGCCCATGGCCGCCAAGCCGAGCACCAGCGCCCCGGTCAGCTTCACGACGACGATCCAACGCAACATGGCCCACTCCTTTCGGCTATTCGGGCACCAACCCCTAGCCCTAGATGGCCGAACCTTATGATTTATCTATATGTTGTAGTCAATGTGGTTCCGGGCCGGCGTCATCTTGATACGCTCGCAGCCGCCGAGGCATCGCCCGGCGTCCCATGATCGTCCGGCAGACCGGCGCTCAGCCCTTCTTGAAGAAGGATTCCGCGCCGCTGCGGTGATCGCGCTTGCGGGCGATGGCAGCTTGCGCGCGCGCGATCTCGCTTTGGAGATCCTGGATGTAATTCTCGAGCTCGGCCACGGCGAGCTGGTCGAGATCGCGCGGTTTTGGTTTCGGCGCACGAGGTTCGAGGTCGTCGGTGTCGAGGGCCATGGCGCGTCTCTTCCGCTCCGAAGCCACACAGCATAGCGCGCCCGCCGCCCGGGGCCAGACGCCTTGTGATCCCGATCACTGCGAAGTACCGGCCACTCGATTAGTGTCTCCAGCGACACAACGGACGTCTCCCCTCTTCTCATCCGCTGTGTTGGCCCCCCAGGCCGAAAGCCCCGCCAGTACCCGCCTGGCGGGGCTTTCATTTTTGCGGCCCGCCAAGCACTTGGGCGTCGCTGCGTATCCACTTTCGTAAGTGTCCACCGCTTTGCCAACAGGCCGCCCGGCGCGAATGTGCAATGTTTCGGGCGTTTTTCGCTGCATTGCGGGATCGCGCGTCAAGCCTGTCCACCGCATGATTGGCGCGGCGCCCACTTGACAGGCAAAAAAATTGAAATTACAACATTTGCAAATTCAAATATACCGTGGGAGGCGACGATGGAATTCGGCTACTTCACCCTCAGCGACAATCACTACGCCAACAACCCGCGCACGGCGAACGAGTTCATCCTCCAGATCCGCGAGCAGGCGCTGCTCGCCGACAAGCTCGGCTACCATTCGGTCTGGATCGGCGAGCATCATTTCGATTCGCTCGGCGTCAATTCCCGCCCCGATCTCATCCTCGCGAGCATCGCACCCCTGACCAAGAACGTGCGCTTGGCGCCCGCGGTCTCGGTGCTGCCGCTGCATCATCCGGTCCATGTCGCCGAAACCTGGGCGACGCTCGATCTCGTCAGCAACGGCCGGGTCGATTTCGCCGCCGGCCGCGGCTACGACCGACGCGAATACATCCCGTTCGGCTCGGACTTCATGAAATCGGCCGAGATGTTCGACGAAGCGATCGACGTCATCCTCAAGGCCTGGAATTCCAAGGGTCCGTGGTCGCACAAGGGCGCGTTCTACAACATCCCCGAGATGGAGATCACGCCGCTGCCGGTGCAGAAGCCGATTCCGTTCTACGTGGCCTCGTTCTCGAAGACGAGCATCGCGATCGCGGCCAAGCGCGGCCTCAACATCATCTACGCGCCGTTCGCGGCCGGCATGGTGTTCGGCGGACTCGAGAACGCCGTCAACGCCTATCGCGACGCCTGCGTCGCCAACGGCCACAAGCCGGGCCGCGCGATGTGCTCCTATTTCATCTACATCGCCGACAATCCCAAGGAAGAGGATTACGGCCGCGAATCGCAGCTGCGCTACTTCAAGGAATGCGCGCTGCCCGCCTTCAACTTCAAGGCCGGCGAGGCGCCGCCGACCATGCAGTATTTCCTCAAGATCGCGACGATCCTCGAGAACATGAAGAAGGAGGATCTCAGCGACAAATCGATCCTGCTCGGCACGCCGCAGCAGATCGTCGACGTGCTGAAGAAGGTCGAGGCCGCGGGCATCGAAGAGGTGATCCTCTACTTCAACGTCGGCTGCAAGCCGCACAACATGGTCAAGGACCAGATGCAGCGCTTCATGGAGCAGATCGCGCCGCATTTCAAAGGCAAGCACAACGAGCGCCGCCTGATGGTCAAGGCCGCGGCCGCCGAGTAGGCGGGCGCCGAGTAGGCGGAACTTGCAGCGGGTGAACGGAACAACGGGCCCATGACCGACTTCGATCTGACGCGCTATTTGCCCTATCTCATCAACCGCACGGGCATCCGGATCGCGGCGTCGTTCACCGAGGGTATCCGCGCGCACGGCATCACCTTGCAGATGTGGCGCGTGCTGGCGGCGCTCGACCACGCCGACGGCCAGCGCATCTCCGATCTCGCGGCGCTGACCTCGATCGACGTCTCCACCCTCTCGCGCATCCTCGACCAGATGCAAGACAAGGGCCTGATCGAGCGAAGGCGCGGCAACGCCCGCGGCAGCGCCCGCGAGCGCGGCGCGGATGCGCGCGTGGTGACCGTGCACGCGACCAAGTCGGGCCACGCCATCACCGGCAAGCTCATTCCGAGGGCACGGCACTACGAGGCCGTGGCCCTCAAGGGCTTTTCACCGGCCGAAGCCGAGGCCCTGAAGGCGATGCTGATCCGCGTCTTCGAGAACATCGCGACGCTCGAGGAGGAGGCCCGCGGCGCCGACGAGGCGGCCTAGGCGTCCGATCTTCCCGTAATACGGGAAAAGAGGATTTCGCGAGATCCGTCGTCATTCGTCGTCATTCGTCATCATTCTGTCGTCATTTCAGCACCCAGCGTCGTCATTTTGTCGTCATTTCCGGGTGCCGAATTCATCAATTGTCGTCATTTATCGTCATTTCCAGCCTCGAACACCCCGCCCCTTCGCTCCTGGCGATCGAGAACGGGCTTGGCGTTCGACAATGAGAAAGCTCTGCGCGGCAAAGACACATCTAACCAGGATAGAACATAAAAGGAACATCTGTCAAGGCCAAATTCAACCAGTCCGTGCACGCGACGCCCGGTCCGTCGGCTTCACCGGTTCCGCGGCGCCGCCTTCTCGTAGGCTTGCCTCATCGCGTCCCCCAGGCGGCCGGGCCCACCGAGCACCGCGCCGCCATCCACCGGCAGGATGGCGCCGGTGATGTAGGCGGCCAGCGGCGAGGCCAGGAACAGGCACGCATAGCCGATCTCGTCCTTGGTGCCGTAGCGCTGCAGCGGCGTGCCTTCGCGCGCGAGCTTGCGTTCGGCTTCGGTCGGCGCGAGCCGTGCCATGCCTTCGGTGTCTTCGATCGGGCCCGGGATGATGGCGTTGCAGCGCACGCCCAAGGGCCCCCACTCCATGGCCAGCGTCTTGGTCAACATGTCCACCCCGGCTTTGGCGGCGTTGACATGGGCTTGATAGGCATAAGGGTGCTGCGACTGCGGCGCCGAGATGGCGATGAAGGAAGCATCGGGTTTCCGAAGGAATTCAAAGCCCGCGCGGGCCACGTTGAACGTGCCGATGAGGTCGATCTCGACGACGGTGCGGAAGGCGTTGGACGACATGCCGAGGGCCGGGGCCACGAAATTGCCGGCCGCACCCGAGACCAGCACGTCGATCGGCCCCAGCTTTTCCTTGGCGGCTTTCAGCACGGACTCGACCTGGCCGTAGTCGCGCACATCGGCCGCCCCGCCCCAGGCCTCGACGCCGTGCTTTTTCAACGTCTCGACCGCGGCCGCCACCCGTTCCGCCTTGCGGCTGCAGAGCGAAACCTTGGCGCCGCAGCGCGCGAACACGTCCGCGATGCCGAGATTGATGCCGGAGGAACCCCCGGCCACGAAGAGATGCTTGCCGCGCACGGCGGCCGCGAGATCGAATTGCGGCGACATCAAGCGCCTCCAGACCGATGCGAACGAGGCGATTCCCCAGGTCGAACCGGAGCAATCGCCACGCTCTCCGGCTCAGGTGGCACGCGGCGCCATCACGGGCGGGATCTGCCGTGAAAGTGCTACCAGACCAGCTTCAAGCCGCCCTGCCCGGAATGGTCCCGAAAACGAGAGCCGAATTGGCCTTCGTAGCGCAAGAAGGCACGTACCCCAAGACCGGTGCGCAGCTCCAAGCCGGCACCCAACAGCGCTGAGTCGGCAGGGCCGCGGGCCGCATCGACCTGAGAGACGAAATTTGCGCCTGCGATGGTGGCATTCACGAAGCGGCGGCGTCCAAATTCGTGGGACCATGCAGCTTTGGCGTCTGCGACGAACGCCAGACCTCCGAGCGAGAACGCGTGGCTCACGCGCGCGCCGGCCAGAAGCCGCGATGCGATAAAATTCCGGCTCGAAACCGTCATCGGGAAAAGGCCAGTACCCGTAGTGACTTCCTCGTAGCCGCCTTGATGGACAAAGTTGACCTGCGCGCCCACAAAAGGCGTGATGTCGAAACCTTGCCAACGCGCCCGATAGCCCAGTTCCGGCGCAAGCATGGCTTGGCTGATGCCGAAACTTGCCGTCGCGGTACCTGACGGCGGCCCAAAAGGCGTGCGCTCGATGCCGTTGTTCGACCAGGCGCCGCCGAGGACCGCGCTTGCATAAAAACCATTCCACGTTCCGTGTGCGTAGATCGCCACTTGATAGTCGGTGGATTCGCCGTTCGCACCAAGCGCTCTGAGTTCGTAGTTCGATCGGCCAATGCCGAACGCCGCGCCGACAAACAGGTTTTCCATCAAGCGAACGTCGACTCCGAGCGCGCCGCCGGCCCGATCGCCGGTCAATCGCGATCCTCCGTTCGAAGAATCGGCTGAAATCCGTGTGCCCGCCCCGAATCCGGCGACCCAGGCGGAAAGCGGGCTGTAGGTCTCGCGCGCTCTGGCGGCGGCCCCGTCGGGGCCGCTCTGCGCCACGTCGCTGCGGCCCGAGGATAGAGACGCCACTTGGACGCCTAAACTCGCGGACTGTGGGCCCGCCGCCCGATCGATGCCGAGGATGCGATTTCCGACGAGGCTCAAGAAGCCGCGACCGGCCCAAATCGCCGAGCTTTGCCCCACTGCGGCAATTTCCGCATCGGACAAGACGATGGACCCCGGTCCCGTGATTTGCGCGAGGAAGCTGCCCGATACGTTCGCTGAAAAACTGGAGATCACGGTGACATAGTTCGCCTGGCCCTGAAGCGAATGCGTGATCAGGCTCGACAGGCCGCCACCGGCATCGTCATCCGCTGCGAGGGCATTGGTGAGTGGCTGTTTGGGGTTGAATTGCCCCTGATAGAGGTGCGCGTAGGTATCGAAATTGATCGGTAACACAGTCCTGATCGTATAACTGCCGGGCGCTGTCACCCGGAAGTTGAGCCCCTGAAATCGAAAATTGGTCGTGCCGACTGTCGTCGTCGGCGGCGCCCCGGTATTGGGACGATCCCAGAATAAATTTCCGCTCAGTGCGCCTGGGAAATTGAACGTTTCCGCCGTTGCCGGCACCGTTGCGGAAAACGCCAGCGACGCCGCCGCCGACATCAGACACGTTCGCGACCAAACTCGATGCATTTCCTTCTCCCCCGAGAACTCATGACGGCGCCCCCCGGGAGATATATCAAAGTGCTGCCACGTCCGTAACAACGAATATTAACGATAAATTGGACGCGAACTCGCCCGCAAATAGTCGAACGATGCGCCGATGCGTTCGGAGATTGCGTGCACTCGCTCTTCAAGCACGCGCAACGGCCACGCGTGTCCACACATCATTGCCCTAAGACCGCACCCGGCACTCCGCCACGCCCACCATCGTGTCGCGGGTGACGATCTGCTCGAGCTGCGCGGCGCTCCAGCCCTCCGTACCCCAGGGCCGCATCGGCAGGACGAGATAGCGCATGTCGGCGGTCGAATCGTGGACGCGCACTTCGCGCCCGGGCGCGATCTCGGTGCCGAACTCCTGGAGCACCGCGCGCGGATCGCGGACGACGCGCGAGCGATAGGCCGCGCTCTTGTACCAATCGGGCGGGCGGCCCAGCACGAACACCGGGTAGCAGGAGCAGAGCGTGCAGACGACGACGTTGTGGACGGCGGGCGTGTTCTCGATCACGACGAGGTTCGCCACGACGACGTCGACGCCGAGTTCGGCGCAGGCCTTCTTGCCGTCGTCGAGCAGGCGCTGTTTGAATTTCGGGTCGGTCCAGGCCTTGGCGACGATCTTGGCGCCGAGCGCGGGGCTGCGCGAATCGATCTTTTCGATGAAGGCGCGGTGCTGGTCGGCGGTGAAATAGCCCTTCTCGATCAGCAATTCGCGGACGGCCTCGGCGAGGAATTGATAGGGCCCGTCCGGCTCCTTGGCTTTGATCGGCGCATGCGGGTCGTGGCCGTGATCGTCGTCGTGCGGATGATCGTGGCCTTCATGATCGTGCGGATCGTGGGTCATCGCGCGCGCCTACGACTTTGCCGGCTCGAGCCAATGCTCGAAAATCTCGACGTCGACCTTGTCCGCGGGATTGCCGCGATAATCGGGCCAGACATGCGCCTGATCGAAGCGCACGCGGTAGAGCACCTTGGCGGGCTCGCCGGGCTTGCCGAAAGCCAGCTCCTCGGGATTGTGGAACTGGCCGCAAATGCGCTCGACGACACCGGTTTTGCCGCGGATGTAGAACGGCGTGCGGATATGGCCCTGCGCGGGGAAGCGCGCGGCCACGCGCACCTTCTCGCCTGGGCGGAAGCGCGAGGCGATGCCGGCCCCCCAGCTCATGCCGTCTCCCGGGCGCGCGCCGCCTTCAAGGCCGCGATGCGCCGGTCGATCTCGGCACGCGACAGGACGCCCTTTTCGACCAGAATGTTGGTGATCGAAGCGATCCAGCGCTCGTAGTAGGTGAGCTTGTCGTAGATCCCCGGGGGTAGTTGCTCGATGCCGCGGCGAAGCTCGTCGACCGTCACCACCGGCGCCGCGCGGAGCTGCAGGCAGCGCAAAATCGCCTCGATGCGCTTCTCCCACGGCTCGATCTCGTGCTCGGCCAGGCTCACCGGCCCCGCCGGCTGCCCGCCCATGTCGTGATGCATGCGATGGGGTACATCGGACAACTAACCACCCCTACCGATCGACCACCGACGGCGACGCAATGTCCCGCTCGGCGAAATAAGATGCCAATTGATAGGCAAACTGCTGTCCTTGCGTCATCAAAATTTCATCTACCAGCATCCCATACGCCGAAGCACGAATCTCCTCGAAATAGTAAGGGCGATAACGCGTCACAGAACCGAAGTAAAAGATGGCCGCGTAGAGGCTTAGCAGCGGTGGTAGACGTTTAGTCGAGGGAGGTCCCGCAAACAGATAGTACCGTCGATAAGGCGGCACCCCCCGAATTACCGGCCAGACCAATGGGATGAGTGGTTCGACAAGCTTGTGCAGTACATCGCCGGCACGCCGATTGTATTTCTGTTTTTGTGTCTGCTCTAGGACGATTAGTTCTCGGTCCCTGCCCGTATCTCGGAGAATTACCTCTCCAAAACAGGAATCGGAATGTGAAAATTTTAGAAGTTCGGCATGTGTCAGTCCGTTAGCCTTCGCTTGAGCTCTTGTGCATGTGATGCGCAGCCAAAGCAGGCGCTGAGTTGGATCCGTGAGTACAGCTATCTCACGCAATGGGACGAATCGTTCTCGATGGCCCGACGCAACTGACCACAGACGATGACCGATGACCATTTGGCAAAGGATTTCATCGAAGACCGAGTAACTCCCCGCTATCGATGTGGGACTGAATCCAAGCGCTTGTGCAAACAACGGGAGGATATTGTCTCTACTGCCCACCCCCACGCTCGTCTGAATTCTTATTTGAGCACCACGTGTCGGATTTAGGGACGTTGCGCTAGCCGAAGAGGGTAGCTCGCTGATACCATGATACGCATTCTCTAACGATGCCCGAATGCCCCGAAAAACAATGTAACTTTTGGCCAAATTCAGAAATGAGTAATATAAAAGGAGTGGTTGCGATGAGAGAGCGTAGTTCTTGGATGCGTGGTAAAAGTCTCTCGCTTGGCTAAGAAATGACAGGGCAATCGCCCTACTTTTGTGGCCGGCTCCAAATTTTCGCTTGATCTCATACTCGATCGCGTCCCACGGACTTGAGAGAAGCAATTCATTTTGCGGCTGAAAGGATCGTCCACGTTTGATTGTCGGCCAATATGAGAATTGGACAGGCTTGTCGCTAATCGTCAGCGGGCGTCCATCTAAAGCGATTGGCAAGCGAGGCATTGGACAAATAACGAGTAAGGTAGCGTTGGTTGAGTATCCTAACGGCCTTTGAATACTCCATCTCTTCGCTCAGCAAAAGAGCGCACGCCTTCGGCGAAGTCTTCGGTCTTGGCGATGATCGGGCGCTGGCGGGCGAGATCGGCGATGGCGGCGTCTTGGCCTTCCGTGGCGTAGATCCAGGAATTGTTGCGCGAGGCCTGCACGGCGAGCGGCGCCTGCTTGGCGATGGTTTCGGCCAAGGCCGTGGCGCGCGCCAGCCCCTGCCCTTGCGGCACGACCTCCTGCACGAAGCCCAGGCGATGGGCAGTGGCGGCGTCGAACTCGTCGCCGGTCAGGAGCCAGCGCATGGCATTGCCCCAGCCGGCGCGCTCGACGAAGCGGATGGTGGCGCCGCCATAGGCGCCGAGGCCGCGCTTCACTTCCACCTGGCCGAAGCGCGTGCCCTCCTCCGCCACAACGATGTCGGCCGCCAGCATCAGCTCGATGCCGATGGTGAAGCAGATGCCTTTGACCGCGCAGACGACGGGCTTCTTCCGATACGGGGCGCGCAGCGCCAGCGGGTCGACCAAACCCGGCGGCACCAATTCGGCCGTGATGTCGAAGGCCGAGAGCTGCAGCCCGGCGGTGAAATGCGCACCCTCGGCATGCAGCACCGCGCACCAGAGATCCGGGTCCTTCTCGTAGGCCGTGTAAGCCTCGGCCAGCGCGCGCAGCATCTCCGGCGTGAAGCCATTGTATTTCGCCGGCCGGTCGATCTTGATCAGGCAGAGGCGCCCCCGCCGCTCGGTGACGATGCGGCCGGAATCGGCGGCGGGTTTCGCGGTTTCGGCGGGCATGTAGGCGCTCCGTTCGTTGATGGATGCAAACATCTAGCCCGCCCCATTCGCATTGTCGCGCCCGCGAACGAGGGCGTTGGCGCTCGTGTAAAGCCCCTCTCCCTGGGGGAGAGGGGTTGGGGTGAGGGACAGCAAACGTGGTGCAAGCATTTATTGGCGCGGCGCCGCAACCGGTATTCTCGCCGGCGAGGGACATGCGCGTGCGATAAGAATCGGCAGCAGCGCGGCTCGTTTGTCACCACCACGTTTGCTGCCCCTCACCCCTGGCCCCTCTCCCCCAGGGAGAGGGGAAAAGGCTCGCTACTTCCGCCGCAGTTTCCCCACGATGCCGGTCGGGAAGAAGTACACTGAGAGGATGAACAGCACGCCGAGCCAAAGCAGCCAGCGGTCGGGGTGGAGGAGCTTCGGGAGCAGCGGAATGCCTTCGAGC
>Ga0268299_1001061_pt1 | contig 59166 bp, 43 predicted proteins | sample NOBtaG_FD_193484 | JGI IMG/M metagenome (GOLD analysis project Ga0268299, IMG submission 193484) | Activated sludge microbial communities from bioreactor in Nijmegen, Gelderland, Netherland - NOB reactor | ecosystem: Engineered > Bioreactor > Aerobic > Activated sludge | place: Netherlands...
AGAATGAGAGATTGGGTGCGAACTCGTTGATGTCCATGCCGCGACTCAGGTAGTACTCAACATACGTAAAACCATTGGCCAGGGTAAAGGCTAATTGCGTTATAGGATTGGCTCCCGCTTCGGCAATGTGATAGCCTGAAATAGATACAGAGTAAAAATTCCGAACATTGTTATCAATAAAATATTGTTGCACATCGCCCATCAACCGCAATGCAAATTCGGTTGAGAATATGCAGGTGTTCTGCGCCTGGTCTTCTTTTAAAATATCGGCCTGAACGGTTCCACGAACCTGCGCGAGGGTTTCTGTTTTAATTTTTTCGTAAACTTCTTTCGGAAGAACCTGATCTCCGGTTACGCCCAGCAACATCAATCCTAACCCGTCATTGCCTTTCGGGAGTGCACCCTGGTAAACAGGCCGCTCGTTTTCTTTTCCTTTATAAAGGGCAGCGATTTTTTCGTTTACTTCTTTTTCGAGTCCGTTTTTTTTGATGTATAGTTCGCACTGCTGGTCGATGGCCGCGTTCATGAAATAGCCAAGCAACATCGGGGCCGGACCGTTGATGGTCATGGATACCGAAGTTTTAGGATCTGATAAATTAAATCCGCTGTACAGTTTCTTGGCATCATCTAAACAACAAATGCTTACACCTGAGTTGCCGATCTTCCCATAAATATCCGGCCGGTAATCTGGATCGTTTCCGTAAAGTGTTACCGAATCAAACGCGGTCGACAAGCGTTTGGCGGGCATAGCTAAACTTACGTAGTGAAATCTTCTGTTCGTTCTTTCCGGTCCGCCTTCACCGGCAAACATGCGGGTAGGGTCTTCGCCTTCCCGCTTGAAGGGATAGATGCCTGCTGTGTACGGGAATTCGCCCGGAACATTTTCCTGCAACATCCATTTCAATAAATCGCCCCAACTGGTGTATTTCGGAAGGGCAACTTTAGGAACCTGGGTATGTGAAAGTGACTCGGTGTGCGTTTGAATGGCAATTTCTTTATCACGCACTTTGAATTTGAAAAGGGGCTCTCTGTATTGTTTTGCTTTTTCAGGCCACGTTTCAATCAGTTTCCAGTTTTTAGGATCAAGATTTAATTTGACACGGTCAAATTCAGCTTGTAATACTTTTGTTATGCTGTTATACGAAGAATCTCCTGTTTGGTGAGAAGATTCCTCCCTACCGCTCGGAATGACAGCTATGGAAGAGATGGTTTTGTTGATGGCATACAATTTCTCAGCAACCTCCGCCTGTTCGTTCACCCAAGTATCATAATTGCGATTGTTCTCAGAGATCTCACTCATGTAGCGCGTACGGCTGGGAGGAATCACAAAAACTTTCTCCGACATCTCACGTGTAATCTCAAAAGAAGATTTGAGGTCAGCACCTGTTTTCTCTACTACCTTATCGATGATATGTTTATAAAGTTGGTTTGTGCCCGGATCATTAAACTGTGAGGCAATCGTACCAAACACAGGCATATCTTCAGGCTTGCTTGTCCAGAGTTGGTGGTTGCGCTGGTATTGTTTCTTCACATCGCGTAATGCATCTAACCCACCACGCTTGTCAAATTTGTTGAGGGCAATGACATCAGCAAAGTCAAGCATGTCAATTTTTTCAAGCTGTGTAGCTGCTCCGTATTCGGGAGTCATCACATACAACGATACATCGCTGTGATCCAGAATTTCTGTATCACTCTGACCAATACCGGAGGTCTCAAGAATGATCAGGTCAAAGCCTGCAGCCTTCAAGACCTGAATCGCTTCTTTTACATAGGCCGACAATGCCAGGTTGGATTGACGGGTAGCCAATGAACGCATGTACACCCTTGGGTTATTAATAGCATTCATGCGGATGCGATCGCCTAATAATGCGCCTCCTGTTTTTCGTTTGGAAGGATCAACCGAAACGATGCCTATTTTTTTGTCCTTGAAGTCAATTAAAAACCTTCTTACAATTTCATCGACCATCGAAGACTTACCCGCACCGCCTGTTCCGGTAATTCCCAGCACAGGAGCTTTCGATGCAGATGCTTTCTTATTTATTTCCTCAAAAATTCCTTTATGATCCTCGTAGTAATTTTCTGCTCCTGAAATTGTCTGTGCAATGACGAGATAATTGTCAATTGTCAATTGTTCATTGATAATTGTTTTACCTGTAGGATAATCACTTCTCTCCACCAGATCATTAATCATCCCCTGCAAGCCCATGGCCCGGCCATCATCGGGAGAATAAATTTTGGTGATGCCATAGTCCATCAATTCTTTTATCTCTTCCGGAAGGATCACACCTCCGCCACCACCAAAAATTTTGATGTGACCAGCGCCTTTCTCTTGAAGCAGGTCGTACATGTATTTAAAATATTCATTATGCCCACCCTGGTAGCTGGTCATGGCAATAGCCTGTGCATCTTCCTGGATAGCGGTGTTTACCACTTCCTCCACACTTCGATCGTGACCTAAATGAATTACCTCCACCCCAGTCGACTGAATAATCCTGCGCATGATGTTGATAGCTGCATCGTGGCCGTCAAACAAGCTGGCTGCCGTTACAATCCGTACTTTGTTTTTTGGTTTGTAAGGTTCTGGTGCTTTGTGGCCTGCGAGATTAGGGGCCACTTCTTTCTTCTTTTCAGCGCTGGCAACTCCGGTACTCATGAATTCGGGATTTAGAACCCAAAAATACAGCAACCATGCTTATTTAGCTAACGGGAGTTAGTGTTTAACCACCTCGCCCTTTGGGCACTCCTCCTTGTAAGGAGGAGAGTAACCACCTCGCCCTTCGGGCACTCCTCCTTGTAAAGGAGGAGAGTGTTGAGTGATTATGAAAAGCGTAATATTGCAACCTGATGGAGTACCCCGTATTAGAAATCGTACCACAACTCAGGTCAATTCTTCAAGAAAAAACAATAGCTATTCTGCAGGCACCCCCCGGTGCGGGAAAATCCACTATTCTTCCCTTGCAATTATTGGATGAACCGTGGCTTGCAGGGAAAAAAATTGTGATGCTCGAGCCACGAAGATTGGCTGCCCGTTCGGTGGCCGGACGAATGGCTTCTTTATTAGATGAAGAGGTAGGAAAAACTGTTGGCTATCGCATTCGGTTTGAAAACCGCACCAGTGTTGCAACGCGTATTGAAGTTGTAACCGAAGGGATTCTCACGCGCATGATCCAGCGCGACATCGCATTAGAAGATGTGGGTATTATTTTGTTTGACGAATTTCATGAGCGCAGTCTGCAAGCCGACTTAGCGTTGGCGCTCAGCTACCAGGTACAACAATCGTTGCGTGATGATTTACGGTTGCTGATCATGTCGGCAACCTTGGAGGGGGGTAGTCTCTCTGCGATATTGAATCATGCACCGGTGATCAGCAGCACAGGCAGACAGTTTCCGGTTGACATTCAATATCATCAACAGGAAGATGAATCCCTTTCACGATCGACAACACGCTTAATCCGAAAAGCTTTAACTGAACAGCAAGGTGACATGCTGGTGTTTCTTCCGGGCACAGGCGACATCATGCGAGTTCAGAGTGACATGGAGCAAATAGGCGCCTTTGTTGTTCCGGTGTATGGCGATTTGCCTTTCCAGAAACAACAACAGGCTATTTTGCCTGATCCGGAAGGAAGAAGAAAAATTGTATTGGCCACTTCTATTGCAGAAACATCTCTAACGATAGAAGGAATCACCACGGTAATTGATAGTGGCTATTCGCGTGTTCCGCGATACGATGTACGAACCGGACTTACACGATTGGAAACAATACGGGTTACGCTCGACTCAGCCAATCAGCGAGCGGGCAGGGCAGGGCGTTTAGGTCCCGGTGTTTGTTACCGCATGTGGAACGAGCGCAGCCATCATCAGTTACAGGCAGTGAGAAAACCGGAAATATTAGAAGCCGATTTGTCATCGCTGGTGTTGGAGTTGCGTGCGTGGGGTGTTCAGAAAATTGAAGAGATGGAGTGGATCACGCCACCTCCGAAGGGGGCAGTGTTGCAGGCCACAGAATTGCTCGAACAACTGGGTGCGTTGAGTGAGGGTGTTATCACTAATCGGGGGAAGGCCATGGTGCAATTACCTACGCATCCGCGGATTGCCCACATGTTATTAGAAGCTCAGAATGATAATTTGATTGCATTGGCTTGCGATGTAGCGGCAGTGATGGAGGAACGCGATCCGTTTCAAAAAGAAGCAAGTGCGGACCTCACGTTGCGGATTGAAGTGCTGCGAAAGTGGAGAGCAGGCGAAAAAGTGTATGCTGAGAAAAATACGCTTGATAGAATTGAAAGACTCTCTGCTATCTGGCGCAGAAATTTTAAAATCAAGGAAGGTAATACGATGCCAGGCGGTCACGCTGTTGGTTTATTGGTAGCCGCTGCTTACCCGGATAGGATTGCCAGACAGCTTGATAAGCATGGCAATCGGTATAAGTTGTCAAACGGGAAAGTTGTTGCGCTTCAACAACACGATGATTTGATTCGTGAACCCTGGCTGGCAGTAGCCCAATTGGATGCGGGGCAGAAGGAAGGAAAAATATTTTTGGCCGCTGCTGTGGATGAAAACGAGCTTTATCATCTCACGATTGAACGGGAAGTGGTTCGGTGGGATTCCGAACGGGAAATAGTGACGGGTGTTTTGGAGAAACGTGTTGGAGGTCTTGTGCTGACTTCAAAGCCGCTGATCAACATTCAGTCAGAAAAGCGATTGAAGGTTTTGTTTGAGGCGATCAGAAATGAAGGGCTACGGTTTTTAGGCTGGAGTGAAACTGAAGAAAAATGGCAGGCACGCGTGTTGAGTTTGCGAATCTGGAGGAAGCAAGAGGCGTGGCCAGATGTATCGGATGAACATTTGCTTGAAACGCTGGAAGATTGGTTGACGCCTTACCTGAACGCAGTTTCAAAGAAAACGGATTTCAAAAATTTGGAGCTTCAAAATATTCTGACGGGTTTACTTCCGTGGGACCTGGCCTCGAGGCTGGATGCATTAGCACCAACAAAAATTCAGGTGCCGAGTGACTCCATGATTTCGATTGCTTATTATGCGGATGGAAGGCAGCCGGAGTTAGCTGTTCGGTTACAGGAAGTGTTTGGTTTGCCCGAAACACCAACTGTGAATGAAGGAAGAACGAGATTAATCATGCATCTTTTATCACCCGGGTATAAGCCCGTTCAGGTTACACAAGATTTAAAAAGTTTCTGGAATTCTACCTATGCAGATGTGCGAAAAGAATTACGCATGCGCTACCCGAAACATGCGTGGCCGGAAGATCCCTGGACTGCCAAAGCGGTGAGAGGGGTGAAGCGGAAATAATTAACCGTGGTCTGTGTCGACCCAGACTACGGAATTTCGCGGCCCTGTGCCGCGATCTCACAAGACCAGGAAATTGAATTAAGTGGGATGCCGGAACAGGTCCGGCAATTATTTCACTGTGGTCTGTGTCGACACAGACCACGGAATTGGCCTGCCTGCCGACATAGGCAGGTTCGGTACTGTGGTTATTTCATATACCCATCCCGAATTGGCTTAAATTCAGATGACCCCTTCCACTGCGGCCAGGTTTGTTCCATCGAGATTCTCTTACCAACATTAAACAACAGTTTCAGATCATCAACAGCGCCATTGGCTTTCCAAAGTTCAGGAGTGAATTCATCAGAAGGTTTATGATAATGCTTTGCTACGTAATCATCCTGCAATTGCTTTCCGTATTCAGCGCCTTTTTCAACATTATCGATACCTACACTGGTGTATAATGCAGGAATGCCAACCTTTGCAAAGTTGAAATGATCGGAACGGAAATAATATCCGGCAACAGGATTGGGCTCAGGAGAAACATACCGGCCAACGCGTTTTGCTTCATCATTCAAATAATCTTCCAGGTCTGACTGCCCCATCCCAACCAGTACGATATCCTTATTTTTTCCGTACGGGTTTAATCCATCAATATTAATGTTGGCAACGGTTTTCTCTTTCGGATACAAAGGATTTTGAGCGTAATAAGCTGAACCCAATAACCCTTGTTCTTCAGCCGTTACCCACAGGAACACCACCGAACGTGCCGGTTTGTTTTTAAGTTGTGTGAATGCTTTTGCGATTTCAAGCTGGCCAGCAGAACCGCTGGCGTTGTCGTGCGCACCATTATAAATTGTATCACCTTTTTCATCGGCCTTACCGATGCCCAAGTGATCCCAGTGCGTGGAGTACACGAGGTATTCATCAGGTTGTTTGCTGCCGGTGATCTTGGCAACTACATTATAGGATTTAGAGTACTTCGCGTTCACCTTCATGGATGTTGAAAGTTTCAGGTTCATCGGCTCAGCGCTAAAGCCCTGCTTTTTTGATCGTGATACGGCCTGAGCATAATCAATGCCTGCAGCCTCGAACAATTTTTTAGCTGCCGGTTGTGAAACCCAGCCCACGGCACTGCATACCGGAATATCTTTTCCGCGGTTATCGAGATAAAGTTTGGCTGTGTTCCAGCTGTTTTGTACTACCCAAAATCCATAACCTGCCGGTACATCATCGTGCACTACGAGGCACCCTTTCGCGCCTTGTCGTGCGGCCTCTTCAAATTTATAGGTCCAACGGCCATAGTAGGTCATGGTGTTGCCTTTGAATGTTGAATCACTGGTGCCGAAGTCGGGGTCGTTCACCATCACGAACACTATCTTTCCTTTTACATCCAGCCCGGCATAATCATTCCAGTTTTTTTCAGGTGCCACCACACCGTAACCGGCAAAAATCAATTCTTCATTTTTAAGGTTGATTTCTTCCTGTTCGGGATTGGGTGTCCAGAGTACATAATCTTTCAGTCCGCTGAGTGTAAAATCTTTTTTACCTCCCGAAACTTTCATGACTGAATCTGCAGTGGTGGTAATCTCCACCATGGGTACTTCCTGCAAATAGCTTTCACCGTTGCCGGGTTCCAGTCCGAGTTTTTTTACTTCGTCTTGTAAATACGCGATGGTTTTGATTTCGCCTTCCGTAAAGGGCATTCTTCCCATAAAATCATCTGAGGCCAGTGTTTTGAGGTGAGCTTCAAATCCCGCTTCGGTTATGGATTCCAATCCATCTTGCGGATCGTATTTTGGTTCAGTTGAACAGCTAACTATCAGTGAACCGATGAGTGATAAAAGAAATATTTTTTTCATAGTTGGTTAATTTGTTGTCAATCTGAATGGAGTCGAAGACTGATGGCTGATCAGGTTTCGACTCCGCTCAACCTGACTATTGCAGTTGCGGTTTCTTTCCTAAGACATCTTCAGCCGACAGGAAATTGATCTTGCCCAGTTTAAGTTTCTTAACGCCTTCTTCAATTTTTGCACGATCGCCTACCACTACAATCAACATATTGTCGGGTGTGATGTATTTCTTTGCGGCAGCTTCCACACCCTTCTTCGTAACGGCAAGGGCTTTATCTACATATGAATTAAAATAAGTATCAGGCAGTTGGAACGTCACCAACTCGGCAAGGGCTGCGGCAATACTTTCATTGGTTTCAAAATCTCCGGCATAGCCGAGGGCTACATAATTTTTGCCCCTGGTTAAGTCGGCTTCAGGTATAGGCTGGCGCATTTTTTTGAATTCATTAAAGAACTCGCCCAACGCTGGGCCGGTTACATCGGTTTGAACGGATGAACTTGCCGTGAAAGGCCCTGATACCGACCAGAAACTGAAACCGGAACCGGCACCATACGAATAGCCGTGATCTTCGCGCAGGTTGGTATTTAACCGTGAAGCAAAGGAGCCGCCCAAAATAGTATTCATGATAATGATGTCGTTATAGGCGGCATCACCGCGCGATGTGCCGATCCGACCGATGCGGATCACCGATTGCGCAGCACCCGGTTTATCAACGATATAAAGTGTACGGCCTTTAATTTGTTTGGGTGTGGGTTTTGCAGCGTTGGTCACAGCACCTGCCGGTAAGGCAGAGAAATATTTTTCCAGCAAAGGAGTAATGGAGGCCCTGGTTACATCGCCAACAATAATCAATGTGCAATTGCCGGTTACAAAATTGCGTGTATGAAAATTCTCAAGGTCAGCTTTTGTATAGGATGTAATGGATTGCTCATTGGCAAATTTTCCATAAGGTGTGGTGGGTTCAAAAAGAAGTTTGTTGTATGCCCGTGTGGCAATGGTGGTTGGCTCATCGTAAGCTGTTAATAATCCGTTTAGCCTGAGTTTGCGTACGCGTTCCAATTCAGCGTCAGCAAAGGTGGGCTTCAGCACGATGGTGCTCATCAGTTTCAGGGCGTCATCCAGTTTTGAAACAGGAGTTGAACAGTCAACTTCCGAACTGAAGGCACGACTAAAGGTTCCGATTTGAGCACCCAGGTAGTCGATTTCATCAGCCAGTTGCAGGGCACTGTATTCACCGGCACCTTCGTCTAATAAATCCATGGCTATACTGGTCAGTCCTTCTTTTCCGGCAGCGTCATCAAACGAACCAGTCTGAAGAAGTAAATTCACCTGCACCAACGGAACCGTATGTTTCTCCATCAGCACAACCGCAAGCCCGTTTGACAATGTAAATTTTTGTATGGCCGGCAGTTGTAAGTTTTTTGCTTTTCCTAATGCCGGAGGTGCCGAGCGATCAGGAGCCTGCGCGGTAATTCCTGTACTGATGATTAACAGGCAAAAAAGTATATTCAGTTTTTTCATGATTTTTTCTTTATTGATGGATTAATTCTTTTTGGCTGCCAGGTCGGTTTTTCCTTCCGGTACGATACTCATTACTACGCGTGCATTATCTTTCAGATATAAACGCGCAGCAGCAGAAATATCGCTGATGCCTACCGCCTTGTAGCGCTGCAAGTCTTCATTAAAATAATCTGGGTTACCGGTGTAGTAGTAATATTGATTTAATTGATTGGCCTTTCCACTAAAACCACCGGCACTTTCAATTTGGCTGATAAACCCAGACTCGTATTGATTTTTCACCCGCTGAAGTTCACGCTCCTGGGGGTTTTCTGATTTCAGTTTATCAATTTCCTCCTGTATTACTTTTTCAAGCTGAGTAAGCGTAACACCCGGCCGGGCTGTGGCAACTAACATAAATTCAGATGAGAACTTTTTAGAATCCTGATACGCAAAAACATTTTGTGCAAGTTGAAGTTCATACACCAGGCGTTTATAAAGTCTGGAATTTTTTCCGCCAGTTAAAAGGTTGGCAACCAAATCCATTTCGGCATTACCGGGTATATAGGCTGCCGGTGACAACCACACCATCATGATTCGTGGAAGTTGAACTTTATCTTCCAGCACAATCCTCTTTTCTTCTGTGAGGCCGGCAGCCGGAGGATTGATTTTGCTAACCGGTTTTCCGGCAGGCACATCGCTGAACCACTTTTCAACCGCGGCCCGAGTTTCTTTTAAATCGATATCACCGGCTATGCTTAACGATGCGTTGCCCGGTGCGTAGTACAGGGTAAAGAAATCAACCACATCCTGGTGGCTGGCAGCCGATAAATCTTCCATTGACCCTATAACTGTCCACGAGTAAGGATGATCTTTCGGGTACAACAAAGCCGGGAGTTCCAGTGATGCTTTTCCGTAAGGTCTGTTTTCGTATGATTGTCTGCGTTCATTTTTTACTACATCCCGCTGGCCATCAACCGTTGTTGGTTTTAAAGATTGTGTTAGAAATCCCATGCGGTCTGATTCCAGAAACAAGGCAAGGTCTAAAGCATTGCTGGGAAGGTCTTCATAGTAGTTGGTGCGGTCTTCGGTGGTTGAACCATTATTGTTGGCACCGGCCGCCTCCAGCCATTGATCAAATTTTCCTTCCGGTACGTGCTGCGATCCTTCAAATAAAATATGTTCAAATAAATGAGCAAATCCGGTACGACCGGGCTTCTCGCTTCCCGAGCCCACATGATACCACATATTAACACTCACCCGTGGAATGGTGTTGTCTTTGTGGAGGATTACATTCAGGCCGTTGGGCAAGGTGAATTGTTCGTACGGAACTACAATATCCTGTGCGGATAATTGTGTAATGAGCAGCGTCAAAAATACTACCGGTGTAAACCATTTTCTTTTCATAAAAGGATTGTTTTTTAAGGAACGGGAAGATAGTGAATTCGGACTCAATTCATAAGTTGTTTCCAATTAGCGGAAGGTTATTTGAACCGGCTGCCGTTATTAGCTTTAAAAAATATAGCCGATATTTGCAGGCTTAATCCTATCTGTGTGAGGCATTTATTGCTCAAGTGTTTTTTTATTTTTTTTGGAATCGTTTTGGTTAGCCCGGTAGCGGCACAACAATTTTCATCCATTGAAGAGCATCGGCTTGACAGTTTACAATCAATTGCTGATAAACTTTCGGGTACTGCCAGGGTAGATTTACTGAACGCGATTGCATTCGACAGGTTTGGATATAATCATGCGAAGGCCAGGGAAATATTATCGGAAGCGCTTGAACTGGCCGAAAAAATCGGATATGATAAAGGAAAGAGCGAGACGCTTGTTTATATCGGTCTTTACGAAAGAATAGTTGGGAATGCGCAACCCGCACTTCGTTACCTTAAAGAAGGAACGGCATTGGCGAAAAAATCGGGCAACCAGGGAGCTACAGGATATGGTTTAACCCAATTGGCAATATTAATGAACCGACTGGGAAAAGCTGACTCTGCTCTTGTTTTCTTTAATCAGGCATATACTGTATTGAAAGACAGCCTCGCACCGATGCAGCTTTCAGTCTTGTACAGAAATCTTGGAAATTACTACGGAGACCAGAGAGATAAAGAAAAGCAACGATTTTTTTTATTTCGCGCTATGCGGATACGGGAAGCGTTGAAAATAAAATTTATGTTATCGGACATTTATGTTCAGTTGGCATCTTATTATTCATCGGAAGCGAAATTTGACGAAGCGCTGGTGTATATCGCTAAAGCGGAAGAAATAAATAAACAAGACGTTGAATCTGAATCGTTATTTGATCTGAAGTATCAGAAGGCGACAATTTTGATGAAGCAGGCAAATTATATTGAAGCCCTTTCGATTTTCAATGACCTGAAAGTTCGTTACCGGCAGCGCTCATCAAAAGATGATATTGTTAAACTCCTTACCGACATTGGTTATTCCCTGATGGATCTGGGAAATTTTGAAACGAGCCTGCTGAATTTTTATGAAGCCCTGCAGGTAGCAAGCGAAAATGGTTTCGAACTGGAAGAAGCCAGGTTGTTGTGGCAAATAGGATACGTGTACCAGGAAATGAAGCAGTACGGGTTGGCAAAAGAGTTTGCCAGGAAATGCCTGAATGTTTCGATTAAGAATGGATACCGGGTAGAAGAGGCAACGGCAAATAATTTATTGGGCGTTATCGATGACGCAATTGGGAAGTATGACAGCGCAAGCTATTACCTCAATAAAGCATTGACAGTGCGGGAAACGCTGCACAATCCATTGCGAACTGCCTCCACGCTCAACAACATTGGAATTATGCTGATACACCAAAAGAAGTATCAGGAAGCCTTGAAGTATCAGTTGCGGAGTTACAACATTCTGAAAGAAAATAATGACCCGCTGGGAATGTCGTGGGGTATGGCATCGTTAGGTGACCTTTATATGCATCTGGGTGATATGGCAAAGGCTAAAATGTATCTTGATGAGGGAGAGAAATTATCGCTGAAGCTGCGCGCTAAACAGATCACCTTACCGCTTTATCTTTCCAAAATTAAATGGTTCGAGATGAATGGAAACCCTCATCAGGCATTGGTGTATTTTAAAAAATATGATCAACTGAAAGATTCTGTTTACAGCACATCGTTGTTAAACCGGGTAAGTAGTCTTCAAAACGAATACACCATTCTTCAAAAAAACCAGCAGATTGAATTATTGAAAAAAGACAAAGAGATCAGCGACAGAGAAGTTGAAATTCAGCAGGACAAGGTACAGCAACAACAATTGATTATTTTTTTCGGAACTACTGTCTTTTTGATGCTGTTGGGCGGTGCTTATGTGATATATATTAATTATAAAAAAGTACGGGCGCTCAATATGAAAATTCAGGAAAGCAGCGAGGAAGTCCAGGCCCAATCGGAAGAGTTACAACTTTCGAATCAAACCATTGTTCAGATCAATGAAAAACTGGAGACAATGGTTGAGGAGAGAACCAGGGAATTAAAGCAAGCCTATAAAGAGCTGGATACCTTTTTTTATCGCTCATCACATGATTTTCGAAGGCCGCTCACAACTTTTATGGGATTGGCCGAAGTGGCCAATATTACCGTAAAGGATCAAACGGCACTCGAGCTTTTTGAAAAGGTGAATGAAACCGCCCGCAATCTTGATAAGATGCTGATGAAACTGCAATCGGTTAGCGATATGGGGTCGCAGCAATTGGCATATAAGGAAATTTTTCTTCGTGATATTTTCGAAAATGAATTGGAGGTACATCGCGATTTAATTCGTGACCACTCAATTAAAGTGACGAATGACATTGATCCAAACTTCACATTTTATTCCTATCCGGCCCTGATCAAAATTATTTGCGAAAACTTAATTGAGAACGCTATCTACTTCAGAAAAGATTATGATGATGGAATAAAACTTTCCACGATTTCAGATGATGACGTGACAACTATTATAGTGGAGGATAAGGGGCAAGGAATAAGTCGTGAGTATATAGAACGTGTTTTTGATATGTATTTCCGGGCTAATGAACGATCAAAAGGGAATGGTTTGGGCCTCTATATTGTAAAGAAGGTAACGGAAAAACTCCATGGAACCGTGACCCTTACATCAACCGTAGGGGTGGGCACCATCGTAACCATTTTTATTCCCAATCAGGTGAACGGATAGTCGACTTCAGGGTAACGCATGTTGATATTTTTTATTGAATCGGTTGCCTACTGCTTACTGCCCACTAATGCCCAATGCCTAATTCCTAATTCCTAATTCCAACTAATTCTCCCACGCACTTCTATAAAAACCCTTCTGCTGAACATAATCCAGTAGTTCTAAATAGAATGAATGCGTACCCAACGTAGCGCTGTCACCCACCATGATCAGTTTCTTGCGCGCACGTGTCATAGCTACATTTGTTCTGCGGATATCGGATAAAAAGCCCACTTCACTTTTATCGTTGCTGCGTACGAAGCTGATGGCGATGATGTCGCGTTCCTGCCCCTGAAAGGCATCCACGGTGTTGATGGTGACAAAACGGGCGAGATGAGAAATTTCTTCCGAAACTTCAGCCAGTTTCGCCAGTCTTTCCACTTGTGCACTGTACGGAGTAATGATGCCAATGGTGTAGTTCCATTCTTCTGCTCCAACTTCGCGAATTAATTTTTCCAGTTCTCTGATTAATAGTCCGGCTTCTTCTTCGTTGTACCGGCTTAGTGTTTCTTTATCCTGTTCCTCCGAAAAACCGCATCCGGCAGTGTCAATGAAATCAATGGGTAGGAGAGGAACCGGTTCCCCTTCATCGCCTGTTTTTTGGATGGCATGATGTTGAACGGTTTCATGGGCAATCAATTCATCATGATAAAAATATTTGGAAGAGAACCGCATAATATCTTCATGCATCCGGTATTGCACCTGAAGCATCGAAGCAGTTTGCGGTTGTTGTTGAATACATTTTTCAAAAAGTGTTTGTGCCAACCCTTCCCTGGCGGCTTCCATGGATTTGATGGTAGGCGGTAACTGAAAATGATCTCCGGCAAAGATTACTCGCTCTGCCCGAAGGATTGGAATCCAGCAAGCGGGCTCTAATGCCTGACCGGCTTCATCAATAAATACGGTTTTGTAACGCCTGCCGCGCAGGGTATTATTGGCAGATCCTACGAGCGTACAGGTGATGACATCGCTGTTGTTCAGCAAATCATTCACAATGTAAAATTCCAAAACATCGGCATCGGCTTTCATGGATTTTGCTTCCTGTAACAATAACTTTCGTTGCTGCCTTTCTGCATAACCAAAATCGCGTTTGTATTTAAAGGCCATGTCGCGCATTTGCGTCATCTTCTTTCGTAGTATCCGCAACTCTTTATAATGCTCGTGCATGGCAATTTGTGCATCTAATGTTTTACTGAGCGATTGTTCTGTTACCCGTGCTGGGTGCCCGATGCGCAAAACCTTTAACCCTTGCTCAGTTAGTTTTTCAGATAATAGATCCACAGCCGCATTGCTCGGAGCGCAAACCAGCACTTGCTTCTCTTGTTGCACCGTAAGCTTAATGGCTTGGACCAGTGTTGTTGTTTTTCCTGTTCCTGGTGGACCGTGAATGTTGGCTACGTCTTGAGCGGTTAGAATTTTTTCCAGAGCTTTCCACTGACTGAGGTTTAAAATAGTTTCCGGTTTCAGGTCTCCGGTTACTGGTCTCCGGTCACCGGTAACTGGAAACCGACTACCAAGCAACGTATCTCTCAGTTCCGCAATCCGGTTGTCGGCAGCTTTAATCACCGCCTTCATGGCGCTTTCCATTTCGCGGTAGGCCATCTCATCGAACATGAGGTCAACACCCAGCAAATGTTCTTCAACCCAGTCGGGGAGGTCATCGCTGTTGAGGGTAATCACCATGGTATTGTCACGTACATAATTAACAACCCCTCCGGTATATTGTTTTTCCGGAGTATTGTTAGCATTGCTGAAAATGCTCACCACTTTTCCGCTTTGAAAAACATGGGGCTGATCCAGGTTATTGGTGCGCTCTACTTCGATGATCAGCCGTTCGCCCGTTCCGATATAATGCCGGCCTAACCTAACGGGGTACCAGCACTTTCCTTCTTTTGTTTTCCGATGCAAGGGCACCAGTTGTACTTTTTGGCGGTATTGTTCCAGATCGGCCTGCCGCTCCAGCCGAAGCAGTTCTAATGTTTTATAAAGTTGTTCGTGAACAGTCATGAAGAAAGACTGGCAAGATACACCCTGTGATACCAATGAAAAAAGTCAGCCTTGAAAGGACTGACTTTTTTAGGGCATTCTGAGGTCTCGTTTACTCCAGCACCACTCGTTTCAGGTAAAACCCCTTCGGATCTATTTGAGGCGGAGTGTTGCTTTCAATCGTAACAGCTGTTTTGTCAACCATGACTTTGCTGACCTTTCCATCTGACAATACCTCCAACGGCAATTTCATTCCATCAAAATTGGTGACTTTAATAGCATACCTGCTTTCGTTTGTTTGCTTTACATTGATTTCAAGTTTATTGGTAGTGCGCAAGTAAAAATCAAACAAGGGCTTTAGATTTGTTTTTGAAGCAGTGCTGAAGAGTTTTTCAACATCATCAGTTGTTACAGTATTGTCATAGGTGTATTGTGGATCGGTGGCCAGTTTTTTCAGGGTAGGGAAAAATATACTATCGCCAATTATATAGCGGATTGTATGCATAAACAGCGCACCCTTTCCATAAATATCGCCATGGTAGGTAGCATCGGAGTCAACCACTTCGCCTTGAACGATCGGTTTTACATTTTGTGCATTACGGGCATTGCCCCGCATCACTTTTTGGTAGGCCTCTTCTCCTTCTAGCTCCCGAACGCATAAGGCATCACCAAACGTACAAATGCCTTCCTGTATCCACATGTGTGCCCAGTCTGTATTCGTAACTTTGTTGGCCCACCATTCGTGTCCGAACTCATGTGTCAGCAGCCAATCAAAATCTTCACCGCCTACTTTTGTGTAACGGAACTGGTTTCCGTATGCATTCATCGATTGATGCTCCATCCCTAAATGTGGAGTTTCAGCAATACCAATTTTTTCTTTAGCCCAGGGGTATTCACCAAAGTATTTTTCCTGTATGTGACATATCTTCTCCAGTAACTCAAGGTGGTGCGGCCCTTTATCGGCATGCTCTTCTAAAACATAAAACTCCATGGGTACTTTGTTGCCAAGCACAGTCGTGTACGGGCGTGTTACTTTAGTATACTTGCCAACGTTGAAGACGAGACAGTAATTGCTGATGGTATAGTTTGTTTTCCAATGCCATGTAGCCGTTGCCTTTGCTTGGGTTACTTTTTTGAGCAGGCCCGGCCCGGCAACTGACAATCCCTTTGGTACAGTAATAATCATGTCTGCACCTTCATTGGGTTCATCGCTGGGATGGTCTTTACAGGGAAAAAATATCTTTGCGCCTTCCGATTGACAGGTAATCGATATCCAGGGATTTCCTTTTGAGTCGGCACTCCAGGTAAAGCCTCCATTCCAGGGAGGTCGGATCGCCTCTGCGGGCGTACCGCCATACACAACTTTGATTTTTATTTTGCCAGCTCCAAATGGTTTCGTTCCATTAATTCTTAGCAAATCATCTTCACCATGATTGAAAGGTTCTTTCTTGCCATTCACCAAAGTCTGCTCTACTTTCATTCCATGCCACAAATCAAGCAACAGCACAGGCGAGGTGGCAGATAAAATCAAATCAATTTCTGTATATCCTTTAATAGACTTGGTCTGAGGGTCAACTTCCAGGGCTATTGTGTAATGACGAATATCCATAATAGCCTGCTCGGGTTTAAGAACGCCACCTGAACGGAGATTTTGACCGAACGAAAAGACAGAAATAATGAGGAAAAGAACTACCGGTAATGATTTCATAATTTTTTTTCTTTCTGATAGTTCGCAAACATACCCAATGATTAAACGACCATTCAATACTCATGGGGTTGAGCCGTCAGGCCGCTTTATGCTTCCGCCAAGAGCGGTCAGACGGCTTCTACTTTTTAAGTTTAGGTATATAAACGGACTATCGTATTTTTCTTTGAATGTAATATACAGGTCGTTAACCAACAACCATATTTTTAGCGGATTTATTGATGGAATCTCACTTTTGGAGCACTATTTATAACATCTACACTAATTTCTGAAGTTTTAATTTTTCCTTGATGTAATTTTTAAATTCGCTCGGATTGGTCACTGTAATCTCCTCGGCAAGCCCCATCACAAATCGTCCCACTCCTTTAAAGTTGAGCACAGGTCCATGAAAAGTATAGCTTCTTTCTTCTTTCGTTTCATCTTTTTCCAGGTAGGGGAGCGAAAGCGGAAACTCTTCCCTTAACAACACATAAGCACGCAAACTTAATTGAAGCGTAATCCAGGTTTGTTTCTTCCCGCTGATGCCAAAAATATCGGTGGAAGATTTTTCGTGCAGCTTTTGAAACTTGTAAGGTTTTTCAAGCACAACCACTTCGCCAATCCGTTCGAGCTTAAAATATTTGCACTGCTTGTCTTTGGTATCGAAGGCCAGCACTGACTGAAAACCTTCGCCAAACTGAAACGGCTCCACCAGACGATCGGTGATTTCCTGGCTGTTGGCCGAATGATAATTTTTAAGGACAGTTTGTTTGCCCTGTTCAATAGCCTCGTTAATAGATCGGAACATGCGCGCTACCCGAAGTTTCAGAAACTGTTCGGGTAATTCTTTTGCCTCGGAGTGAAAGGCAAGTTTTCGTAACAAATTCTCACGCAACGGGTGACCGCCCGCACCGCTTTGAATGAGTTGTCGCATAATACTGACTTCTTCCAGGGTAAAATGGTCTTCGGGGTTTTCGCCCTCTTCGCGGTGAATAAAGTATTTGCCGTGGAAATCCTGATCAATAATAAACCCGATTTCCTCCAGCAATTTGAAGTACCGGTAAATGGTTCGCGAGGTGGCATCCAGTTGTTGGGCAAGCTGGTCTACTGTACGGCCTCCGCCTTTTAAAAGGCTGATCAGCTGGAATACCCTTAAAATTTTGGCTTGTGGAATCATGCCGTAAGTTAAGTGGCCGACACAAGCTGTCAAAGCTCGCATGTACTTTAGAAGTATGAAAAACAAGAAAAAGAATCCAGAGAAATTGCCCCTGCGTTCAGGGGAGCGCAATCCGGAACTGCTCGAAAAATTTTACAAACAAATCATAAACAGTTTTGGATATGCCTATCCGGCCAAGGTGTAACGTGGTTAAAGCATCCAATTATCCTGAGCAAAAATTGCTGACGGAGTTGGAATTACTGGAGCAGCTGGAAAGCCATTACAATGGAAAACCGGCAGCAAGAATTTACCTGGCGCCACATTGTTATATCATTCCTGAGTTCTATCGCCATGCGTTGCAGGGTATGTTGGCAAGTTTAGAGGAGAAAGAAGCGTATGAAGCGTGTGCGCGTATTTTAAAATTATTAAATCTAAAGGAGAGCCTATTGCCGTAGCGTGCCTGCCTGCCCATCAGGCAGGCAAACCTCCTTTTCCTTTTAAATGAACTGAAGGATATATTGATTATTGAAGTATTATCAGTTTACTTAGACTGATAAACTGTAAAATATGTATCGGCTATTGCTTCTCTTGCTCCTCTGTACTTCAGGGTTTGCTCAATCGTATGACTTGATAATTGGAAATGGAAAGATCATTGATGGAACCGGTAACTCCTGGTTTTATGGAGATTTGGCAGTGAAAGATGGTAAGATTATCGCAGTGGGAAAGCTCGATCGCTCTCAGGCAAAAAACTTTATCGATGCAGCCGGGTTGGTCGTAGCGCCAGGTTTTATTGATGTTCATACTCACATTGAAGGAAGTGTGCTGGAGGTACCTGCGGCAGAAAATTTTGTTTTAGATGGCGTGACCTCAGTCATTACAGGGAATTGCGGAGGTTCAGCGGTTAATGTCAAACAATTTTTCACTCAGTTGGATAGTGTTAAAACTTCCATAAACGTAGGAACGCTCATCGGCCACAACAGTGTTCGAAGAAGTGTGATGGGAGATAGTGATCGTGATCCAACTACAGAAGAGCAACATAAAATGGAGCAAGTTGTGGAGCAGGGAATGAAAGATGGTGCCGTTGGCCTCTCGACCGGACTTATTTATGTTCCCGGAGCGTATTCCAAAACACCGGAAGTAATCGGGCTGGCCAAAGCAGCTTCGCAGTATGGCGGGGTGTATGCATCACATATTCGTAGCGAGGGATTTGAAGTAACACAAGCCATTGAAGAAGCGATTAACATTGGCAGGCAGGCAAACATACCAGTCGAGATTTCTCACTTTAAAGTAACGTATAAACCCAATTGGGGTCGGTCAGCACAAACCCTTACGCAGGTTGAAAAGGCCAGGCAGGAAGGAATAGATGTTACCATTGATCAGTATCCCTATGTGGCCAGCAGTACTACGTTAAGCACGACACTACCCAACTGGGCGCTCTCGGGTGGGCTTGACTCGGTTCGTGTGCGGCTGGAAAACCCTGCTATTCGAATGAAAATCAAAAAAGAAATGGTGGCGGAACTGAAAAGAAAGGAATTAAAAAATTTTAGTTATGCTGTGGTTGCGCGCTATTCGCCCGATAGCACGCTGAATGGAAAAAATATTTCTGAGATTAATGCATTAAAAGGCCGTAAACCAAAAGCCATGGAGGAAGCAGAAACAATTCTTGAGTTAGTGGCATCGACAGGGCGTGTGCAGATGGTCTTTTTTAGTATGAATGAAAAAGATATTCAGAGGATAATTCAGTATCCTTTTAACATGTTTGCCTCCGATGCGGGTGTTAATAAATTTGGTTCAGGAATGCCGCATCCTCGTGCATACGGAACCAATTCAAAAGTGCTGGGCACTTATGTTCGTGAACTAAAATTAATTCGTTTGGAAGAAGCTATCCGCAGAATGACATCCCTTCCGGCTACTAAATTTAAATTGTACGATCGTGGCCTGCTGCGTGAGGGCATGGCCGCTGACATCGTAATTTTCGATGAAAAGACGGTGGACGATCGGGCTACCTATCAAAAACCACATGCGTATGCTGTTGGGTTTAAATATGTAATTATCAATGGCGCAGTTACCGCGCAAGATGGCAGGCATACCGGTGAACGAAAAGGTCAGGTTTTAAAATGCAGGCAATAAGCAAATGGCAAGTGTTGCCTGCTGATTTTTCCTACTGCAACTTTTCATTAATATAAGGGAGGGAAATTTTGAAGGTGGTTCCTTCATTTACTTTGCTTTCTACTTCAATCGTTCCGTTCAAAGCCTCTACTTGTGTTTTTACTAAGAACAGTCCCATGCCCTTTCCTTCCACATGAGAATGAAATCGCTGGTATAGAACAAACACCCTGTCTCTTAACTTAGTAAGATCCATACCCATTCCATTGTCCTGTATGGTAAGGATAACCCAGCCATTCTCAAGAACTGTTTTAAGTTTGATTAAGGGCTTTCGTCCCGTTACCTGATATTTAATACCGTTGCTTACCAGGTTGTACAAAATGCTTTCAATGTACACAGGCACGGCAAAACAAGTCGGAGCCTTACTAAAATCCGCCTCAATGGTTGCTTCTGACTCACGCAGTTTGTCGCGCAGCATACTCTTCACTTTTTCGAGGCGGTCGTGGAAACTAATAGGTTCCCTTAAATTCTTAATTCCCCTCTTAATTTCAAGAATGGCATTCAGGTCGTGAATGGCGTTGTCCAGTGCTTTGGCCGATGCCTGTAGCATGGTAACCACTTCTGTTTCTTCGGGTGAAATGGGTTTCAGCATACCGGTCAGTCCAACGATTCGCGAAACCGTACCCCGGAAATTGTGAGCCAGTATGTAGCCGAATTGTTCCAACTGGTTATTTTGGCTTACCAATTCCATGTTGGTTTTAACAAGGTCTCGTGTTCGCTCTTCAACCTGTTGCTTAAGATCGCGGCTGTATTCCTCTAAAATGGTATTGGTTTTCTTTCGTTGCTGATTATTTCGGTACAAAAGCGTACTGATTATCAGAAGAAACAAAATGGCTGCCACGGCTACCCATGCCAGGGTGAATTGCTGATTGAGTTGTGAATTTTTTAGTTGGGCATCTTTTTTTAACAGTTCGTTTTCCCGGGCAATTTTTTCGGTTTGGTACGTGATACGCAGGTTATCGATGTATTTCATTTGATCTTCATTGAAGATGCTGTCCTGGTACAGGTTAAACTGTTTGTAATAGGTTAGCGCATTTTTGAAATCGCCCCGTTGCTCAAAAATTTCGTGCAGAATGCCGTATGATTCTTTCGTTTTATCACGGAATGAATTTTTTTTTGAAATCTCAACGCTCCTCAGCGCAATAGCAACCGCTTTATCGTATTCCTTTAAATCTTTGTATACGAGCGCAAGTCCGTTGAGTGTAAAGGTCATTCCATAATCGCTCCGTTTATTTTCACTTAATCCTTCTGATAAGGAATAAAATTCAATAGCCTTACTGTACTCCTTTTTAAAGTAGTAGATTTCTGCCAGGTTGTTGTAAATATAAGAGAGCCCATAGCCCGCGCGTGGGTGTTCCATTTCCCTTAGCAAGGCAGCCTGAATGTAGTATTCCCCGCTATCATATTTGCCTGTTTTTCCATAGAGCCGGCCAATGAAATTCAGGATGTCGGCCAGGTTAGGCGAATCGGTTTTTCTTCCAAATGCCAGCGCTTTGAATAAATATCGTTGCGCTTCTTTGAAATTTTGTAAGGCCGAATAAATATTTCCCAGCGTTTGATAGGTGTCCAGCAACTCAACAGTATCCTTCAGTTGCTCGGAGAGCGGCAGATTTTTAAGGGCATATTCAATAGCTACTGAAAAATTACCGATCCTTCGATGAACCCGTCTGAGAATACTGTACGAAGCATTGATACCGCTGATATAGTTCAAAGCGGTGGCCAATTCCAGGGCTTCTTCACCCTGGCTTAGCGACTGCTTCATGTCTATATTATAATTGAGACGGGCCAGCCTGACCAGGATATTGACCCTGGCCGTATCCTGTGCCAATTCAAGTCGTTGTTCGAGACTGTCAATTACCTGTTGGGATGTGTTTTGACCAACACTTCTGATGGAGATAAAAAGGAGAAGCAGAAGGAGCAGTGTGCGCACAACCAAATATAATCTTTTAAAGAAATTATTCTAAAAGCCCTTGTAGCTTTTGCAATTGTTCCATGTTCATGGGTGAATAAATGGTGTTGATCACCCCTTGCTTTTCGCGGGTAGTCAACCGCCAACTAAGTGAAGCCCTCGAGCTGTTTTGGCGGATGCTGTCCATGTGCATCAAAATAGGTACGTAGCTTTCGACCTGGTATTGTAAATCGATCCGGTAAATAGGATTGGTAAACCAGGTTTTCATCAGGCTGATCTGGAGGTCGCTGTTGATGTCCTGGAAATTTTCGAAATTATTATAAACTGAACTGATAGGTTGGGTAACATCATCAATAATGGTTTGCCCGCCTTTGGCCGTGATGGTTCCCAGTTTAGGTGAATCGCGGATCGATAGAAAAATTACACCCGAGGTATTTTCCAGTATCCAATCTTTGAAAGCATACTGAAAGCGAACGGCATCCGACAGACCAAAATTGTCTGAAATGCCTGCATCCATAATCTGAACAGGCGGAGTGGTTGGTAAGGTTGTGTTGGGTGTAATGTATGGAAAGGTGGCGCTCATCCTTAATGCGGATAAAAACCGGATGTTCCCCGCATCCTGCTGCTCGAGTAAACTGAAAAAATCCACTCCGCTATATTTAGTAAAGGCGTAACCGGGAAAACTGAGGGCATCGGTATTCATGAACGATACCGGCCGTGAAGCGATGTAAAGTTTGCGGCCGTCATTCACGATGGTGGGTGTAAGTATGGCCATCGGGATAATGGCCTGGGTTTCGTAGGGGCTGTAGGCCTGGATGGGCTTGTCTAACAGACCTTCGGTAATTTTGTTCAACTGATCTTCAAAGGTGTAGCTGCGGTCGCGCAAATAATAATTGCCGGCATATTCAAACTTGTTAAACCCTACAAATAAATCGTTGGCGAGCAAACTAAAGATGAGCGGATTGAGATTGTCTGCTGAAATCCGATCGCGATGACTATTGGAATACGGATGGACGTTCTCACCAAGCTTTTCGCGCAACTTCAGTTCGCGAAAGTATGTAGCGCCAATTAATCCGCCCGATGCGCCTGTAATCAGGATGCTGTGATTCATGAGCTTTCCGTTGGTAAGGCTATCGGCAGTTTGCAAGGCGTTCAGCGCCCACAAGGCTGCTCGTTTGCCGCCTCCGCTCACACATAAGAAAACCATCTTAGGTTTTTCATTGGCCGGAAATTTCTTGCGCCAGTTTTGCAACATTATCAGGGTGGTGTCACGATCCTGCTGAATGCGGGTGCTATCGTTTAATTTCTGGAGTGCAGCCACTGAATAGTCAGCCGGTGTTTGTTGGTAGTCTAATCCAAAGGCTTCATATTTCTTAGAGAAGAAATCTTCGCCCACTAAAAAATTTACGACAAGAAAAAGACCAAGCGCGGTGGTGGATGACCATCCGCCAAACCAGTAAGAAAAAGCGCCTGATAACATCACAAAAATGGTTAGAAAGATCATGACGCTGGCGGCTGCTGGAAGCTGGAAGTAAGCATTGTCTTTGAAGATTCCTAACAGCAACACCAGGCCAAAAATAAAAACCTCGATTACCACCAGGTTAAAGTGATTCTGATCGAACACTTGTATGATGGCAGCCTTATCATAAAAATTAATATTGCTCTCATCTACTTTTTTAACTCGGAAATTATCGAGGTAATAGTCTACCCGTACCTGTTTCTTTCGTGCGATATCCAGTTTTCGCATGGCGCTGGCCCGCGTAACGGCAACTTTTTCTTTTAGTTTTTCATCAATCCGGCAAACAACATATTTAAAAATATCTTTATTGGTGATCCAGAAATAAACAAAGAAAAGTAAAGTCATGATGAAATACCCTGCCAGAAACCCCAGGAGGTTCAGCGCAAGTTTAGAGCCGGTGGTGTATTGATTGCTGGTTTGAAAGCTGATGATCTGATAGATGTAAATTGCAATAAACACCAGCGGAATAATACCGTTGTTGATCCAGAATTTGGTAAAGGGACGAGGCATAGTGCCTACAAAAGAAAACCGATGGCCATCGCTGATGTAACAGGTAATTTGAAAGGCAGCCGTAAACCCTGCAGTGGTTGATCCAATAATGAAAAAGCTGGTAAAATTCACTTTGTTCATATACTCCGGATCCAGGAAGAGGTAGGGAATGCCAAGGTATTTCCCAAAGTTTCCGGTAATCATCGCAAACAGAATAATCCAGCACAGCAACAGCACATGATTACGCCTGAAGTTATTCAGTAATAACTGGATGGGGAAGGAATAGCGAAAAGCAAGCAGAAAATTGTAAAGCCCTCGGAACATAGACACATTATTCTTTCAATTTAACTATTTTTTAGCTGAAACAATCTTCTTAAAACTGACAGAATTTGTCGCACGAGTTGAATATACTTGCATTCTGACGCATCAAAGTATTGAGTAAGCCCTTCGCCATATATCGTTCCTCAGCCGGCTCAGGTAAGACGCGCACATTGGCAAAAGAGTACCTGAAACTTGCCTTGCAATCGCGGGCCGATTACTTCAAGCATATTCTGGCGGTAACCTTCACCAACAAGTCCACACAGGAAATGAAGGATCGTATTCTTGCTTACCTTGACGATTTTGCGCAAGGCCGGGATAATGATCTTTCAGAAGAACTTCGGAAAGAACTGAAGCTGGATGCATCCACTTTTCAAATGTATGCGCAGGAAACCCAAGCCGAAATACTTCATAAGTATTCGCAGTTCTCCATCAGTACCATCGATGCTTTTTTTCAGAAAGTAATCCGATCGTTTACGCGCGAAGCCGGTTTGGCAGGCGATTACCGGTTGGAGGTAGAACAGGCGCCTGTTATGGAGGAGGTAATTGACAACTTAATCGATGAACTCGGCACACACGAGCAACTTACCAAATGGGTGGTTGAATTCGCCAATGAAAACCTGGCCAATGAACGGGCGTGGGATGTACGCAGCAGCCTCCTTAGTTTTTCGGAAGAAATTTTTAAGGAAGAATACCGCGAAATTGAAGAAGAGGTTTCGCAAACAACATCAGTCAATAATTTTTTCCCCGATTTGTTAGCTAAACTTAAAAAGCGAAAAGAGGAATTTGTTAAAAATGTTACTGCGAAAGCAGGGGAAGCCGTAACCATCATCAGACAAAACGGCTTGACACCCGATGATTTTAAGTATGCCAATGGTGGCGTATATGGGTGGTTTCAAAAAATTTCAAAAATTACATCGGTTGCCGGCTTTAATGAGGATGCAGTAGGCAAGCGTCCCCTGGGAGATTACCAGGTCAGTAAAAATTTTCCAAATAAAGATACACAGCATGCCCGTCTGATGATGAAACTGGCCGATGAACAACTCATCCCAATTCTCCGAGACTTACTTGCGTACCGTGAAAAAAATTACAAGGCTGCACTCTCGGCCGATGTGGCGCTGAACAATTTTTACGCTTTCGGATTGATCACCGACATGTCACGAAAACTAAAAGAATACAAAGACGAGAACGGCATGATGCTGTTGGCCGATGCACCCCGGTTCTTAAACAATGTCATTCAAGACAGCGATACCCCCTTCATCTACGAAAAGGTGGGCTCGTTTTACCGCCATTACCTGATCGATGAATTCCAGGACACTTCTGGGTTACAATGGAAAAACTTTTTTCCGTTACTCACCAATGGGTTAGACCAGGGGTACACAAGTATGGTGGTGGGCGATGTGAAACAAGCCGTGTATCGCTGGCGCGGTGGTGATCTTAACCTGCTTCAGCAACAAGTAGGTGTGCAGGTGGGTGAGCATCGGATCAGTATAAAGGAGCTTAATCATAATTACCGGAGTGCAGAAGCGATCGTGTCGTTTAATAACAAACTATTTTCAACACTGGCCACGATGGTTGCGGCCGAAACTGGCAAAGCAATTTCCGTGGAGGCTTATCACGATGTAACGCAACAGCAACACAAGAAAGAGGTTGGGTTCGTATCGGTTGCGATGCTGAAAGACGAAGAAGACCTGAAATGGCGCGAGGTTGCCCTGCAACGGGTGCCCGGCTACCTCGAAAAACTTCAGGCGATGGGGGTCGCGCTGAAAGACATAGCCATTTTAGTTCGGGAAAACAGAGAAGGTCAGCAGATTGTAAAGCATTTAATGGATTACCGAAACTCCGGCCAGGCAAAACCCGGATGCCGGTACGAAGTTGTTTCCAATGAATCGTTGCGGCTGGATGGTGCTGGTACGGTTAACCTGCTGGTGAGCGCGTTGCGCTATTTACTAAATGCTGAGGATGCTGTTGCCCGGGCGCAACTGGGTTATGAATATGCGCGGCTTCACGAACCGGCCCGGTCGCTCACCGATGTGTTTACCGTAACCAACCAGGTTGACTTTGAAAACAATTTACCCGAATCATTTACCGGGCGGAAGGCAGCACTCAAAAAAATGCCCCTGTTTGAATTAACCGAATCGCTTATTGAGTTATTCTCGTTAGGAAAAGTGAAGGGTGAGTTTAGCTACCTGCAGTCGTTCCAGGATTTAGTGTTGGAATTCTCAAGCCGGGAGCGGAACGACTTAGGCGTGTTTCTGGAATGGTGGGATGAGATTAAAGGCAAAAAATCCATTCAGGTATCCGGTGAGGTAGATGCCGTGCAGATACTCACCGTACATAAATCAAAGGGCCTTCAGTTTAAATATGTAATCATTCCTTTCTGCGCATGGGAGGTGGATCATGGTTTTGGCCGGAGCCCAAACCTATGGGTAAAAGCCGATGAAGTGCCGTTCGATAAAGCAGGTTATTTGCCTGTTAAGTATTCGAGTTCACTGGATGATACCTTATTTGCTCATTACTATCAGGAAGAACGAAGCAGAATCTACCTCGACAATCTGAATTTATTATACGTAGCCCTTACACGAGCCGAGCACGGATTAATTGTATTGGCTCCTGAAGGCGGCAAAAAAAATGTTGGACAATTGTTGCTGGATGGAATACAACAATCGATCGAGCTGCAAACCGGGTGGGACAGCACAACACAAACATTGACGGTGGGCGAATGGAGGGCGGCAGTTGAAAAGAAACCCCGCTTCGCACCAACATCAATTGAACTAACCACTTATACAGCCACAAACTGGCACGAGCGGTTGGTGATCCGGCATACTGCGAAGGGTTATTTTCAAAAAACAGAGAACGAAAGCGTTGAGCGGATACGGTATGGAATTCATATCCATGCGATTTTATCGAACGTGAAATATAAAGAAGAGTGGCAACTGGCATTGGAGAAACTGGTGGATGAAGGTTTGATATCCAGCGAAGAAAAACCACGGGTATTTGAGTTGATGGAAGAATTGCTTGCAAACCCGTTGATCGCTTCCTGGTTTTCAGCGCCCTGGAACGTGCGCACAGAGGTACCCATCCTGCTACCGGGTGGTGGCGACAGTCGCATAGACAGGTTGTTGACGAACGGGAAAAAAGCAGTCGTTATTGATTTTAAAACCGGTGAAGCCGGCAAGGCAGATCAAAAGCAAGTATTGGAATACATGAACACCCTAACCCAAATGCAATTCACCGAAACAGAAGGTTATTTACTGTACACCAAAACAGGCGATGTGGTTTCGGTACCTCCGGGCAAAACAAGTAAGGGAAAGAAGAAAGACGAACAACAATTAGGATTGGATTTTTGACATGGAATCATTTCTGCGTGAATTAGCAAAACAATTGAACAACGAAAGCCCCGCGTGGGAATCCATGACACTCGTATTCCCTAACCGCAGGGCCGCTTTGTACTTTCGGAAACACCTGAGCGAAGTTATTACAAAACCACTCTTTGCGCCTGCGTTGCTCACCATCGAAGATTTTATTGCAGAGATGGCCACCGTGCGCGTGCCTGATAAACTGGAGTTGATCCATCGGCTGCACACCAGCTATCAGCAAACCATGCAAGTTGCAAACGGCACCCGAAGCGAGTCGTTCGATCAGTTTTATTTCTGGGGCGATATGCTGCTGCGCGACTTTGATGAGATTGATAAATACTTGGTCGATGCCGAACTCCTGTTTAAAGACTTACGAAATCAAAAAGAACTGGATGCCGGCTTTGACTACCTGACGGAGGAACAAAAAGAATTTCTGATCAATTTCTGGTCAAGTTTTGACGAAACCCTTAACGAGAACAAAAAGAAGTTTATCGAAGTATGGGTTAAGTTATTTGAACTATACAAAACCTTTCGCGAACAATTGGAGCAGGAAGGGCTTGCCTATGAGGGTATGCTGCACCGGAAAGTAGCGGAGCGAGTGAATACTGAAACAATGAAACGTAACCCGGCAGAGGTCAGGTTTATTGGTTTCAATGCATTGACGCAAGCCGAGGAGAAAATTATTGCGCACTATGTGAAACTGGGCAGCCAGGTGCATTGGGATGGAGATGATTACTACGTGAACAACGTGCGGCAAGAGGCAGGGCGGTTCATACGCGAGTACCAACAACATCCTGTATTCAAGGATACGTTCAGCAGCGGATTTCCTTCCAATTTCAGAAAGCAAAAGTCGGTTAAACTATACAGTTCTCCTCAACCGGTAGGGCAGGCAAAGCTGATGGCGCAAGTCATGGATGCTGAACTTAAAAATGGAATGATGCCGGAAGAAACCCTGATTGTGCTGCCTGATGAAAAATTACTGATGCCCGTATTACACGGTATTGCCGGCAGCGTAGAGAAGTTGAATGTTACCATGGGCTTTTCACTGAGCAGCACGCCCCTCTTTAATTTAATTGAACTGCTGGTTGAACTTCAGATTGCCAGACGTGAGGATTATTTCAACCACCGGCAGGTACTGAGCTTGCTGGGGCATCCGTACGTAGTGGCGGCCGGTGCTGCGGAAGCCAATGCAAAGCGAAAAGAAATTATTGCACACAACTGGGTGAGCATTCCGGAAAGTTTTTTGGCCACTTCAGTATCCCTGCATCGGATGATGTTCCGGAAATCATCGCCTGTTCCGCTGGCCTACCTTGTTGATGTTATTACGGAAATTGGTTCTCTGAGCAATCTCACCGACTTCGATCGGGAGTATGCCATTCAGTTTATAAAATTGTTAAACCGGATGAGCCCCTTGATGGACACTCCTTCAACAGGAGAAGTTACCAGTAAAGAAAATACCAAAGCGCTCAAATCATTTCTGCGACTCATAAAACAATTGGTGCGTGCAGAGAAAATACCCTTTACGGGAGAGCCGTTAAAGGGACTTCAGGTAATGGGTGTTTTGGAAACCCGTAACCTGGATTTCAAAAACGTGGTCATTCTTTCACTGAATGAGGGAGCCTTTCCCTCCTTTGGAAGCAAGGGGTCATACATTCCTTATAATATCCGTAAAGCGTATGGCATGCCAACCATTGAGCACCAGGATGCCATGTATGCCTATCTGTTTTACCGCGTACTGCAACGGGCTGAAAATATTTTCTTGTTTTATAATTCTGAAACCGATGTGCTGGGGCAGGGCGAAATGAGCCGTTACCTGCAGCAGCTTATCTATGAAAGCGGATTGAAGCCCGAACGATTTGCGCTCCATAATACAATTCAGCCGGCAACCATTAACCCGATCACCATCCAAAAGGATGAAAAGATTTTGATGGCGCTGGCGCAGATGAACAGCGGCAACCGGTATTTTCGGGGAATTTCTCCATCGGCTTTAAATAATTACATCGAGTGCCGGTTGAAATTTTATTTTAACTCCATTGCAAAAATCAGGGAAGCCCGTGAAGTGGAGGAAGATCTGGACGCCCGTGTGTTGGGAGATTTATTCCATCAGGTAATGGAGCATTTTTACAAGCAACTGGCCGAAAGGAAAAAGAACAAGCTGGTAGAAGCGGGAGATTTTGATAACTGCGAGGAGGTATTTGATAAACTGATCGACCAGGTTTTTGCAAAAAATTACCATTTAGATCCCGGTAGAAAAATTACTTATGAAGGACAGGGGCTCATTGTTCGTGAAGTCATCTGGAAATTTATCAGACGCATTGTTGATCTGGATAAAAAATACACTCCGTTTGTGATGGAGGCAGTCGAACTTTCGGGCTTGCTGTATAACACAAAAATCAAACACGCTCCGGGCTTTGCCGTAATTGGTGGTACGATTGATCGTATTGACCGAAAAGGAGATGAGGTGCGCATCATCGATTATAAAACAGGCCGTGATAAACTGGAATTTGAAAATGTACCGTCCTTGTTTGTGCGTGACGACAAAAGCCGGAAGGCGGCTTTTCAAACGCTGGTGTACGCGTTGTTGTATAAGAACAATAAATCGGTAAGTACCGAAGGAACCAAAATTATTCCGGGGCTTGTGAACCGCCTGAATTTATTTAATGACTCGTTTCAATTCGGACTCATCATGGGCAATCAACCGGTGGGGGATGCAAACGGGCTATTGCCGGAGTTTGAAAGTCACTTAAAAGAATTACTGGAGGAAATTTTTGATCCTGAAACGGTGTTCGACCAAACTCCGTTTACGGAGAAATGCCGTTACTGTCCCTACCAGAATATTTGTTATCGGTAGTTAGTTTAAATACAATTTAATCTACAAACAAGCAGATGTCAAAAGTTCCGGCATACTGTGCTTCGGCAACATCAACAGAAATATAGTACCAATTTCCTATGGTCAGCGAGCTGGACGATACAAACACATCATCATCCAGGCCGTAGTAGTAATTGCAATCAAGTGCTGTTACTCCATCCGTATCCCAAAGTGTAACAATGGTAGCTTGCTGGGTTCCTCCAATCGAAATACTCCTGACTTCAGCAGAAAAATAAACATCATCACCAAACTGAAATTTGAACCAACGGTTTTGAATGCGGTTATTGGAGCAATATGGAACCTCTCCATCGGGGGTGGCACCTTCGGTTGTAAATTCAGGCTCATAAAGGCAACCGTCAAACATCCGACCACTTATATCAATGGCATACTCACGAAAATCGTAGTCAGGGTTAATAAAGTTCTCATCACAGCACCCACCCAGGGTAAGGCCGGTTACAATAAGGAAGAGGGATAATATTTTCATGAGCAATTTTTAATGAAAATACAGATATTAATTATCGATGATGCTAACCTTAACCAGGATTCAAACAGATAGCAAAGCTTCCGGCCGATTGATCATCAGCAACATCCACGGAGATGTAATACCATTCTCCTGCAGTTAAATAGTAGGCATATGCAGTTACATCATCTCCCGAACCATAGTACTGACTACAAGCCTGTGGCGTTGTTCCATCGGTATCCCAAATAGTGACGATGGTATTTCTCTGAGTTCCTCCTACAGATTCTCCCAGTACTTCAGCATACATGTAAGTATCGTCAGCCAGAAATTTAAACCAACGGTTGCGAACAGGATTTCCAAGACAGGGTGAATCAGCGCCACCCGGGGTAGCACCTGCTGTTGTGAATTCGGGAGTATCGCAACCTTCGCCAATACGCAAGGTTAAATCAATGGCATATTCAATGAAATCGTAATCAGGCGTGATAAAATTTTCATCACAGCATGAGCCAAGCAGGTATCCGCAAACGATCAGGAGTATTGAGGTTCTATTCATTTTAATAATTTCATTAATCCGTATCAGATAAACACAATGAAAAGGTGCCAACGGTGTCTGAAGTGCAATCAACCGACAGATAGTAAACTTCGCCAGGAGTTAAATCACCGTAAGAAAGATATACACTGTCATCGGGATAGTAATAAGTATCACAATCCAAATCGTTTCCATCTGAATCCCATAGGCTTACTACTGTTTCGGTTTGGGTTCCGTAAATACCACCAACCTGAACCGACATATACAGGTACCCGGTTGCACTGGCCGTAAATTTAAACCATCGGTTGTTGCTGGGATATCCACATTCATTTGTCTCACCATCGGCTGTAGCCCCCACGGTTGTATAGGCTTCATCGGCTGAACAATCAGAGGATAAATAGAGATCTGTTACATCAAGCGCACCATCAAAAAAATCATAATCACCAGCAGGCGTAATGAAATCGTCATGGCAGCACCCGCCCAGAGTAAGGCCGGTTACGAGAAGGAAAATTGATAGGTTTTTCATACACTCGCGAACTTTCAGGCCATTGAAGGTAAGTAAATCAAACTGTTATTCCATGCGTTAGATTTTGTGTTTTTTTTGGTAGCTTCGGTTGCTAAAATGTAAAAACATGAAAAGACTACTGATTGCACTGGTTTTTGTTTTTGCTGGCCTTGTAAGTACACAAGCCCAGTTTTCTGCCGGGTTAAAGGCAGGAATGAACTTTTCAACCATGGTGGTGGATGACGGAAGCAGTGATTATGGCTTTGCGCCAGGCTTTCAGGCAGGTGGTTTTCTGGATTACAGTTTAACGAAAGTAAGTTTTCAACTGGATATTGTTTTCTCTAAACAAGGTGCTTCTATTTCTGCTGACGGAGAAAATTTGAGTACGAGTGCAAAGTATATTAACATTCCGGTAGTGGTAAAGTATAAGTTTATTCCTTCGGTGAATGTCCAGCTTGGACCGCAGGTGGGATTTCTTACCTGTTTAGAATCAGACTATCACCCCATAGCGGGCACGCCTTTTCAGGAACAGAATTATACCAAAGCTTATAAGAAAACCGATTTTGGTATGAATGTGGGTGCCGGCTGGGAATCCCCCAATGGCATTATTGTTGAAGCCCGTTTCTATTTAGGATTGACCGACATCAATGATGACCCCGGACTGGCCTCAACCAAAAACCAAAATATTCAACTGACGGTGGGGTATAGACTGTTTAAGTTTTAAATCCCCCGACCGTGAGGGAAAGTCATCTCGATCCGCCCGCTGGCGGAGAGAGATCTTCCCATGTCAGATATCAAACTTAAAATCGGATCAGTAATCTGAGAAGATTTCTCAGTCGCTTCGCTCCCTCGAAATGACAAAACGGGCAACCTCAATAATTCTTATCTCGATCCTCGCTGCCCCACCTGTTTCCATTGCCTTCACTTGACCGGCCTCCATTTCTGTTAGGTCGAGCGTTATAATTATTGGGTCGAGCGCCATTACCGCGAGGTTTGCTGCTGTTGCTATTTGGTCCCCCTGTGTGATTAGAAGAGTGTCTTCGTTGTGAAGATGTATGGTTACCACCCCTTCTGTTGTTATGTTGCGGTTGACGCAACGGAGGTGAAATCCTTGGATTCTTTATTCCTCCCGGAGTCATCGGATAGGGATGATCGGTTACCACTGGAATGGTTTTTCCAATAAGCTTCTGAATGTCTTTCAGGTAATCTTTTTCTTCTTCATCGCAGAAAGAAATTGAAATTCCTTTCGCACCCGCACGACCTGTACGGCCAATGCGGTGTACATATGTTTCAGGCACATTCGGTAATTCAAAATTGATAACGTGAGAAAGTTCATCAATATCAATGCCGCGTGCAGCAATATCGGTAGCCACCAATACACGGGTTGTTTGAGCTTTGAAGTTTGTCAACGCGCGCTGTCTTTGCGACTGTGATTTGTTTCCGTGAATGGCTTCTGCCTTGATGCCGGAATTGTTAAGATCCTTCGCAACGCGATCTGCACCGTGCTTGGTACGTGTAAACACCAATGCTGTAGCAATAGCGTTGTCTTGTAGAAGGTGATGTAACAATTTGCGTTTATTCCCTTTCTCAACAAAATATATAGCCTGTTGAATGGTGTTTGCCGTGGAGGCAACCGGAGTTACTTCCACGCGTTTTGGATTCGTTAAAATTGTATTCGCCAACAATGAAATTTCAGGTGGCATGGTAGCCGAGAAAAAAATAGTTTGACGCTTAGCTGGCACACGCGCAATGACCTTTTTCACATCGTGAATAAAACCCATGTCGAGCATGCGATCTGCTTCATCCAGCACAAGCATTTTAAGATGATCAAGTTTTACAAAACGCTGGTTCATCAAATCCAGTAATCGGCCTGGTGTTGCAATCAAAATATCAACACCCGAACGCAAGGCATTAGTTTGTGCATGCTGCGATACACCACCAAAAATAACGGTGTGCTTTAAACGAAGATGTTTACCATAGGCAGCGAAGCTTTCGCCAATTTGGATAGCCAGTTCACGAGTTGGAGTTAAGATCAAAGCTTTAATACCCTGCGGCCCCTTCACGTAAAGCTCATCGTTGTGAAGTAATTGCAGAATGGGAATAGCAAAGGCAGCCGTTTTTCCGGTTCCGGTTTGGGCACAGCCTAGCAAATCGCTACGCTCTAATAATATAGGAATAGCTTGTTCCTGAATTGGAGTAGGCTTGGTATAACCTTCTGTTTTCAGAGCCCTGTAAATAGGCTCAATAAGATTTAATTTTTCGAATGACATGAATAATACAGCACGGATAGCCGTGCATCTTTTAAATAAATAGTTCCTAAAATGATTCCCTCTTGGCTCAACGTAGCGCAGAAAGCGCTTTTTTACGGGAATTTGGAGGAGTGTGGCACAAAGATACACAATTTAAGCGACCAATGAACCTGCACCACTTGGTGGGTATACATCCACTTCTTATTTTTCTCGGTTGAAAATCTTAAATTTCAAAAATCTAAACCAAAACCCTTATGACCTTTAACATCAAACATGCGGAGAGCCTCTCACGAGGAGAGCTTCTGTTGCGTTCTTTTTTCGGACTCTTTTACATCTACTTACCGCATGGCTTCGTCCTGTTATTTATGGGACTGTGGGGCGCTATTCTTGGCTTTATTGCGTGGTGGATGATCTTATTCACGGGTCGTTATCCGCAAAGTTTTTTTGAGTACCAGGTTGGTTTGCAACGATGGCAAATGCGAGTGAATGCCCGTTATTTCAACCTGACAGACGGGTATCCTGCTTTTGGCATTGACTCCAAAGATGAGGTCATCACATTTGAAGTTCCTTACCCTGAAAAACTTAGTCGCGGTATGTTGTTAGTACGGGCTTTCTTTGGATGGCTTTATGTGCTGATTCCGCATGGTATTGTTTTGTATTTACTTACGCTGGCCGTATTAGTAGTATGGTTTGTAGGGTGGTGGATCATCCTCTTTACAGGACAACTGCCTGCCGGCATGCATAATTTTATTGTGGGATATATGCGTTGGACAACCCGTGTGAACCTGTATATGGGTAACATGACCGATACATACCCGCCATTTTCGCTTGACTAAACTTATCCACACTTTAGATTTAAAATGGAATTTCATCCTTTACCTCAACCCCATGAAATCACCGAACGCGAGAAAGAAGATGCCATGGGGGCATACTTAATGATGTTTGCAGCGGTAGCCATTGGGCTGCCGTTGCCAATCATCAACCTGATTGCAGCCATCATTTATTATTTTGTTAACCGAAAAAAAAGCCGCTTCATTCATTTTCATTGCCTGCAGGCGCTGCTATCAAATATTCCTACCACATTAATTAATTGGGGCTTGGTTATTTGGGCGGTTCGTAATTTTATTGGTCATCACGAATGGACTGAAACTTTTTGGGCATACGCCATTTTCGCAGGGCTTGCTACTTTTCTTTATTTTATTGTCAGCCTTATTGCTGCCTACAAGGCCCGTCATGGTAAAATGTATTATTTTCTGCTCTTTGGAAAAATTTCCTATGAGGCTGCGTACCGGGTAAGGCCAAACGATGAGCCTGGAACGGAACCTGTTAATAAACCTCCTTTTTAAAAATATGCGAAGCAGTACATTGCGTGACCTGATTATTTTGCTGGCCATTGGCGGAGGTTTGTTTGCCGGTGGATATTTTTTGGTGAAAGAGTTGGGCAAGTCAGACCTTGAACTGAGTTATGAAGTTTCCTACGAGCAGGAAGAAAAGCTGGGCGATCTTTTTAAAGATATGATTTGGGATGAATTTCCCACAGTAAAAGATAACGCAGCCGATTCTGCATTGAAACAAATTACGGATCGACTGATTCAGGCATTAGATACCACCCATTACCGGTACGAGTTTACCATTATTAAAAACGAGCAAATCAATGCCTTTACTATTCCGGGCGGTAACATTTATGTTTTCTCTGAATTGATGAAGGTTGCTGAAACACCCGAAGAAGTAGCGGCTGTACTGGCCCATGAAATTGGCCATGCCGAAAAGCGGCACGTAGTAACCAAACTGATGCAGGAACTTTCTATGACGGCTATCATTGGAGTTCTTTCAGGGGGCGATCCCGGTGTTTTAACAGAGGTTCTAAAGAATATAATTGGAAATAGTTTTAGCCGCAGTCAGGAAGAGGAAGCTGACAAGTTTGCGTTAGAACTTCTTGAAAAGGCGGGTATTTCTCCTAAAAATCTGGCGCGCTTTTTTGAACGCCTGAATGAAAAAGACCTCGACTATGATGAAAACCTGGAAATTCTGATGACGCACCCGCATAACGATAAACGCATCGATCAGGCGCGCAGGTATAAAGTAAAGAATGGCTTTGAACCTAAACCTTTTAATATCGATTGGGAGAAGGTGCAGGAGTCGTTGTAAAGTTCAAATAAAAAAGTCCTGCACATTCACATGCAGGACTCAATCAACCCTTTATTTAATAATTAATTACCCTTTTGTAAGTTCGGCATTGATGTGAAGTTTCACATCTTCACTCACCACCATGCCGCCCGCTTCAGTAAGGGCATTCCAGTTTAATCCGAAATCTTTACGGTTTAGTTTTCCGTTGATTTCAAATCCTGCTTTGGTATTTCCCCAGGGATCAACCGTAGTTCCGCCAAATTCTACATCCAAAACAATCGCTTTTGTTGTTCCACGAATGGTTAAAGCACCATCTAATTTATATTCATTGCCGGCTACTTTTGCTAATGAACCGGTAAAATCAATCGTTGGATATTGTTCTGCTGCAAAGAAATCAGGTGATTTTAAATGACCATCACGGTCGGCCTGATTGGTATCAATGCTGTTGGCATCTAAGCTGAAGTTTACCTGTGCACCATCAAAATCATCGGTTTCGCTTTCCACGCTTCCGCTGAATTTTTTGAAGAAACCTGTAACCGTAGAAATTACCAGGTGCTTTACTTTGAATTGTACTTCGGTGTGTGTTGTGTCAATTCCCCATTTTGTTGTTGTTGCTGTGATCGTTTCCATATCGCTTTTCTGTTTGTTTTAATTACACTACAAAAGTAGAGTGGGGGTAAGTGAATCTGCTTGAACCAGATTAAGAAACGGAAGGGAGCACCTTGAACTAGGTTAAGAAATTTACTTTTCTGACTGTCGCCTTCTGATTTTACTTAAAAATTCAGGTGTTATGCCCAGGTATGAGGCAATGTACTTGAGGGGTACATACTGTTCCAGTGTAGGATACTTTTGACGAAACCTTTCGTATCGACTTTCTGCGGTGTCAGAGAAGTTTTGAATGATTCGATCCAATTGTGTGATCAATGCATTTTGAAAAAGTATCCTGAAATATTTTTCAAACTTAGGGTATCGATCCAACAACAGGTCCATATCGTTTTTGGGAAGGTAAAAGACAGAACTTTCGGTTAATGCACGTGTAGAATAGATGGCTGGTTGCTTTTTTGTAAAGCTCTGAAGGTCGCCTGTCCACCAACCCGCAGTAGAAAACTGGATTACATGAAAATCTCCTTTTTTATCTGTGGAATACGACATCAGGCACCCGGATTCTACATAGATAAAGTTTTGCGTAATAGCGCCAATTTTCTCTATATAATCACCCTGTTTAATTTTGGCTGGAATCAGCAACGATGTAAAGTGTAAACTCTCCCGTTCATCGATCGTAATATGACGGCTAATTTGATCAAGTATATTCGAGGCGTTCATAAGATACCCAAAAATGGTTTTTACCTTTGTGTATGGATTTGAAGCGGTTCAACGAAGATGCGAAAAAGAAATCAACCGAGAACAAAAAGTTCTTACTCGGCCTGAAGAAGAAAGATCCACGTAAACTCGATGACCAGTTCCACACCCTCCACGAAGAAGTTTTTCAGGAAATCAATTGCCTTACCTGTGCCAACTGCTGTAAAACCACCAGCCCTATTTTTTACCAGACTGATATTGAGCGGGTGGCCAAGTCGTTACGGATGAAGCCTGGTGATTTTATTGAGAAGTATTTACGTATTGATGAAGACAAAGATTATGTGTTAAAATCATCACCTTGCCCGTTTCTGGATTCCGATAATTATTGTAAGGTGTACGAAGATCGTCCGAAGGCATGCCGCGAATACCCGCACACGAACAGAAAAAAGATGGTACAAATCATGGAGCTGACTCACAAAAACACGCTGGTGTGTCCTGCGGTTTTTGAAATGGTGGAGCGACTGAAATTACTTAGCCGATGAGTCAATTATCAATTAGCCAATGTAATAAAAAAGCCAACGAAAATCATTGGCTAATTGGCATATCGGCTAATTGACTAATTATACCTGCGCTGCTAATTTTTGATTCAAAACCGATTTAGGAACTGCCCCAACTTGCTTGTCAACAATTTGACCTCCTTTGAAAACAAGTAATGTAGGGATACTTCTTACACCAAATTTTGCAGTTGTCTGTGGATTTTCATCAACGTTTAACTTGGCCACCACAGCTTTCCCGTCATAATCTCCTGCCAGTTCTTCTACTACCGGGCCAATCATTTTGCATGGGCCACACCATTCGGCCCAAAAATCTACTAATACAGGTTTTCCGGAGTTGATGACTTCGTCAAAATTCGAGTCGGTTAGTACAATTGCTTTTCCCATTGAGATAAAATTTTATAGTTCTTATTTATGTTTCTGTCTCTTCCAACACAAAGGTAGGTGAAATTGTTCCAATTTCGGGTCCTTCGACATCAAGTTGTTTCGATGCCCCATCTGACAGCCACCGAACGGTTGATGACTCGGTCATAACACCAATTTCAGCCAGTTTTTTTAAGTCCTGAAAACATTCATTAACGGGCTTCAGGCGGTAATTCCTCGACAACGATTCTGCCTGGAGAGGCTCCGCCTCATCCTTGATATGAATTTGTAACGCGGCATTGCCCGGATATTTTTTGCAGATTTTTTCAACCGAATCAATCAACTGACTGGAAACTGACAGCAGGGGTATTCGAAGGGCAATTCCCATCAATCGCTTTTGTGCCAGGTCGTTCAGAAGTTCAATATTCCTGATTTTAAGTTCCAGGTTCATATTCCCCCATGTGCTTCTGATCACATTTCCTTCAATGTACAGGAACCATCCGACATTCATAAAATTTCTGAATTTCAGGTAGTTCTCACCAAACATGGTAAACGCATCTTTACCGCTATTGCCGCTATAATCTTCCAGTATAAATTTCCCGAAAGGTTTTCCGCTTTTGGTGGTGCGGTGTTCTACCGATGAAACAATTCCGCCTACGCGGATATCTTTTCCTTCCAGTGGTGTGAAGTCGTTTAACGATGCACAACTTGCGTTGCAAAAAGTATCGAGTTCAAATTGAAAATTATTAAGAGGGTGACCTGAAATGTAGATGCCAACAACTTCTTTCTCCAAGCCAAGTTTTTCCAGTTCATTGAATGGCTCAACCGGTTCAATTTTTGGTTTCGGCATGGCTGTGCCCGAAGCACCTCCAAATAAACTGGCTTGTGCGCTTTGTTCTTCCAGTTGCGATTTGGACGCATACTTAATAGCTTTTTCAATCAAACTGGTGTCGCCTTCCTTGGCAAACACATATTGCCTTCGGTGAATGCCGGTGAAAGAATCAAACGCTCCGGATAAAGCAAGACATTCAAATGTTTTTTTGTTTACGGAACGTTGATTTAAGCGTTTGGCAAAATTGAACAAATCTTCAAATGGTCCGTTTGCTTCACGCTCCTGAATAATGGCTTCAACAGCAGCATCACCGGCACCTTTGATGGCCCCTAACCCAAAACGAATTTCACCAGCTTTATTTACCGCAAAGTACACCCCTGATTCGTTAATGTGGGGTCCCAGCACATTTATACCCATACTTCGGGCCTCATCAATGAAATAGGTAACGTTATCGAGGTTGCTTTGTGAGTGGGTTAGTACAGCTGCCATGTATTCGGCAGGGAAGTTTGCTTTCAGGTAGGCTGTGTGATAGGCTACAAGCGAATAACATGTTGAGTGTGATTTATTGAAGGCATATTGGGCGAAAGCCTCCCAGTCGGTCCAGATCTTTTCACAAATTTCCTGTGGATGCCCGTATTTCTTACAACCCTCAATAAACTTGTCTTTCATTTTATCGAGTACCGATTTCTGTTTCTTACCCATGGCTTTACGAAGCACATCGGCATCGCCCTTACTGAAGCCCGCCAGTTTCTGCGAAAGCAACATCACCTGCTCCTGGTAAACGGTAATTCCGTAGGTCTCAGAAAGGAATTCTTCCATTTCGGGTAAGTCGTATTTTAAAATGGCTCGACCATGTTTTCGGTTAATGAATTCAGGAATGTATTCCATCGGGCCCGGCCGGTACAGGGCGTTCATCGCAATCAGATCTTCAAACTTATCGGGCTTAAGTTGGCGCAGGTATTTTTGCATACCCACACTTTCAAATTGGAAGGTTCCGGTTGTTTCGCCTCGTTGGAAGAGCTGATACGTTTTGGCATCGTCTAAGGGAACCGTTTCAATGTCAATGTCGATGCCCTTGCTTTCCTTAATGTTTTTTAAAGCTGTTTTAATGATGGTTAACGTTGTTAAGCCAAGAAAATCCATCTTCAGCAACCCGGCACTTTCAACAACACTGTTGTCAAACTGCGTCACCAGCATGTCTGAATCCTTCGCGGTAGATACCGGTACAAATTTGGTGAGGTCATCTGGCGTGATGATGACACCGCAGGCATGGGTACCGGTATTGCGAACAGATCCTTCCAGTACGATAGCCTGGCGAAGAACATCGGCCCTCAGGTCGTTCCCTTTCCGGATATCGGCAAGCTCTTTTACTTCCTTAAAGGCCATGTCAAGCGAAGTGCCCGCTCTTTCCGGAACCATTTTAGCAAGAAAATTAGCGTCAGATAAAGGTAGCTCCATTACCCGGGCGCAATCCCGAATGGATGACTTAGCAGCCATGGTTCCATAGGTAATGATTTGAGCAACCTGTGATTTGCCATATTTGTCGATAACATAATTGAGTACTTTATCGCGACCGGCATCATCAAAGTCAATATCAATATCGGGAAGGGATACGCGATCAGGATTAAGAAAACGCTCAAAGAGCAAATCGTATTGAATCGGATCAACGTTGGTAATTCCAATACAGTAAGCAACAGCTGAACCTGCCGCTGAACCCCTGCCCGGGCCAACGGAAACTCCCATCTCGCGCGCTTTTGAAGTAAAGTCCTGAACGATGAGAAAGTACCCCGGGTATCCGGTTTTCTTAATCGTCTCTAATTCGAAATCAATTCTTTCCTGAAGTGCTTTAGAAACTTCTCCGTATTTTTTTCCGGCCCCTTCATAGGTTAGATGCCGGAGGTAATCATCTTCCGATTGAAATCCTTTCGGGATATCGAATTTAGGTAGCAGAACAGTTCTTTCCAGGTTATAGCTTTCAACTTTATCAAGAATTTCTTCGATGGTTTCAATGGCTTCCGGTATATCGCGGAAGATGGATTTCATCTCTTCCTGCGACTTGAAATAAAATTCGTTGTTAGATAAACCATATCGCCTGCCTCTTCCTTCACCAATAGGTGTTGATTTAAACTCGCCTTCTTTGATACAAAGCAGTACATCGTGTGCGTTGGCTTCTTCTTTATCGAGATAGTAGGCCTCATTGGCAGCGAAGTATTTCACCCCGTATTTTTCTGCGAAGCGCAGTAGTACTTCATTTACATGATCTTCTTCCGGCATGCCATGCCTGTTAAGTTCAATATAGAAATCGTCACCGAATTGTTTGTGCCACCAGGTAAAAGCCTCTTCGGCCTGCCGCTCACCAACGTGTAAAATAAGGTAAGGAATTTCGCTGGCAAGGTTTCCGGTGGTGGCAATCAAATCTTTTTTGAAAGTCTCAACCAGTTCCTTGTCAATTCTGGGATGAATCCCGTACAAACCTTCGATGAAACCAATCGAACTTAGCCTGATCAGGTTTTGATATCCGTTTTTATTTTTGGCTAACAACACCTGGTTGTAACGTTTGTCGGGATTGTCTTTTGTAAACTTTAATTTTTTGCGCTCTTCAGATAGAAAAAATTCGCAACCTACAATAGGCTTAAGGTCGTGTGCCAGGGCTTCCTGAACAAACTTGAATGCACCATATAAATTCCCCAAATCGGTAAGGGCAAGAGCAGGCATGTTGTTTTCCCTGGCTTTGGCAACCAGTGATTTGATATCGGGCGTGGCCTGCAAAACAGAAAATTGAGAATGAACATGCAGGTGACAGAAAATGCCCTCCATGGATTCTCCCTGTTCATTTCCAATCGAATAGCCAGCATCCTTTTTCTTTTCTCGTTTAGTAAAGTTGGCCGTATCCAGGTTGGGTTCTTCGTACTCAATTTCGTTTACCGGAGTGGAATCAAATGGATTGACAACCTTCCTTTTTACCAATCCGAAGAAGCAGCGTGCCGTAGCAGCCACGTCATAAGCAGCATCGTGCGCATCACCAAAATCTTTTCCGAAAAGTTTTTCATGGAGTTCGGTGAGGCGTGGCATTTTTAATTTACCACCGATGCCACCACTAAGCTGGCAAAATTCTGTAGAGGCGATTCCTGTATCAAGCTTCGCAAGCTTAAGGAAGGTTTCAGTTGGCAATTGCTTTCGAAGCAATTCGGCTCCAATGATATTAATATCGAACTCAATATTATGACCAATGAGTTCTTGTGTATTTTTTAAGTCTATAATAAATGCATCAAGCACGAGTTGAAGGTCATGCCCCTCTTCCATTGCTCTTTTAGTCGAGATACCATGTACCTGCTCGGCTTTGTATGGGATATTAAAACCTTCGGGTTTAACAATGAAGTTTTGTTGAGCGAGCAATTTCCCTTTGGCATCGTGCAACTGCCAAGCAAGTTGAACCAGCCGAGGCCAGTTTTCGAGGTCTGATAAGGGGGCAGTCTTATTACGCGGAATACCCGTGGTTTCCGTGTCAAAAATCAAATACATCTAGCCTAATTAGTAGTGGTTGAAAAAGGTAAAATTAAGGTCTTTGGTTCGCTTATTCTATTCCCATTATGGGATAGAAGTGCTGATTTTGAGCAATTATTTGAACCTTTTCTGCTTGCTCTGATTATAAATTATTGATAGTCAATACGCTTTAAATTTTGGGCAGAATTTTGGTGTAAAAATTCAAAAGCATAAATACTTTGATGCTTGTCAGTATGAAGCGTGTAGGCAATTTTTTTAAACGTGAGTGGTTCTTGTTGGTGATGTTACTGGTAATTACACTGATCACCCTGTTATTCCAGTTGTTCTAATTTTTTAGGATCAGGCTTATTTAGAACATTTTTAAAATTCAGGGGCTTCATTGCTTCGTAAATCTTCGGGAAGTATTTTGCGTGAACATTACTTCCTTTTGATTGACTACCTATGAATTGGTTTACTAAAATGTTTACGAGCTCGATCGGTAAGAAACTTATCATGTCCCTGACAGGATTGTTCCTGATTACCTTCCTGCTGGTTCACTGTACCATTAACGCCATGATCTTTTACAACGATGGAGGCGCCACCTTCAGCCATTGGGGACATTTCATGGGAACCAACCCAGTCATCCGCCTGATGGAAGTCGTTTTGGTTCTTGGGTTTGTGTTCCACATTGTTGATGGATTTATGTTAGTGGCACAAAACCGGAAAGCGCGCCCGGTGAAATACGCCAAAGTTGCTCAGCCAAAAGGCATTGCCTGGTACAGCCTCAGTATGGGGTTACTGGGTACGCTCATTCTGCTTTTTCTTATACTTCATGCTTCTCATTTCTGGATACCGAACCGGGTAAGCCAGGGTATCAACAATTGGGAAGCCGGTGAACTTGATTTGTATGCAAGAATGATAAAAACTTTTCAGGAGCCCTGGATTGTAATCGTTTATGTGTTAGGATGCTTCTCTTTATTTTGGCACCTGCTTCATGGGTTCAGAAGCGCATTCCAGTCGCTAGGTTTGAATCACCTTAAATACAATAGGTTGATCAGCTTTGTTGGAACATCATTAGCCGTTATTGTTCCTTTCATTTTTGCCTTGATGCCGATCTCCATGTATTTCGGCTGGGTGAAGTAGTTAATTCAAATTTGATAGTTCTCAACTAAAAGTATATGTCAGTACTTGATTCTAAAATCCCCGAAGGACCCTTAGCTGAAAAGTGGAGCAAGCATAAGTTCAATGTGAAGCTTGTGAACCCTGCTAATAAAAGAAAATATGATGTTATTGTTGTTGGTACCGGGCTTGCCGGAGCATCGGCAGCTGCATCGCTTGGCGAACTGGGTTACAATGTAAAAGCATTTTGTTTCCAGGATAGTCCGCGCAGGGCGCACAGTATTGCAGCACAAGGAGGCATTAACGCAGCCAAGAACTATCAGAATGATGGTGACAGTGTGTATCGTCTTTTTTACGATACTATTAAAGGCGGTGATTACCGTGCCCGTGAAGGGAATGTTCACCGTCTTGCGGAAGTAAGTGTGGATATCATCGACCAGTGTGTGGCACAAGGCGTTCCGTTTGCTCGAGAGTATGGCGGTTTGCTGGCTAACCGGTCATTTGGCGGGTCTCAGGTTTCCAGAACATTTTATGCGCGGGGCCAAACAGGTCAGCAGTTATTACTAGGTGCGTATTCTGCTTTAAACCGACAGATTGCCAATGGAAAAGTAAAAATGTACAATCGTACAGAAATGCTTGACCTGGTATTGGTAGATGGAAAAGCACGAGGTATTATCACCCGTGATCTGATCACGGGAAAAATTGAAGCGCACAGTGCGCATGCTGTATTACTTTGCACAGGAGGGTATGGAAACGTATTCTACCTCTCAACCAATGCAAAAGGTTCAAATGCAACGGCAGCCTGGAGGGCGCATAAAAAAGGAGCCCTGTTTGGCAATCCTTGCTTTACGCAGATTCACCCCACCTGTATTCCGGTATCGGGCGATCACCAGTCAAAGCTTACATTAATGTCTGAGTCGCTTCGTAATGATGGACGGGTTTGGGTACCAAAAACAGCCATCAAGGGATTGAAAGCCAGCGAGGCCTCCAAAATTCCGGAAGGCGATCGTGATTACTTCCTCGAAAGAAGATACCCTTCATTCGGTAACCTGGTACCTCGCGATGTGGCCTCCCGCAATGCAAAATATGTATGCGATGAAGGCCGTGGAGTAGGAGCGACCGGGTTGGCGGTGTTCCTTGACTTCGCAGATGCTATTAAACGTGACGGAAGAAAAACAATAGAAGCAAAGTATGGCAACCTGTTCGATATGTATAAGCAAATCACAGGCGACAACCCATACGAAATGCCGATGATGATATACCCGGCAGTTCATTACACAATGGGTGGCCTTTGGGTAGATTATAACCTGATGACGACCGTTCCTGGATTGTATGCTCTCGGAGAATGCAATTTCTCGGATCACGGTGCGAATCGGTTGGGTGCAAGTGCTTTGATGCAAGGCTTGGCCGATGGATATTTCGTTATTCCATATACTATTGGAGATTACCTTGCCGGCATGCCTTATGAGCGTGTAGGCACCGATCGCCCTGAGTTTAAAGAGGCAATGGATAAAGTAAGCGAGCGTCTCAATAAATTACTCAGCGTTAAAGGAAAGAAGACGGTAGATGAGTTTCACCGTGAACTTGGCCTGACCATGTGGGAGTACTGCGGCATGTCACGCAATGAGGAAGGTTTAAAAAAGGCGAAAAAGAAAATTCAGGAACTTCGGTCCGAATTCTGGAAGGATGTGAATGTACTCGGAAGTGGCACCGAATTGAATATGGAATTAGAGAAAGCAAACCGGGTAGCCGACTTCATGGAGCTTGGTGAGTTGATGGTAGACGATGCATTAAATCGCTCTGAAAGTTGTGGTGGACATTTCCGTGAGGAATCGGCCACGCAAGATGGTGAAGCCATGCGTAAAGATGATGAGTTTGCGTATGCAGCGGCCTGGGAGTACACGGGTGATAATCAGCCGGAAGTGCTTCACAAAGAGCAATTGAAATTTGAAAATGTTAAGCTGACACAGCGCAGCTATAAATAAGTTAATAGTTAACAGTTAATCAGAGAACTATTAACTGTTAACGGATAACCAGTAACGAATAACAACCGAAGAATATGAAAATCAAACTGAAGATATGGCGGCAAAAGAGTAAGGACGATAAAGGAGGTTTTAAGACCTACGAGCACAGCCATGTTTCGCCCGACATGTCATTTTTAGAAATGCTTGATGTCCTGAATACGGAGTTAATAAAGAAGAACGAAGAGCCGGTTCATTTCGATCATGATTGTCGCGAAGGTATTTGTGGTATGTGCAGTTTATATATTAATGGTCGCCCGCATGGCCCGTTGCAAACAACCACCTGTCAGTTGCACATGCGTTCATTCCAGGATGGTGAAACCATTACGATTGAGCCATGGAGAGCAAGTGCATTCCCTGTCATTAAAGACCTTGTGGTCGATCGTACAGCTTTCGACAGAATACAACAGGCGGGTGGATATGTTTCCGTTAATACAGGTGGTGTACCAGATGCCAACGAAATACCCATTCCTAAAAAAGTAGCAGAAGAAGCGATGGACGCAGCCCAGTGCATCGGATGCGGGGCTTGTGTAGCGGCCTGCAAGAATGCATCGGCCATGTTATTTGTAAGCGCCAAAGTTTCTCAGTTTGCTTTATTGCCACAAGGAAAACCTGAACGAAAAGAACGAGTGGAAAAAATGGTAGCGCAAATGGATGCCGAAGGGTTTGGATCATGCACAAATACGAAGGCTTGTGAGGCCGAATGCCCGAAGGGAATTAGTGTTACCAATATTGCAAGAATGAACCGCGAATACTTTACTGCTGTGATGACTTCCTACGAAGTGCAATCGTCAGGCGGAGAGGGTTAAGGTATTGATGCCTGAAAATTAGGAGTTGACGGAATGATAATGAGGCTTTTCCAGAGCCTGACAATCTTATTACTCACTTTTGCAAATGCCCATCTCAAAACTTCCGTAAGTTTTGGCGCTGGAGGCACTTCCAATATTTCCACCTGCTAAAATAATATCACGATCGGGCCCGCTGGCCGATAAATGAATTTTGATGCACGCATTGAGTTCGATTAGCGTTGCGTAAGTGATCGGACTTTCATCAGCCAATATAGCAAGGGTTGTTTCACTTTTTCCTGTTTTTCCAATCACAGGGTTTAACAGGGCAGTAACCTCTGCACCCGGTGCAGAAATATCACCCAGGTGGAGGTGAACAGGGTGTTCAATATTTCCTTCGGTGCCCGACAATTCAATAATAATGGTTGTATGACCATCTTTTCTCTCCTTAAATATGGCTGTTCCGTTCACCGGATATACAGACCCCGCTTCCAGTGCATAGACTAGCTCGTTTCCTGTAAAATCACCTTTTACTGCTTCATTTTCCTGACAAGCTCCTAACAGAATCACGATGATTCCTACGCCTATTGTTCTCATGAGGGGTATATTTTGGTAGTAATTTAGAAAATCAGGTTTACATTCTGTACCACTTTTACCTTAGATTTGTTTGTATTTAAAATTGGCACGGTAGTGGTATTTGATAAAACGCTTTAATCTTAACGATATTTTGTGAACCGGTTTTTTATTGCTTTTATTCTCTTCGTGGTTGCCTGCAGCCCTAAAGTTCAGCAGCCGGTTAATCCCAAACCAACATGGCTTTCTGCGAAGCCTTCTCAGCCCGGATACTATTCCGGCATAGGTCATAGCGCCAAAACCGGAAATAATAACTATGTGCAAGAAGCCAAGAAGTCAGCATTGGAAGATTTGGTTTCAGAAATAAAAGTAAATGTCAGCAGTTCCTCCGTGCTCAGCACATTTGAAGATAACAATGAGTTTCGGGAGCAATACGAACAGATTATTAAAACTACCGCAGCCGATGAAATCGAAGAATTTGAACAGGCTGGTGCGTGGGAGGATGATTCTAACTACTGGGTTTATTACCGTCTTTCTATTCATCGGTATCGCGAAATAAAAGAAACACAAAGACGTAACGCGGTTATCTTATCAACTGATTATTTAGAAAAAGCACAACAAGCCGATGCCGCTGGCGAACGCCTACAAGCATTAGGGTTTTATTTTCAGGCGTTCAGAAGTGTGGAGAAATACCTGGGTGAGGCCATCGCAGTGAAAGTGAACGGAAAGGATATTTTGTTAGTGAATGAAATTTATGCATCAATCCAAACCTTGTTGGATAAAATTCAACTTAAAGTAACACCATCTGAAATTTTGATAAACCGTAGACTCAACCTGAACGCCCAAACCGTTACGGCAAATGCCTGGTATAAAGATTTGAATAAACCTGCAGCCTTGCTTCCCTTGGCAGCTTCTTTTGAAAAAGGAAAGGGTGAGGTGTTCCCGGAATACAAAACCACTGAAGATGGGTCTGCTAAAATTTTGATCAGTAAGATTACCTCTAGAGAATTGGAGCAAACTGTTGGTGTAAAAGTGAATATCGATGCAGTAAGCGGATCCAGTTCTCCGGTTTATAATTTAATTTCTAAACGGTTGCAGGTGCCATCTTCTCAAATTGTTTTAAAAGTTCAGCGCCCAATAGCCTTTATGACTTCAGAAGAAAAGAGTTTTGGCCAGGCGAAGAGCAACTTTCAAATAAGTAACCGATTAAAGAATTTGCTGGCAAACTCAGGTTTTGAATTTACCGGAAATAAAGGAGAGGCCGACTTGTTATTTGAAGTGTTGGCCGATTCTGAAAAAGGTTCTGTTTCAGGAAGCATTTATGTAACCTACTTAACCGGGGTTATCCGGGTGACTGCGCTTCGCGAGGGGAAGGAAATTTATGCCACAACCCTGGATCGAGTTAAGGGCTATGGATTAGATTATGATAAATCCAGTCAGGATGCCTATAATAAAGCACTGGAAATGCTTGAAAAAGAGCGGTTAAACGAACTTTTAAATAATGTTCTTCAATAATTTTTAAACTCAGACCTATAAAGTTGGTCTTAAAATTGTAACAGTATAACTTACGTAACCAAATAGATTAAAAAATGAAAAAATTGACTTACTCCTCCGTAATTCTCTTTGCACTTGCCGGTGCAGTCATGGTCGGCTGTAAAGGAAAAGAGAAACTTCCCAAAGGTGAAAAGGAAGTAAATATTCCATGCTCGGGTCCCGATTATTTTACCAATAAATCATTCTTTCGCGCTAATTCGTTAGGCGAGAGTTCTGACTTAGTTGTATCGAAGAAAAAAGCCATGGATAATGCGCGTGCCGAATTAGCGGCTGCTATTCAATCAACTGTAAAGACTGTTACCGATAACTACGTAAACTCACGGGAGTTTAATAATAAGGAAGACCTGGAAGAACGTTTCGAGCAGTTAAACCGGACAATTGTTGACCAAACGTTATCAGGGATTAAGATGATCTGCGAGAAGCAGGTTCAAACCGATAAAGGTGGATACCGAACCTATGTAGCCATCGAACTTTCAGCAAGCGACATTGTTCAAAAATACAACGAAAACCTGTCGAAGGATGAGCGCCTTAAAATCGACTATGATTACGAGAAGTTTAAAGAAACATTCGACAAGGAAATGGAAAAAATGAGCAACAAGTAGACCTCTCAATAAAACTCAATAACCCTTAAAGGATTGTCCTGGCTACAAAAGCCGGGACATCTTTTTTATTGGGTACCTGCCCGTCACATTTTCAGTACTTGCCCCAAAAAAAGATCAGGAAGATTTTGCGCTTATTTCTGATTACTGACTAATTTAAAGGAGTTAAAATCAACTCCGTATGGTTAACATCCTTGTTCCTACCGATTTCTCCAAGTTATCAAAAGTGGCCATCGATTATGCTATTAAAATGGCGAATAAATTTGATGGAAATGTTACCTTATTACATGTTATTTCGAACGTGGTCGAACCCATACACGGGAGCCTGAGTCAACGGATCAAAGCCATTGAACGAGATCTTGTACAAAAAGCGGAGGAGGATTTCATTCCCATCGTTAAAGAGGCAACTAAGCAAAATAAGACTTCAACACCTATCGTATATAAGATTGAAAAAGGAAATTCATTTAGTGATACGGTAAAATCTTTTGCGAAGAAAAACCGTTCCGGATTAATTGTGATGGGAACACGCGGGGCCTCAGGAGTTACAAAACTTGTTTTAGGCAGTAATACGGTATCTATTTTAGATGGTAGCACCGTTCCTGTTTTAGTTGTTCCGGAACGAGCCAACTTTAAGGCATTAAAAAATGTAGCATACGCATCTGACCTGCAGCATTTCGAACGGGAAGTTAAAACGATGCTTCCATATCTTAAGATTTTTGATTCTACGCTTCACGTATTTCATGTAGCTGAGAAAGGAAAAGATATTGAAAACCTTCAGGTGATTTTGAAAAAATCTCTTAAGAAGCTTGATTACAGGAAAAGCACGATTACTATTGAGAAAGGAAAAAAGGTTGATGTCGCCATCGAAGCCTTTGTTGGTAATTTAAAGGCTGATCTCATAACCATGTTTACCCATCAACAGAATTTTTTCGAAAAACTGTTTAGGAGAAGCTTGACCAAACAAATGGCTTTTCAGAGTAAAGTTCCTTTGCTGGCATTTAAGATTAAGTAACTGATTAAAATTCAGCGCTTCCCGGAAATCTTGGAAAAGGAATAACATCCCGAATGTTGGTCATGCCGGTAACGAAAAGGATCAGTCGTTCAAAACCAAGCCCGAATCCACTGTGTGGAGCTGAGCCAAATTTGCGCAAGTCTAAGTACCACCAAAGTTCTTTTTCAGGAAGGTTGAGTTCCTGAACGCGCTTTAATAGTCGGTCGTATCTTTCTTCCCGTTGTGAGCCTCCAATGATTTCTCCAATTCCCGGGAAAAGCACATCCATGGCCGCTACGGTTTTGCCATCTTCATTCTGGCGCATGTAAAATGCTTTAATGGCTGCCGGGTAGTTGTACAAAATAACAGGCTTTTTGAAATGCTTTTCCACCAGGTACCGTTCGTGTTCCGATTGCAGGTCAACACCCCACGCTTCAATCAGGTATTGAAATTTTTTCTTTTTATTTGGATTCGAGTTTTTCAGAATATCAATTGCCTCGGTATAGGTGAGTCGCTGAAAGTCGTTTTCAACAACAAACTTCAGTCGATCAATTAAACCCAATTCGTTTCGCTGATCCTGGGGTTTGCTCATTTCTTCTTCATGCGCACGTTTGTTCAGAAAATCAAGATCATCCGCACAATTATCAAGAGCATATTGGCAGAGGTATTTCACAAATGCCTCAGCTAACTCCATATTATCTGCTAAATCATAAAAAGCCATTTCGGGCTCAATCATCCAGAACTCGGCCAGGTGCCTGGTGGTGTTTGAATTTTCGGCACGAAAGGTGGGTCCAAAAGTGTAAATCTCTCCCAACCCAAGGGCGTAAGTTTCTCCTTCAAGTTGCCCCGAAACAGTCAGGTTGGTTTCGCGACCAAAAAAATCTTCTTTATAATTAATGTTACCATTTTCGTCACGCGGGGGTTTGTTTAGGTCAAGGGTAGTAACTTTAAACATGGCTCCTGCACCTTCGGCATCTGATCCGGTAATTACTGGTGTGTGCGTATATACAAAGCCACGATCATTATAAAATTTATGAACTGCATAAGCCATGGCATGGCGCACCCGCATAACCGCCCCAAACGTATTGGTACGAGAACGCAGGTGTGCAATTTCTCTTAAAAACTCGAGTGAGTGCTTTTTGGGTTGAAGCGGATATTTTTCCGCATCACAATCTCCTAAAACTTCTAACTGGTTTACTTTTATTTCCACCGGCTGACCTTTTGCGGGCGAAGCTACCAGAGCCCCAGAAACAGATATACAAGCTCCGGTGGTAAGTCTTTTTAATAGTGATTCGTCTGTACTGGTGAAGTCAACAACAGCCTGAATGTTCTGAATCGTAGAACCATCATTGATGGAAATAAACTGGTTATTACGAAAGGTACGTACCCATCCCTGAACGGCAATCTGTTGCCCCGAAGGTTCGGTTGTAAGTAGTTCTTTGATTTTAGTCCTTTTCATAGATTGGCATTGGGTTAACTATTCGTGATTTAATGTACTGCTTCCAAATCACCAATAAACGTTTAGCAAAGTGAGGTGCAAAAAACGACATTTTGTGAGTTTTATCAAAAGACTTTTAACCCCCAGATCGATTTTCCGGAACAGACCTATTTGATAAATTTGCAGTCTATACGAGGAAACGGACGATGCAGAAACTTGGTTTAAGTCAATCATTACAACAAAAACTGTCGCCCCAGCAGATACAGTTTATAAAACTGTTACAGGTGCCTACCGCTGAATTGGAAAACAGGATTGAGGAGGAGTTGGAGATAAATCCTGCTCTGGAAGAGGGAGAGGATGAGCCTGAGCCTGAGGAAAAGGCTGAACAGGAAGAATTTGATGAGACTGAAGCCAAAAAGGATGAAGATGTTGATTTGAAAGACTACCTGGGAGAGGATGACTCCATTGGTTATAAAATGCAGAGCGATGGAGGAGGAGAGGATGAAGATCGTGAAATGCCTATACCCATGGCTACCAGCTTGCACGAACAACTGATGTCTCAACTTGGATATTTAGGTTTGAATGATCATCAGGCCGCCATTGGGAAACAGTTGGTTGGAAGTATTGAGGCTGACGGGTATATCCGCAGGGAACTGGAAGCTATTGTGAATGACCTTGCCTTTTCGCAGGGGATTGAAACCACCGTTGATGAAGTAGAATCTGTCTTAAAAAAGATACAAACCTTTGACCCACCAGGTATTGCAGCAAGAAACCTGCAGGAATGCCTGTTGCTCCAGTTAGACCGTATGGATAACGGGCATGATGTTGATGTGGCAGTTGCGAAACAAATAATAGCTGAGTGTTTCGAAGAGTTTACAAAGAAGCATTATCAGAAAATCCAGAAAAAACTTGGAACCGAAGATGAAGAATTTGTTCGGGATGCCATGGAAGTGATCATTAAGCTTAACCCGAAACCCGGTAGTGGCAGTTCAACTGGCATGGTTAAGAATCAATACATCATGCCTGATTACATCCTGACCAATAATAACGGAAAGCTTGAATTGGCATTGAACTCCCGGAATGCCCCGGAACTTCGTATTAGTAAATCGTATACAGAAATGTTTAAAGCCTACGATAAGGGCGACAAGAAAGATAAGAAGCTAAAAGAAGCTGTTACGTTTGTAAAGCAAAAACTGGATGCAGCTAAATGGTTTATAGATGCGATAAAGCAACGACAACATACATTATTACGAACCATGCAGGCCATTGTTGATTTTCAATATGACTTTTTTCAGGAAGGTGATGAGACAAGACTAAAGCCGATGATTCTGAAAGATATTGCAGGCATGATCAACATGGATATTTCAACGGTATCGCGGGTAGCCAGCAGCAAAGCCATTCAAACAGACTTTGGGATATATCCGTTGAAGTACTTTTTCTCGGAAGGTATTGCCACCGATTCAGGAGAAGAGGTGAGTAGCCGGGAGGTAAAACAGATTATTAAAGATATTATAGAGGGTGAGGATAAGAATAAGCCTTTTTCAGATGACAAACTTGAAAAGATTCTCAACGATAAAGGATATAATATTGCCAGGCGCACGGTTGCCAAATACCGCGAACAACTGAATTTACCGGTAGCGAGGTTACGTAAAGAATTGAAATAGTGAATACCCTGGCGCGCGTTATCTCCATTGTTTTTCATCCATTGCTATTAACAACCTACCTGTTTGCGTTGTTGTCGTTTGCATTTCCATCAGCATTGTTTCCGTTTACAACGGCCTCACGGTGGTGGCTTATCTCTTTTATTTTTGTTCTCACCGTTTTGCTTCCAGCTATAAATATTTTCTTTTTAAGAGCACTGAATACGATTTCTTCCTGGACGATGGAAGACAGGAGAGAGCGAATACGTCCCTTCTTTCTGATCACAATTATATACTGCCTTGTTACTTATGTGTTTTCGGTAAAGACACGCCTCAGTACATCCGACAGTATGTTTAAATTGTTCTTGATTATCGACTGCCTTGTAATCGCGGCAACAGTTATTACCTTCATGTACAAAATAAGTATCCATAGTTTAGGAATTTCCGGAATAGCGGGAATTTTAATTCCCTTAAATTGGACTGCTGAAGACAATGCCCTGTTTATTCCAACAATTATTGTGATTGTGCTTGCCGGAATTGTCATGTCTTCTCGCTTGCAGTTACATTCACACACAACCCGTGAGGTTTGGGTTGGGGGATTAACTGGCTTTGTCATGGGCTTTTCAGGAATGCTTCTATTATTTTAAACACAACGACAATGAATACGCCTCAATTTTTGAAATACCAGGTTGAGAATGGTGTTGCCACCATTACCCTAAACCGACCGGATGTTTATAATGCCTTAAATGATGAGATAACATACGAATTACAGGATGCGCTTAAGGCAGCTTCGAAAGATGAAAGCGTTCGGGTGTTGGTACTTACTGGTGAAGGCAAGGCTTTCTGTTCAGGTCAGGATTTAAAGGCAGCATCGGGTGATCAGAAACGCTCATTTTTGCAATCATTACATAAGCGCTATAATCCCATCATTAATGCCATGCGTTCGCTTCCCAAACCTATTGTATGTCGTTTAAATGGAGTGGCCGCTGGCGCTGGGTGTTCACTTGCACTGGCATGTGATATTGTAGTGGCCTCAGAAGACGCAACTCTCATTGAAGTGTTTATTAATATCGGTTTGGTGCCGGATTCCGGCTCTTCCTATTTTCTTCCGAGATTGGTGGGTATGGCCAAAGCTTTTGAGTTGTGCAGCATGGGTACGCGTGTAAAAGCTACTGAAGCAGTAGCCATTGGTTTGATCAATCAGGCAGTTCCTGCAGGTCAGCTCGATAGTGCTGTTAAATCATATACCGATTACTTTGCAAAGGCTCCTACCCGTTCAATTGGCTTGATCAAAAAAATGCTGAATAAATCAGCAACAAGCACATTAGAAGAAATGCTGGAGTACGAAGCGTATTGTCAGGAAATAGCAGGAAGTTCCCGCGACTACAAGGAAGGTGTTGCTGCATTCCTCGAAAAACGCAAGCCTGAGTTTTTGGGAAAATAAGAGTTTGGGAGACTGACGGGTTTTAGAATACAGCCAACGTCAACCCTGCAGTAAAGTTGTTGATCTTTGCACCATCGGGTCCTTTTCCTGATTTGAACAAAGGAGAAATGGTATAGTTTGCATACAGCGAAAAACCACCAAAGCCTACTCTGAAAAGTGCTCCATAACGAATCGGGTTCAGTTCAAAGTTTTCTTTGTCCTTCAATTTTTTGGTTTCACCGTTTTCGCGGTATTTGATTTTAGTAAAAGACTCATAGAGCACACCAAACTTAAAACCCAGGGAAATTTTAAAGCTACGTGCCGGATCTTCCGGGTTTCCGCTAAAGCGAACCTCAAAAGGAACATCAACATAATTTGTTATCAGACCTGTTTTCTTAATGCTATTTGAAAAGGGAACAACGTCCATAACCGGAATCATACTCAGTGTATCGAAGGGTGAATTGGGACCTGCTATGTAGCCGAGGGTACGGTCGTTATTGAACTTGTAGCGTTCCAATCCCAGACCAATTCCCGGATGCAGGCTAAAATGAGAATTTCCAATTTGATGGTCGTAATAGTAATAAATATTGAGCGTACGGGAGCCAAAAGCATTGGTATAGAAATTCTTCTCTTCGGTTGGAAAATTGAACCCCAAATCAATGGCGAATGTTCCTGGAATGTTCGGGCGGCCTTTTTTCTTTTCGGTTACCTTGGTATCTGACTGAGACAGAGCATGTAAGCTAATGGAAGAAAGCAAAGCAAAAAACAATACCTTTTTTATCATTACGCACTATATTTAAAGTAAAACGAGGCACAAAAATAGACTTTTTGTTAAGGGTATCAAATGTCCTTTTTTGGGAGGAGTAAATTAATTATTTACATTTGCACTCCAAAAATCAATAAGGACCCGTGGCTTAATGGATATAGCATCTGACTACGGATCAGAAGGTTGGGGGTTCGACTCCCTCCGGGTCCACCAGCAACGGTAGTTACAACGCGTAACTACCGTTTTTATTTTGATGACGGCCATGGTGAATTTATCAACATGATGCAATGGGTTACATCGTTATATCCATCACCTTTTTTGTTTTGCGACTTTCTTCTGCCATGAATCCCATAATGTGACTTTCTATTGATTGATCAATAGTGGAGGTTAACAAGGAGGGGTTACGTTGTGCTACTGCCTGTACCCAGTTTTCAACTAAACGCCAGTCGCCACCGCCATGTCCATCGGTTGCTTCTTTCCAGTCTTCTTTTTTACCGCTTTTAAAATTGGTTACAGAGAATGAAGTCATATCACCAACAATATCGCCATGGCTTCCCATAACTCTGGTTCTTCTGCCTTCATAGGAAGTAAAGGCCTCCATGCTGAAACTGGCAGTAATATTATTGTCAAATAAGATGTTGGTCGTGTAGTGGTCAGGTTGATCGTTGTCCATCCGATAAACACATCGTCCATAATTGGTTGATTTTAGCTGCTCTAAAACATATTCAGCTTGTTTTCCTTTATCGTCTGGCAGGTCGAACACATAGTTATAGTGTCGTTTCCGATAATAAATTTCGAGAGCAGAATAGGGACATTCGCTTTCTACATTGCAACCATCGATACATCGTTCTGTACTTCCTTCGGGAGCATTTTTTTTGTAAACCAATTTAAATCACCAAAGGCGTGGATGCTCTTACAAGGCCTTCCAACTAGCCATCGTAAGATGTCCAGATCATGACACGACTTAGCCAGGATAATTGGTGTTGTTTGTTTGCTGTTGTGCCAGTTTCCCCGAACATAGGAATGACTCATGTGAACATGCTCAATAGGTTCGAGGTGTTGAATACTGATTATTTCACCTATTGCTCCGCTTTGCATTAATTCCCTAAGTTTGACAAAATATGGCGCGTAGCGAAGCACATGACAAACAGCCACAATCTTTCCCGTCTTTTTAGCCAGTCCTAAAATATCGCGGCATTCTTTTTCACTGGGAGAAATGGGTTTTTCCAGCAGTACATCATATCCCAATGCAAGGGCCTTCATGCATGGGCCATAATGTAAATTATCAGGAGTAGTTATTATAATGGCATCGGCAAACTTTGGCCGTTTAAATACATCTTCCCAGGTGTTGAAGCGATTTTCTGACGGTATAGTATGTTTTGCGGCATAGCGTTCATTTCGGATGGCAATTGGCTCGGCTACGCCTACGATATCAAGTCTATCCGGGAACGCAATTGAATAGTTTCCATAAACATTACCTCTGCTTCCGGCTCCGCAAACAATTGCAGTTATTGGTTTATCTATTTTTTGATGTCCTTTGTTTTCAGGCAGGAGTATTGTTTGACTGTTTTCATTTTTTCCGAATAATGTAGCTGGCAGAGCTGTTGCTCCGGCAGATAAACCTAATAGCCGTATTGCATTACGTCTGGAGAATTTGGATGGCATATAACATCGTTTATATTTTTAGAGTGAGTAATTAAAATTACAAAAAATCCACTCATCAAGAAATGGTTGATGTTAGTGAACATGCCTGAAAATATCGACTTCTAAAAATCGTATTCTCTTTAATTTTTAAGACTTGTGTAAACCTTGAGGTAGAGATATTGATAGAGAGTAAAATTTCCTATCTTCCAGTGTTATGATGACAATGATATTGCGCTGGTTTTTAAAGGGTTTAGCTGTGACGCTTACCCTTCTTTTGATTTTTCTAATTTTTTCAATAGCTCCTGTTGATCGGAAACAGGCTAGTGTTCATGAGTCCTATAAACGAATGATGAATAAATTTGAAGGCCTTGACGGTGTTAAGGTTCCCCCTGCAACGCAGGCTTTTAATATAGGGTATTCAAAAATTAACCTAACGCCTGACTTTCCTATTTCAATGGGAGGGTATGGAAGCCGGAGAGGAAAATTATACAACTCTATTCGAGATTCGATTTTTGTTCGAGCCATTGTTATTAATAATGGTGCTCAAAGGGTAGCGCTTGTGAGTGCTGACTTGTTGCTGATACCCCCAGCGGTTACTGAAAAATTAGAATCAAAACTAACGACCATTGGATTTAGTCTTAACAACACATATCTTGGTGCGACTCACACCCATAATAGTATTGGGAATTGGGCCGGAGGGGCGATCAGTTTTTTTTATGGATCTTATCAGGATTCGGTTGTTGATCATATTAGCAATAAGATAGTTGAGAGTATTCAATTAGCCGCCACAAATGGAAAACCCTCTACGTTAAAATCAGGGGTGATTCCGATTACTCAAGCAGTCAAAAATCGTCTTGTAAAGGGAGGCCCTGAGGATCCGCTGCTTCGGATTATTGAAATCAACAGGAATGACAGCAGCAAACTTTTACTCATGAGTTTTGCAGCTCACGCTACTTGTTTGTCTTCTAAGAACTTATCATTATCCCGCGATTATCCGGGTAAACTCGTTGATATGCTGGAATCAAAAGGTTATTCTTTTGTTATGTTCATGGCCGGAGCCGTTGGAAGCCAGGCGTGTTCATCACCTAAACGAGGACAAAGCTGTATTGAATGGATGGCAGATGAAATTTCACAAACATTTTTAGCAAATCGTAATCTCCTTCATGAAATTCAGGATACTTCCCTCTTGATGTTACGGGTTCCGCTCCTCTTGAGCGATCCACAACTAAAAATTGCAACAGATTGGAAGTTGCGTCCCTGGTTATTTAGGATGACTATTGGAGAATCTCTGGTATTTCTAACGGGTTTGCGGTTAGGTTCGGTTGTTATGTTGGGGGCACCATGCGATTTTTCAGGGGAATTTTCAGGACAGGTGGATTCCTTCGCCTCAACAAGAGATTTAACTTCAATGGTAACAAGTTTTAATGGCGGTTATATCGGTTATATTACCCCCATCAACCGCTATGATGTTGACCATTATGAAACACAGCTGATGAATTGGTACGCACCAGGCTCAGGTGAGTACATCGCATTATCAATGGAAAAATTGATTGAGGTGCTTGAAAATTAACATTATAATTTAATCATATCCTTTCTCAAGTCCCTCTTGACTAATGCCACGCCTTTGTAATATTGGTCGTAGTGTTCATGGGAATTCTCTCTAACCTTGTCGGCCGTATCGCTGTCCACTTCACCAATTTTTTTAAGAAGTCGTTTGTTGTCGATGGGGGTCAGATTTACCTAAACTATATAAGTCGAAGGAGAATTTGTCCACGGAGCCACCGCATGGTTGGTAACGTTTGTGTTTATGGCGACTTGGGGATAGGAGCGTTTGTTAAATGCGAAGCATGACAAACGCGATCACTCCGAAATTGTCCACCGATACGAAACTAAATAAAGAAACCGAAAGTGCAATGGACA